>Ga0075114_10000773_pt1 | contig 18646 bp, 19 predicted proteins | sample AntAceMetag02UKM_FD_69784 | JGI IMG/M metagenome (GOLD analysis project Ga0075114, IMG submission 69784) | Saline lake microbial communities from Ace Lake, Antarctica - Antarctic Ace Lake Metagenome 02UKM | ecosystem: Environmental > Aquatic > Non-marine Saline and Alkaline > Saline | place... | reverse complement strand
AACTGGGCTGAAGTTGGGAGGGAGTTGGGCTGAAGTTGGGAGGGAACTGGGCTGAAGTTGGGAGGGAGTTGGGCTGAAGTTGGGAGGGAACTGGGCTGAAGTTGGAAGGGAGTTGAACTCCCGACCTCGGCAGTGCAACTGCCTGAGAACGGGGGGCTTGCCTTGAATGGAGTCCAGGACGCCAGTCCAAGGTCCGCTGGTTGACGCCGAAAGCGGGATGGGGTATAATGCCGCAGAACTACTTCAAGTGGGTGAGGAGTGACAACGTTTCATGGCCAAGAAATCAAAGGCACGCAAGAGCAAGAAGAAGAGAAAGGCGACACGACGGCACCAGTCGCAGCGCCCGGTGACCGGGCCGATGGCTCAAGAAGACGCAAAGACGCCACGAGTGGCGGCTGCACGGCGGAAAGCCGCGCCAGCGCGGACGGCGCACTCCCAGGTCAACTTCGCTGAGGAGTACGCGTACGTCTACACCGACCTGAAGCGGGTGGCCATCATCGCTGCAGCCATGGTGGTCATCCTGATCGTGTTGTCCTTCGTCATCACGTGAGAAGAAGGATGTAGACAAGTACACAGGGAAACAAGCAGACAGACAAGGAAACATGCGCAGATACCGCTTGTTCCTGCTCTGGGTTGGGTTCCATCGGGTCTCCTGACCCGAAGTTCTGGTCGGTCGGGAGACCGGCCAGAACTTCGGGTTTCATGCTTTGTGGTGCCCGCAAGGACATGTGAAGCCTGCACAAAGTAGAGATGGACACACGTGGAGATAGCTATGCTGTCGCGCCCAAGATCGCTCAGTTTGGCCACGGCAGCGCTGCCGATACTGGCCCTGTTACCCGGCTCGCCCACCAGCGCCGCACTGCCAAGACCATCGACCACAGCGAGTGACGCTGACGCCCCTGCGACCCGTTTCAGTGGTGTCACCGCTTCTCCAGTGACATCAGTGGTTCCCGGCAACGCCGAAAACGTCCAGTTTGTAGGCCGCAGCGGCGGCCCAACTTGCACCATAGCCGTGCAGGGGGACTACGCCGACATCCATTGGTGGCGACTGGGCAGTAACACCGTCCGGTCACGGCGGGAATGGTGCCGTTCACCGGCCAAGGGTGTCTGGCTGGCTCTGGGACCGTATCGCGAATCAGAATCCAGACAAGCTAGCCTGTCTTCTTCCACGCGTCAGTCGAAGTAGACGCCCTCAGCCCACAACCAATGGACAGTACACCACCTCCGAGGGCACCAGCGCCGACGCATCGAGCTTCCACAGCTCCCTGCCGTGAATACCATCGCTGGCTGCGAAGAAGAGCATGTCATCGACGACCGTCAGGAACTCAGGATATCCCCAGTCAACTGACGGCCGGATGTCCTTGACCAGCACAGTGCCCAACTCCGTACCGTCGCTCCTCCACAGCTCATAGCCGTAGAGGTAGTGATCGGCCGAGAAGAACAGCATGTCGCCCATGACCGTCAGGAACATCGGGCCACCAGGATTGACCTCGGGATTGATATCTTTGACCATCACTGTGCCCGCTTCAGTGCCGTCACTCTTCCACAGCTCGACACCGTGGACTGAGTCACTGGCTCCGAAGACGAGTGTACCATTCATGTCCGTCAGGGCGTCCGGCTGAGACGCCCGACGGCCGGGTTTGATGTCGGCGACCATTCCTGTGCCCACCTCTGTGCCATCGCTTCTCCACAGCTCGTGGCCGTGAGAGCCGTCGTCGGCTGCGAAGAACAATGCGTTACCTACAACCGCGAGACTGTGGGGATACGAGGAATTGTTGCCATGGATGTCCTTGACCATCACTGTGCCACCCTCCGTGCCGTCGGTCTTCCACAGCTCAACACCGGTGGCCTCATCTGTGGCCGCGAAGAACAGCGTGTCGTCCACGGCGGTGGTCAGCCCCCAGGCATACAGGGTACTGTGACAGCTGCCCGTCGGGTTGATGTCCTTGACCATCACCGTGCCGGCCTCGGAGCCGTCGCTCTTCCAGAGTTCTGTGCCATGCACGCCGTCGTCGGCCCCAAACAGCAGCATGTCATTCAGCACCCAGAACCCGCCAGGCGAGGAGTCGCCTGCAGGATTGATGTCCTTGACCATCACCGTGCCGGCCTCGGAGCCGTCGCTCTTCCAGAGTTCTCTGCCATGCGCGCCGTCATCGGCTCGGAAGAACAGCAAGCCATCCAGGCCCCGGAACTCGGAGGGAAAGGAGTTCTCTCCGCCAGGGTTGATATCCTTGACCAGCGCCGTACCTGCTTCTGTGCCGTCGCTCTTCCACGGCTCATAGCCATGGGTGCCATCATCAGCGACGAAGTAGAGCGTGCCATTGACCTCGGCCAGCCCCACCGGTCTCGAGTCGCCTGACAGATTGATGTCCTTGACCATCACCGGTCCGCCAGTCGCGCTATCCGCAGGCGATGCGTTGGTACTAGCCGCCAGTGGACGAACGGTCAAGGTCAAGGTCGCTGCGCTGAACAGCAGCGCCAACAGTGGCCAGAAGGCCAGGGACTTGCTCCTCCAATTCATTGGTGTCACTCCTTCTACTTGCTCATCACCTTCTGTCTTTCGCTCGTCAGCAATGGACACGGTTTTCTCCGGCATGATTGCCCCCTTCTGCAGACTGTAAGATCTCTCTATGCGCTCTCTTGCTCCTAACTGTCAGTGCCTGACGAGACGTAGCCAGAGCAGCAGGCCATCCACCGCGAGGTGCAGGCGAGCTTCGTTGTCATCTGGCGTGTAGTCGTAGTCCATCTCTGGGGCCGGGACCTGTGCGGTCACCGTTAGGGCAGAGCGTGGTGTGTCTGCCGGGATTCCCAAAGCCATCTGCACGAGCGCCGTTTCCCCTTGCTCCACAGGCACCGAGAACTGTGCGAGACCATCCCCGATCTCGTCTGGCTGCACCGACACCTCGCCCAACGCCCAACCCGACGGCCAGGTTACCTCAAGCGGCAACTCCAGATCCCCGGTACGCCGGTTGGATAACAGCGCCTCAATAGTCACGCTCTCCCCGGCTTGCACGAGCCCGGTCTCTCCGGTCAAGCTGACACCAGCATCCAGCGGCACCCCGGTCAGATGGACGTCATCTACCCAGGCCCAAGCGGTGGAGTCGCCACGCGGGTCGAAGCGCAAAGTGAGGGTCACGGCTTGGCCGCGCCAGGGGCTGAGATCGACCCAATGGACAGCTGCGATGAGCTCGTCCAGGTGTCAACGGACGGCGGAATTGCAGTGGAAGGTGTCTCATCGAGCTACTCCTCTCGTCATTGACTGTGGCCTGCGTTATGGTGGACCTGACCGTGGATGCGTCGCATCAGATCCCTCTACTATGATATACGCTGATTCGAGCGAAGTATCACACTTGAGTTTGGAGCATGCGTGTCGGGAATCCAGGTGCGTCCCTGTTGCTGTAAGATGCGGCTGATTGCATGCTTGTGCACGGAGTGGGGGACGATGTCCATTGAGCGATCTTCCTTGGCATCTCAGGCGGGTCTCCCCGAACCCGATCCAGAAGGCGCCCGTGGGTATCAGTGATCGCCTACGGAGGCGTGTGCCGCCACAGGACTCTCCCTCTCTCCCACATCGCCTGCGGAGGGCTCTTCTGGTGTGGCCCAGCGCATCGCAGGCTATCTACTCCTCGAGGGGGTGCGCCCAGCCGCTAGGCTGACGCGAGAGACCCCAGCCAGAAGAACATGGACTCAGCACATCGGAAGTCGTCTGCGCCAGAGCCAGCTCCATGCCACGCTGCCTCTGGCTCACCCACTCACTCGCCGCCTCCACCAGATCCTGCCGCGAGCATCAGTTGACGGACGGCTGGCGTCACAGATACGCAGCGTGATGATACGGCTTCAGGTGCATGTTCCGTGCGAACCCGTGTGTGACACTTTCGCCAAAATCACGTATAGTATTATAGAAGGGTGTTCGGCGCCGGGGGAACGACTGTGTAAGCTAGACCAGATACGGGATGCACCTGAGACATTGCCGCGATATCGACGTCCTTCTATGGAGAAGGACACGAGGATGCAGGGACCTGCTTCTTGACCACATCATCATGACCTCTTCGCAGGAGAGCAGAGTGCATACCGAGACCCTACCGGTTGACTGGGAGAGCTTCGCGCAGGTCTACCACAGACACATGCCCTGCGTCTATCGCTACTTCGTCTCTCGGGTAGGAAATCAGCAGCAGTGTGAGGACTTGACCTCCGCGGTGTTCGAGAAGGCGCTCCGAGGACTGCGTACCTATTGTCCGGAGCGGGGCAGCCTCGAAGCTTGGCTCTTTGGCATCGCTCGCCGGGTGCTGGCCGAGGACACCAGACGGCATCGCAAACAGGGGACATCCGTGAGCCTACAGGAGTTGCCGCCGCTGCCAGACCCGACGACCCCTGAGCGAGAGCTGCTTGATCGCGAGCAACGAGATACGCTGGAGCGCTGCGTCCTCTCCCTGCCTGAGCGTAAGCAGGAGCTGATCGCTCTCAAGTTCGGCGCTCGCCTGACCAATCGGCGCATAGCTCAGATCATGGACCTCAGCGAGTCCAATGTTGGGACGCTTCTGTATCGCACTGTCCGCAAGCTCAGAGACCAACTGAAAGGACGTGACTGCAAGTGATCTCGGTCATCATACTATCGCTATCGCGTTGTCATCATTTTGCTACCGGAGCATCGTCATGAAGGAAGAGGAAACCGCCCAGATGTTCTTGCAGTTCCTGGACCAGGTCATGGAGGATCTGGACGAGGTGCCCTCTGAACTGGGGGAGATGATGACCATCGCCGCCTGGCTGACCGAGCTGGGCGGGAGCCCAGGGCACCGTTTCCGGCGTCGGCTGAAAACAGATCTGCGTCAGCAGTGGCAGGCGCAATACTGTGCCAAAGCTGGGCCGCAGAAGGGCACGAGTGTGCGATCTCGACCCCTCGCCCTGCTGGCGAATCTGGGAAGCACAGGCCGGATTCTGCTGGCTAGCGTGGTGGTCACTGTCTGGGCCGTCGTCTTCATCTTCGCTGCCTCCCCCCAAGCTCGAGGCACGGTCCTTCGATCTCTCCAGGATGCGAAGATCATCAGATTGGATCGGGTGCGGGTCGATCAGACGCGGCCATACCGGGCTACGGAGCGCCCGCCCTATGATGCCAGGTGGTACGCCACCATCGCAGAGGCGCAGGAGCATGCCGACATAGCCATCCGCGAGCCGAACTACCTACCTTCAGGGTTCCGATTGGAAGGTGTAACCCTCAGGGGTCCAGTAGAGGTCACCATCGGTTATCGTCGGGAGGACATGGGCCAGGGCGTCGATCTGCTATACCTGTCGATGCTGTCTCTGTTGGAGAGGGACGATATCTATAGCACCTATCCAGGCGAGCTAGAGTGCGTGGACCTGGAAGGACACCCAGCCGCATGGGGATCGACCGGACCGCGACAGAATACCCTCCAGTGGGAGGATGGGCCAACGTTGTTCTCCCTGTACAGTACTCTGCCTCGTGGGGCAATGCAGCGCACCGCTATTTCAATGTTCACTCAATAGGGAGGAGATCATGACAAAGGCGAAGAGGTTCGTTAACAGCCATGAGCAGGGACGGCGCAAACTCGTCGAGCGTTGCACAGCAAGGGGGGCATCTTGACAGAACGGCCATCTGCTGCTTCTATGCCTGTAATACTCAGCCCGGTTGTGCGTCTGTACTGATAGGGGGAACCCTTGCACGATCTTGAGAGGACTTATGGTCCCTGACAGCGCTGAGCTTGACTACGCGGCTTTCTACGATGAGTTCCTGTCCCAGGTCTATCGCTTCGTCCGCTATCGCGTGGCGGATACGCCGACAGCCGAGGATCTGACAGCGACCGTTTTCGAGAAGGCCCTGCGCGCCTGGAGCAGGCGGCGCAAACCCGATTCTGTCGCCGCGTGGGTATTTCGCATCTCCCGCAATGCGGTCGTCTCGCACTACCGCCGCGAAGGCCGCCGGCTGGAAGTGCCCCTGGACAAGGCGGAAGGGGAACCATCCACGGATGCCCTGCCCGAGGATATGGTGCTTCATACCGAGCGCTGGGCGCTCATTCGCGCTGGCATACGAAGGCTCTCCCGCCGCGAGCAGCACATCATTGCGCTCAAGTTCGGGAGTGGGCTGACGAACCGGGCTATTGCCCCCATCGTTGGCGTCAGCGAGAGTAACGTGGCCGTCATCCTATACCGGGCGGTGCGCAAACTGCGCGCTTATCTAGAAGACGATCAAGTGCCTGGCGCCACATCCAGGAGGACAAACACCTATGCCTAGAAGACTGATCGCCGAAGCATACTCTGAACAGGTGGACAGCCTGCTAGCCGGACAGACGCCGCCGGGCAGCGATCCACTGTTGTCTCTGGCCAGTGAGCTAGCCACCTTGGCAGCGCTGGATCCATCGCCAGAGTTCGCACAGCGGCTGCGTCGCGAGCTGTTGCTGTCTTGGCCGAGGAAGCGCGCCGCTCAATCCCGCAGCCTCTGGTCGCTCGCCGCTGTTGCAGCGACACTGCTCCTCGCTCTTGCTCTGGTTCTGTTTTGGAACCCCAGAACCCCCTCCGCCGCTCAAGTGCTGGCTCGCGCCGCTGACGCTGTGGCTGTAGCGCCAGACCAGATCGAACTCATCGTATTAGACGTCGAAGTGTCCGAAGAAGTGCGAGCAGGCCACACGGCTGGGATTGCTCACCACATCATCGAGAGTTGGTACCGTGTCGACGTTTCGCCCGATGGTCGCCTCACCATAGCTGAGGCTGCATGCACCGGCTACGACGCTGATGATGCCGAATTGAGCCATGCATTGTATCAGGTGTACTACCGTCCATCCTCAGTCTTCTGCTACCTCGGCCTTGACACCGCGTTTCCCAGCGTGCCCGAGCTGGAGGAATGCCTGACCCTTGAGGCGTTCAGTACTGACGATCCTGGCCCTGCCGCTCGTTATGAGACTGAAAGCCTCAGGGAATGGATCGAACGCGTGCAGGCCAATGCTGAGGAGATCGAGTTCCGCGAGGACCGATTCAACGCCCATGCTGTCTACTGCCTGACCTACCTCGAAGAAAGCCCAAGCGTCACGGTTTCCTCTGATGTGCCCTTTGGGCCTTGGGTCGTCGAGCCCGTCTTGAGCACGATGGATGCGGTCACTCTCTACATTGATCGTCAAACGTATCTCCCGATTGGCAGGATCCGTAGATTTGCGACTCAGGACCACACAATCATCCAAACCGAGACAATCCGGCACTACCAAGTGGTGGATCCCGGAGATCTTGAATTCGATCCCTTTGTCTGGCCGCCGGAGCAGTAGGCGCTTGCCATAGCAACGACGTGCGGTTGCCGATGAACCGACCCTCGGAAAGTCAGCGTTCTCACGCTCACGCTGGCAACGGGTGACGTATCTGCCCCTTTTTCGAAAGCCATCGAGCTCTCGAAAGGCACGCTCCCCAGCTGCTTCATCGCCTGGTGGCGCTATGTGTCCACAGGTGTCCCTTGCCCGCCCCTTCGCCTATCAGGCCGCGGCTATCCTTCTCGCCCGGCCACTCGTCGCGCGGGCGCTGCAAGCACTAGCCGCGCTCAGTCATGATGCGCCGGACCTCGGAGTCCAGCGAGTGGGCGATGATGTCCGGCGATGACGGCGGGTCGACGGTGAAGCTGTGGCTGTCAGGTAGGTGAATGAGTATGGGTTCCTGCGCCACGGCACTCTCCTCATGCGATGCAGCTGAGCCTGGTGCAGACCGCATCCTCGCAGGCTGCGAACGGTGGACCCTAAGCCTCGTGTCGCTTCGCGGGCCGTTGCCTTCCGCTACTTCTCTTGCAGCAGGCTGACTAGCATGACCTCGTGGTGCCGTGACAATCGTGGTCACAGCTCCTGACAGAGTACACGCTCGGCCTCTGTACTTCCGATGAGCCCTCAGCGTGCCATTGCTTCCTGGCACACTCCCTCGGAGTCCTCTTCCTGGCCCTGGCGTGGCATGTCCACCCACAGCGGAGTACTGTTGTCCATCGGATCTGCCTCGCTTCTGGACGTCGGCCCGGGTTGCAGAAGGGTTGCAGCAAGTATACAATGCCTACAGTCCCCCGTCCGCTCTCCCGCGTGGCGGGTCAGAGCCTGATCAGAGGTGAATCACTTGCCAGGCTCGTTTCTGTTCCCACGGCGGAAGCAGTGTTTGTTGCTGGACACTATTGTACTGCATCGATATAGGTTTGTTGGAGGCGGTTTCGATGAGGACGTTGGAATGAGGAGTGAAGCCTCGAAGTCAACCGGTGGCCCGCGATTGATGAGGCTTGAGTGCAAGGCAGGGTGTCCGGTGGACTGTGCGGCTCTGCCCTTCGATCTCCTCCTGGAGCCTTGTTGATGGCTGCTGTGCGCGTATCTCCATTGCGCACTACACCGAATCCCTGTGTATTGCGCTGGTTGTCTCGGCAGCGTAATCTGGTGAGCAGCAGGACAATGCGATTCAGGTTCAGAACCAATTCAGTCAAGTGGGCCTGAATCCCATGATTGCGTCTGTACAGGTGTAATACTTCGCATGTAGCAGCGTATATACTAGTAGGGGGCATGAGCGAAGCTCGTGGACACAACCAGGGACAGCTTCTCAGCCGCGCTACCCAATGAACTGGCTCTTGTGGTCCGTGCCAAGGCTGAGCCGGCCGCGTTTGCCGCAATCTATGACTACTACTTCCCGAGGGTCTACAACTACGTGCGCTACCGCGTCGCTGACGCGGACAGAGCCGATGATCTCACCGCCCAAGTCTTTGAGCGAGCTCTGGTGGGTATCCACAGCTATCAGCTGGAACGGGGGAGCTTTGCAGCCTGGCTCTTCGCCATCGCCCGCAATGCAGTGAGTGACTGGCTTCGTAGCCAACGCCGCCGCCGGTCGCTTTCTCTCCAAACGCTCCGCGGGCGGGCTAGCCCCGAGCCCAAGCCCGAGGACATCGTGACCGCCAACGAAACCCATGCGCAACTACTGGCGGCCGTGGGCTGCCTCAGCGACCGTGAGCGGGACCTAATCGCCCTGAAGTTTGCGGCCGGGCTGACTAATCGCCGTATCGCTGAGCTCACAGGCCTTAGTGCATCCAATGTGGGCGTGATCCTGTACCGGGCCGTCAGGCGGCTACGAGCTGAGCTGAGTACCGGGGAGTGAGATGGTGGACGAACGGAATTGGTCCTATCTGTTCAGTACCGATGTGGATGGTCTTCTGACTGGGACGGGACGCGCGGACGCGGAAGGAACGCCCGCTGAGTATCGGCAAGCCGTGGACTTGGCTCGCACTCTGGTCACGACCGACTTTAGCCCTGAGAGCCAGATTCGCAATGCACTCCGGTGTCGGCTGCTGAACCAAACAACAGCACGAGAAGGCTGGTCACCGCGCATGGAGATTTCCGAGCGTAGGTCCTTGTGGAGGGCGCGCCCTGTGTTGACCGTCGTCACCGCGACGTTGGGCGTCATCCTGGTAGCCGCACTGGCCTGGCCCAGCGCAGTGACAGGTGTGGCCCAAGGCATCGAGACCTTCGTGGCGGGCCTGGTGCTAGGACCGCACACCAGTGTCCAGCAAGTACATCCCGACCGGGCGGATGTGTCCTCCACAGAATCGCGTCCTGAAAGACCCGAAATCGGACAGCTGGGCGATGGGTGGATCATCCGGACCGCCGTCGGGAACTTCGGGGGCAATGTGCTGCCGGGGCGAGACGGCACTATCCATCAATTCAGCACGTTCGATCAGGCCCAAGCCGCTGCCTCTTTCAGACTCCGCCAATTGGGCTATCTTCCCTCGGGCTATGAACTGCGTCAGGCTATGCTAGCACCGTCTGGCTGTGTCTTTCTCTTCTATGGTGGCCCAGATGGTGACATTGTCTTGGCACAGATGCCGGTGGGCGAAGCACAGCGCAGCGAGGTCAAGCACAGCGACGGCGTCACGGTAACAGTGGACACCAGAGTGATCAGAGTGTTGACGGACAATCCCACAGTCTCTGTGACGCTGAACGGCCAACCGGCGGGATGGATCGAAGACTACGGACTTATGTGGGAAGCCGATGGCGCCACCTATAGTTTGGGTGGCATTGGCTGGACGTTGGATGAAGCGATGCGCATCGCCGAATCTCTTCAGTAAGCGACAGCGGCTGGTCAACTCACGACCCTCTTCAACGCTTTTGGCATCGACGTCCGCCAGCAAGGGCGAGAGAGCCCGCTCCAGGTACAGGCGCCCGGCAATGTGTGGGCTCGAAGACGATCCTGGCCTCCCGCCATATGCGACAGCCTAGGCCAGATGGTGGACACGATCACACGCAGGCGATGGTCTAGCCCGCTAGACCAGTCGATGGACACATCTCCATCCTGGTCCGCCCGCATCTCCCCCAGTATCCAGCGCACGTAGTCAAGCATTCGCTTCCTGTAATTGCTCGGCAGGCCAATGGTCTGTGACGGGTTGAACTCCAGTGAAGGGTGGCTTCGCGCAACGCGATACCGTGAACGCATTCGTCATGGAACGGGAGGATCTGGCTCCCTCTCTGAGAGCGATTGAACAGAATGGAACAGACTCAAAGCTTCCCTGGCCTGCACAGAGGCGGCTCCACGGTACCTTTGGCATAGCGTAGACCGCATGTCGAGGATCTAGGTACCCGCTTCCGGACGCACTGGCTTCAGTGGATCAGAAGGCAAGCATGTGGCCGACAGGGCACTCCGGCCTGCCCGGACGAACAGGAAGAAGCTCATTTACTACCAGTCCCATTTCGGTGAACGCGACTGTGGACAGCTGATTGTTGACACAGGGATGGGATTCCCTCTTTGGCCTCACTACCGGACAGTTTCTTAACACGAATGCCACGAATGGACGAATTCCACGAATTGAACTGAGATTCATCGGAAGAGCATTCGTGAGGATTCACGCATTCGTGCTATTCGTGATGAAGATTCATGTCTCAGGGAAGAAGTGTCCGGTACTGAAACTTCCGTACTCTGCCCAAGCTTCGAACAGCGCGTGGAGGGCCCAGCAGAGACACAGGTTGCGGGTGAAGATGAAGAGGGTGGTGGTGACCAGGGCCATGACGGTGCGGCGCAGGATGGGTTCGGCCTCATCGGGCTGGCGCAGCCCGTGCCGCAGCCAGGGGTTCAGCGCCCATTCCAGGCAGACGAGCGCCCACCCCGCCCAACTTCCCCAATACGGGTCATCCAGCCAGGTTTGAGTGATGAAACCGCTGCGACAAAAGGCCCAGTGGGCCTGCAGCGCCGCTGTTTCCATCAGCACCAGCAGCCAGCCTAGCGGTCGGGGCGCGAATGGCGCCCCGACATCGTTCTGCCGAACAGGCAGCGCACGACGATAGCTCCACCAACTCAGGCTCAGCAGCCCCAGGGCGGCGGCCGCGACGGCGCTGCCCGTTCCCGCGCCATGCACCCAATCCACTTCGCCCAATCCCATCCAGCGGGGTGAGATGATTCCCAGAAGCAGCATGGCGTAGGGAGGCCCCACGAAGTAGGCCCAGCGGAGGAGCAGGACCAACCAGTGGCTGCCAGGCCATGCCTGCAGGCTCTCTACGGCGCGTCCTAGTGGGCCGGACCGCTTGCGGCCGAGAATCCAGGCCACGTTGCTGGCCAGCACGTAGAGCAGGAACGAGCCCAGCAACCAGAGGCCAGGCTCATCTCGCCAGTTCACTTGGATCTGAAGCCAGGTCTGAAAGCCCATAGCGCACTCTCTTGCCCCAACTTATGGTCAGCGGAAAAGCGGAATCATCGGAAGTTGTCTTGTCCTTTCCGCTTCTTCCGCTTTTCCGCTGACGTTCCTATGATTCAATCCTTCGGACACGGATTCACACGGATTTCACGGATTCTGTTATCTGTCCGCGTTCATCCGTGAAATGCGCGTCCCGCAATTCCCATCTTCTCAACGACAGCTAGCCAGTGGCTGTGGCGGCGTGATCTGCCATCCTCCAGCACTTCCTCGTTGTCATCCAGGTAGAGCTGAGTCACATCGAAGCGTGCCAGCAGTGCCCGCGCGCTGGCCTCGTCGAAGAAGTGGTGCGGTTGACCCGAGTCGGGTCCACGGTCCGGCAGGAACGTGTCTGGCTCGATCTCCTGGCCTTGGCCGTAGCGATAGCCGCTGGTGGAGATGAGCGTCAGCAGCGCCTGCCCGCCTGGGCGAAGCACCCGCTTGATCTCCGTCGCTGTGCGCTGGATGTTGGCCAGCGTGTTGTGGTAGATGACGTACATGCTGATGACGGCGTGGAAGTGATCGTCGGGGTGCGGGATGGCGGTCATGTCGGCGAGATGCAGGTCTGCGGATAGGTGTTCGGCTGCCAGCCACGCCTGCGTTGCTATCAGTCCGGTCTCGGAGATGTCGGTGGCATAGACGTGGAAGCCCAATTGAGCCAGGTAGACGGTATGGCGACCGGTGCCGCAGCCCAGGTCTAGCACGTGTTGTGCTCCGCGCGGCCGCAATGCCTCAGCGAAACAAACCACGGCGTGGTGCGGCTGGCGCAGACGGTGCTGCTCTTGTCTGAACAACTCATCCCAGGTAGGCATGGCGTCTTCTAGGTTCCACGCTTGGCCGCGCCCAGCGCGTGTCGCGTAGCGGCGACGTCTCGGGCGATTTGCTCTATCAACTCATCCGCGCTCTCGAAGCGCAACTCTGGCCGCAATCTCTCGACGAAGGTCAGCCCCACCGTCTGTCCGTAGAGCTGCCCCTCGAAGTCCAGCAGGTAGGCCTCCACCGTGTGCTGTGGCCCATCTGTCCCAAAGGTTGGACGCATGCCGAGGTTGATGGCCGCCGCGTACTGCTTCCCCCCAACCTGGACCCAGCCGGCGTAGATGCCGTCGCCTGGCAGGACGCGGCCTGGCTCTATCTCCAGGTTGACCGTAGGGAAGCCGAGCGTTCGCCCACGGCCTGCGCCGGGTACCACCTGTCCGCACAAGCGGTATGGCCGGCCTAGCAGACCCGCGGCTTCATGCACACTGCCTTGCTGCAGCAGTGTCCGTATGCGCGTGCTGCGCACTGATTGCCCCTCCAGGCAGAACGGCTGCACCACGTGCACTTCGAATCCCAGTTCCTCACCCAATGTTTGCAGGGCGGCGATATCCCCCTCCTGCCGCTGGCCCAGCGCGAAGTCGGGTCCCACCCACAACTCCGCCAGTCGTAACCGCTGCCGCAGGGCGGACACGAACTCCCGCGCCGGCGTGCGGGCCGTGGCCAAGGTGAAGCGCTGAATGACCACGAAATCGAGCCCGCAGGCGCCAAGCAGTTCCAGCCGCTCCTCCGGGCTGGTGAGGAAAGCCAGGGGGCGCTCCGGCGCCAGCACGGCAAGCGGATGTGGGTCGAAGGTAAGCAGGCCCGCCTGCCGAGGCGCGGGCAGGCCCGCCCTGCGGTTGTTGCCGCGGGCAGCCCTCACCATTGCTTCGATCAACGCCCGGTGCCCGAGATGCACACCGTCGAAGTTGCCGATGGTGAGCAACGTGGGGCTGGGTGGGGGCTGAGAAGGGAGACTGTGGAAAACGTGCATGGCAGATGGCTGATCGCTAGAGGTCGCTGAAGACTTTCTTGGGGCGCCAGAGTGTGGTCTCGGCATCGTAAACGATGATGGCGATCAAAAAGCCGTTGGGGTCGTAGGCGCGTCCCAGCGCGGTGGTCGGGGAGGTAGGGCACGGGATGGGCTGCCCGTGCCGCAGCCGCTGGGCAGCCGTTGCATCTACAGTCACAGCCTCAAAGCCCAGCAGCGCGGCATCAAGCGGATAGAGCAGGTGTGCCCAGTCATCGGCCGCCTTTGCCTGGGTCAGCGTGTCCAGTGAGATGGCGTCGGCCAAGGTGAATTGGCCGCTGGCCAACCGCGTGAGCGCCGCTATGTGTGCGCCGCAGCCCAGTTGCTCGCCCAGGTCGTGGGCCAGCGAGCGGATGTAGGTGCCTGGAGAGCAGAGAATCTCCAGCGTCAACTGCGGCGAAGTCCAATCCACGATGTCGAGGAACTCGATGGTGATCCGCCTCGGCTGCCGTTCCACCGTTTCGCCGCGCCGCGCTAATTTGTACAGCGGCTGTCCGCCGCGCTTCAGCGCCGAGTACATCGGCGGCACCTGCGCGATCTCCCCCACGAAGTGCGATAGCGCGGTTTCAATCTCCTGGAGCCGGATCTCCACTGCTCCAGCGTCCCTCGTCACCTGCCCTTCGGCGTCGTAGGTGTCGGTGCTGACGCCCATCTGCAGCGTGGCCCGGTAGCGCTTCTGACCGGCCATCAGGTACTCGGCTACCCGCGTCGCTTGGCCAACGCAGACGAGCAGCACGCCGGTGGCCAGGGGGTCAAGCGTGCCCGCGTGGCCGACGCGGCGCTGTCCCGTCAGGCCTCGCACCTTGGCCACCACGTCGTGGGACGTCCAGCCCTGTGGTTTGTCGATGTTCAGAATGCCCGAAGGCGGCCGCCCGCGTATCATTTGCCGGAACCTACTTCTGCGCCCGCTGTCTCGCCAGGGAGACGTCCAGCGCCGCCAGCACCCGCTTCCGTACCTCCTCCAGGGTGCCATTCAGCGTGCAGCCAGAAGCCTGTGGATGACCACCTCCGCCGAGCTGGAAAGCCAATTCGGACACATCAACGCCAGGTACGGATCGGAAGCTTGCTTCCACCTTGCCGCCAGGCTTCTCGGTGAAGACCACTGCCACGTCCGCTTCGTGGGCCGTGGCCAGGAAGCTGGTCAAACCGCCGGCAGAGTCGTTTGTCTCCATCCCTGCTCGCTCTCGCATGGCCTGGGTGATCTCTGCCCAGATGACCTGCTCGCGCAGTTGCAGCGTGCTGAGCGCCTCCGCCCAGAGACGAATCACCGCCAGCGGACGGCGGTTCAGTACTTGCTCGCTGATCTGGTTCAGAGATGCCCCCGCTTCCATGAGCTGAGTAGCGATGCTCATCGTTCTGCTGGTCGTGGTGGACGTGCGGAAGCAGCGTGTGTCGGTCACGACGCCGGTGAGCAGGCAGAGCGCGATGTCCGGAGTCAGGGGCACGGCCATCTCTTCGATCAGATCGAAGACCATCTCTGCCGTGGAGGCAGCGCTGGTGTCCACCCAATTCACGGTGCCGAAGTGAACGTTGGTGGCGTGGTGGTCAATGTTGATCAAAGGCACTCTGGCGAATGCTCCTGGGCGGTAGACGGAACCCATGCGCTGGATGTCGCTGCTATCGAGACTGACGAGCAGGTGGAACTCGCCCTCCGGATCACTGGTGACAAGGTCCTGTCCCGGCAAGAAGTGGAACTGCTGTGGGACCGGGTCGGCACAGACCAGTACTGTCTGCTTGCCCAGAGTGCGCAGCGCATGGCCCAGCGCCAGCAGTGAGCCGATGCAATCTCCATCTGGGGTTATGTGGGCGATGGCCATTATGCGCCGCGCCCGGCGTATGAGTGGAAGAATGGTCTTGCGAACGGATATGTCCATGGTTATTCGAAACCTACCTGTCTAAGCAGTTCCTCGATGCGCTGTCCCTGGTTCACAGAGCTGTCCCAATGGAAACTCAGCTCGGGCACATAGCGGAGAGTTCCCCGCACTGCCAGCTCGCGCCGCATGTGGCCCGCAGCGTGCCTCAGTGCCTTCAGCACGCCCTCTATCTCCTTCTCCTCTTCAGCACCCAGGTGGCTGACGAAGACGTGGGCATGGCGCAAATCGGAACTGACCTCTACGTCAGTTACGCTGACCAACGCCAGGCGCGGATCGCTCAACTCCAGGGTGATCAAGGTGATTTCCTCTCGCATGAATTGGGCCACGCGACGTTGTCGCCGACTGGTCATGACAGCTATTCCTCGTGATGGGGCAACCAATATGCCTGTGCGGACGCAGACAGGCTGAAGCACGCTGTCTCCGACGACATGGCGCAGTTCGGGACGCAGTGCTCGCAGGGGTACCTTACCGCTGCTAGCTGCTTCTCCGTTTGCTTGCATGCAGCCGGAGGGACACGCTGGCGAACGCACTGTTCGGCAGCCCGCTCCGCAGGTATTCTACCTCGTTGACGACTACATCGGTCTGGATGCTGTTCCCTACCAGCGAGAAGGTCGTCCCTGGTGCAGCCAGCACGGGATCACCTCTGGTAGACAACTCCTCCTTCATGGCCTCATCGTGGTAGGCCTGCTCGCTCATCAGTACCTTGGCCACCGTGCGGATGTCGCTCTTGTCGAAGAGCCACACTTCCAGCGCGTTGATCTGTTCGATGTTCTCACCAAGGTGGGTGGCAGCGCCCACCCCACACTCGCCGGAGTACTCGCCGCCCGGCGAGTCCAGGGTGAAAGTCCGGTCAAACTCCATGCCCTCGCCTTCGTAGGCAACTTCGAATCCCCACGAGGGCGGAGTCTCGGGCTCCGCTCGCCGGAACATCCGCGGCATGATGCCTTCCCACCTCTCTGGCAGTGAAGGCTCCTCTTCTGTCTCCTTCTCTGCGACTCCTGTGACTCCCTCAATGATGGCCGGTGGTGCTGTTTTCGTGACCCCTTGTGTTTCCCTCAATCGCTCTCTCAAGCGATCCTGTGGGGCGCTTTGCCCTCGCCGGCGGAGCAGGTACAGCGCCAGCGCCACAAGGCCGATCACCGTAGCGGCTATCACTACCGCCTTGATGATGTTGGCCAGATCGAGTCCTTGGGCTGGTTGCGCCAGTGGCTCACCGGAGGGCAGAGGCAGTCCATCCGCCAGCGTCCGCAGCCGTTGTGCCAGGTCTCTTTGGCCCTGGACTGTCTGGTAGTCAGCCAGTTGCCGGATCTCGCGGTCAGCTTCCGCAAGAGACGGCCACGATCCCAAGCGAGACAAAGCTACCGCTGCGTCTCGAGTGGACGCATAGTCATTGGCCACCATCACCAGGTACTCGTCCCGCTCCTCCTGGCGCAGATCCACGGGGTCGGTGTTCTTCCATTGAACCGGCCACGCTCCCCATCCGATGGCAAACCAGCCCACCAGCAATCCGACCACGAAGGCCGCGATCACCAAGCTCCAGCCGAAACGTCTTTCAGAGTTCATGGTCTCCTCCCTGCCTTTCTACGCCACTCTTCTGCCTCGTGGGCGTTCTGTCCCCGTGAGGGATCATCTTCCGACCCCCGTAGTCCCCAGTTGCCTACCAGTCTCCTTGCACTATCGGCTCCCTAGGCGACTGCGTGAGCACTTCAACGCCGCCTTCGGTAACGAGAACAATGTCCTCAATGCGTACACCACCCCAGCCGGTGATGTAGATGCCAGGTTCCACCGTGATCAGATTGCCCGCAGCCAGCGTGTCCTCGGAGATGTAGCTGGCTCTCGGCTTCTCGTGCACTTCCAGCCCCACGCCGTGGCCCAGGCCGTGCCCGAAGTGCTGGCTATAGCCCGCATCGCTGATCACCTGGCGGGCGATGGCATCGGCCTCAATGCCGGTCATGCCTGCTCGGATCTCCGCTTCGGCCTTCTGCTGCGCGGCCAGCACGGTGTTGTATACCTTCCAGAAGCGTTCTGGCTCCGCTGGCTCGCCGAGGCAGACCGTCCGGCTGAGATCTGAGCAGTAGCCATTCAGTTGTGCACCCATGTCAATGATGATGGGCTGTCCCAGCGGCAGCGGCACGTCCGCCGCCTGATAATGGGCCATGGCCCCGTTAGGGCCGGCGGCGACGATGAAGTCGAAGGAAATCTTCTCCGCCTCGTGCGTGCGCATGTAGGTTTCCATGATCCAGGCCAGCTCCCGCTCGGTTATGCCGGGGCGGATGCGCTGCAAGCCATGGGCCAGCGCTTCGTCGGCCAGATCTACGGCTTTGCGCATAAGGGTGACCTCTTTGGCATCCTTCACTGCCCGCAACCGCTTCACCCACTCCTGGGTGGCTACCCATTCGACGCCGCTGAGTGGCTTCATCCAGCGGTCGTATTGCGCCACGGTCACGCTGTCTGCCTCGTAGCCGATGCGCTTGCCCCCCGCCCGCTGCACCATTCCAGGTAACACGTCGTCTACCCTTGTCGTGATCTTCAAAAGCTCGAAATCGGGACACTGGCGCTCTGCCTGCTCCCAGTAGCGGAAGTCTGTGGCGATCAAGGCCAGGTCCTGGGAAATCAGCAGCCACGCATCCCCTGGAGAGCCCGTGAAGCCCGCAAGGTACCGCTCGTTCGTGGTATCGGAGACCAGGAAAGCGTCCAGGTCTCTTCCGGTCAGCATCTGACGTAGTCTATTGAGTCTCATTGGTTCTGGTTTTCCCTGTGTGTAGTGCTGAAGAGGCTAGGGCCTGATAGGGGTCTCATTGGTCCCTTCAGGCCTGTTGGTTTCCTCAGTTCCCTCATTGTCGTCATCGTCTCCGTCTCCTGCATTGTCTCCGTCTCCTGCCCGCGGATGAGTTCGCAGGTACACTTCTCTCAGCTTCGATTGGCTCACATGCGTGTAGATCTGTGTCGTAACCAGGTTCTCGTGCCCCAGGAGCTCCTGCACTGCCCGCAGGTCTGCCCCGCCGTCCAGCAGGTGAGTGGCGAAGGAGTGGCGTAGCATGTGCGGTGTGACCCTCCGTTCGATGCCCCCCCGTTTGCTATGCTTGTGGACAATCTTGGTCACGCTCACCGTCGACAGCCGGCCGCCGAAGCGGTTGAGGAAGAGAGCCGAACGTGATGCTTTCGTGGCCAGCTGCGGTCTCCCTTCGGACAGGTAGCGGGAGAGCGCCGCCCGCGCCGGCTCGCCCATCAGCGCCACTCGTTCCTTGTTCCCTTTGCCCAGAGCGCGCAATTCGCCGCTGCCGA
>Ga0075114_10000772_pt1 | contig 18656 bp, 22 predicted proteins | sample AntAceMetag02UKM_FD_69784 | JGI IMG/M metagenome (GOLD analysis project Ga0075114, IMG submission 69784) | Saline lake microbial communities from Ace Lake, Antarctica - Antarctic Ace Lake Metagenome 02UKM | ecosystem: Environmental > Aquatic > Non-marine Saline and Alkaline > Saline | place... | reverse complement strand
TACTACAACCATAGAAGGATCCACACTACTTTAAAAATGTCACCGCTACAATTTAAGCAGCAACATTATCAAAAATTAAGTCTCATAGAAAAAGTGGTCTAACAAATGGGGTACTTGACAAGATGACTAATGATCAGCTGGTCACCGACGATGCACTCACCCTTGTCGTACAGAAATGGCACCCCTATTCCTCGACTTTCTCCTATTTGACACTCTTGAGCTTTTTCTGTCAGCTCTCTGCTGTTTTCTTGGTTCTCATATACTTCCTTGGCAACTAACCCTGACTTTTCCTTAATTTCCGGATTTTTTTCCAGCCACTCCTCCGCCACCTTGCAGTGGGGACAAGTACTGCCGTAGTACAAAACAACCTTATCTTCGTCGGTAGATCCCTTCACTTCTGCTTGAGACAAAACTTGTTCTTGTCGGCTTGCTTCGGCAACATCGTCTTTTGGTGTCCGGGCGACAACCAGTCCCAAAATAACTATTAAACTCAAAGACAGGACAATAATTGTGTTTTTATTCATTTTTTTGTTGAATTTACCCGATTAGGCCATAAACCAAACCGGCTAATGTAGTTAAAATTATAATTGATACAGCATAAACAATCATTTTTTTGATACCGATTAGTTTTCTAATAACCAAAAGCCCCTGCAATGATAGCACCGGATCCGCTAGCATATAAGCCATTAAAGGACCTTTATCCATACCCAGCTTCATAAAATTTTCCGCTATCGGCACCTCAACTAAGGCCGGGAAATAAACCAAAGCCCCAAACATAACGGCAATCAAGTTGGTCAATATATTATTTTGACTGGTCAAGGCTTGAAACTGCTCTTTGGGGATAAGACGAGTAACAGTGGCGGCCAAAAAAACGCCAACCAAAAGCAACGGAACAATTTGCCCCACAAATTTAATCGTTTCATTCCACCAGGCACCTCTTTTTTCCTTAGAGAGCCAAAGGAACGCCATTGTTGTCTGTCCTAGTACCAACGGTAAAATCAGACCATTTTTTAAACTACTGTTAATCGGGGCAGTGCCGACTATTAAAATTGCCACCATTATTCCCCAAAACCAAAAATTTTTGCCCCCCTTAAGTCCACCGGTCTCTTCCTCCACCGCCCTAAGGACTCCTTTTTCTCTGCCGTCTCCAAAAACAGCTTCCATTATCAAACCCACCAAAATAGCAAATATAACCGAAAGAACAAACCTAACCATACTAAAACCCCAACCGATTCTTTGACCGGTGAAGACAATCGTCACAATATTAAAAGCCGGACCGGCGTAAAGAAGGGCAATGGCAATTCCTAAGCCGGCCCCTTTTTTCCAGATACCGGCAAATAAAGGTAGGATGGTGCAAGAGCAAACCTCTATCAAGAAACCTGCGGTAACAGCAATAAGATAAGCCAGCCATTTTTTGGTTTTACCGCTTAAATATTTTAAGATTGACTGCGAATCAACCAGACTATTGATAGCGCCAGCAATAAAAAAAGCAGGCACTAAGCAAAAAAGAACATGAACCGATAAATAGTCAACCAGCCCCAACCAACCCTGATGAACCGCCTCGACGATTTGGTTTTCAACCGATTCTTGAGCTAAAAAACCACCTATCTGTTTCTGCCATAGGTAGATTATCAGGTAGGCACCGCCCAAAAGACCCAAGACCCAGTTTTTCTTGATGATTTTCGCAAGATTCATGGTTTATTTTTCTTTTACTGCTTGAATAAGTTTTTTAACTTTTTCTACATCATCCACAGAGCCTACTATTACTGGTTTGCCGTCAATTGCAAGAACAGGACTAGACATTACTCCCATATCTATCATTTTTTGGATACCTTCTTGCCCGGCAATGTATTCGACTTTTCCTTTTAATCCGACTTCTTCGACTGCCTGTTTAGTTAACTCATATAGCTTTTTACATGTTGGGCAACCCGAACCCAGAACTTGAATTTTCATTTTATCTCCCTTAATTTAATAAATATTTTCAATTTTCTTTCTCCCTCACTAGTTAAAGAATAAAAAACCTGCCGGGCATCTTTACCTCTTCGTTGTTTTATCCAGCCCTCTTCAACCAAATCCGCCAGATGGTGGGAGATCAAACTTTGTTCTTTACCCAAACATTCCTGAATTTCGCAAACACAGTATTCTCTGGCCAAAAAGACCAGTAAAATTTTCAGCTTGCTTTTACTGGAAAAAACTCTGGCAGTTCCACTTAGACGACTTAACTCTTTGTCGGTCAGTAAACAATAATTACATGAACACCTCTTCATGTTTTTTAGTATATTCCGATACCAAAAATAAATCAAGTAGACATTTTCTGAAATAATTTCACCACTATTGTTGTATTAATACTAAGATGTCATAATACCTACCATCCTATGAAAAACTTACTCAAAAATAAAAAAATCATTTTAGTCTTAATACTAATTCTCTCTATCTTTGTTTATTTTTTTCTAAAAAACAGAAAACAACCTACTAGTCTCTCGATTCAAACCGTTTCTGTCCAAAAGGGGACCATTATTTCTTCTGTTTCCGCCTCCGGCACGATCATTTCTTCAAACATAGAAAATGTCACCACCCAAGCCAGTGGTACCGTCAGTCAGGTTTATGTCAGTGACGGTGATCCAGTTTATGCCGGTCAAAAATTAGCCGAAATTGATCTTGATGTTCAAGGTGAACAAAATCGCGCCTCGGCCTATTCTACTTATGTCAGTGCCGTTAATTCCCTAAATTCAGCCAATAATAGTTATCGCTCTACCCAATCATCATTGGCCGTCATCTATGATGAAGTCAAAGGCCATGATGACGATGAAACTTTGGAAATGAAAGAAACCCGCACCAGAGCCGAGGTTGCCAACGATAATGCTTATGATTCTATCAATTCCGCCCAAGCCAGATTAACATCGGCTTCATTGGCTTATAAAACCAGCGCCTCTACCATCACAGCCCCAACTGCCGGTGTGGTCAAAAGCGTTACTGTCGCCCAGGGAATGAACATCGGCGCCCAAGAAACAGCCAGTGGTGCTCGTGCCAATCAAAGAATTGCCACAATTGCCACCGAAGGCTTGCCCATCGCCACCTTTAATGTGTCGGAAATAGACGTATTTTTAATTAAACCGGGACAAAAAGCCACAATTACTCTTGATTCCATTACTGATAAAACCTTTACCGGTAGTGTTGTCAGCGTTGATCGGGTTGGTACCGTATCCAGCAATGTCTCCACTTATCCGGTTATTATTCAGTTTGACACTAGTGTCGAGAGAATTTTACCCAACATGGCGGTTACGGCCAATATTCTAATTGATAAAAAAGACAATGCCTTATTGGTGCCCTCCGGCGCCATCCAAGAAAAAGGTGGCCAAAGTTATGTTTCTGTCTTAGTCGATGACAAACAGCAACTCACTCCGGTAGAAACAGGTTTGGTTTCTGACACCCAAGTAGAAGTGATTTCTGGATTAAATGAGGGAGATTTAGTCATCAGCGGCAGTCCCTCTTCGGTGTCATCGGACCAAAAAGAAGCATCTCCGTTTAGTAGTGGTATGGGTGGCATGATGAAAATGGCCCACTAATAAGTCTAAAAAGGAAAGATGATAAAAGTCTCTCACCTCACCAAAATATATAAAACCGGTGAAATAAAAGTAACAGCTCTTAACGATGTCTCTTTCGAAATAAAAAAAGGAGAGTTTGTCGCTATTATGGGGCCATCTGGTTCGGGCAAGTCCACTTTAATGCATCTTCTTGGTGCTTTAGATACCCCCACTAAAGGCGAATATTGGCTGGATGGAAAATTAATTGCCAATATGGATGATGATCAGTTAGCTGAAATAAGAAACAAGAATATTGGTTTTGTTTTCCAGTCTTATAACTTATTGCCCCGAACTTCTGCTCTAAAAAATATCATGGTCCCGATGATGTATGGCGATATTCCCAAAAAGGAAAGAATCAAAAAGGCCAAAAAATATTTAAACAAGGTCGGCCTGGCTGACAGGATGCACCATACCCCTAGCCAACTTTCTGGAGGACAACAACAAAGAGTGGCCATCGCCCGAGCCCTGGCCATGAACCCCAACATCATTTTGGCAGATGAGCCTACCGGAAATATTGCCACCAAACAGGCTTTAGAAATTATGGAAATTCTCGAAGACCTAAATGAGCAAGGTAATACCATTTTGATGATTACCCACGAGGAAGAAATTGCCCAATATGCCAAACGAATTATTTATCTCAGAGACGGTCGTGTGGTAAAAGACAAAAATAACGGCCATCGACGATTATTGACAAAAAAGAAAAAATAAATGGATTACCAAGAACTAGTAATAGAAAGTTTTAGCACTTTAACCCTCAACAAGATAAGAACCGGCCTGGCTATGTTGGGAGTTATTATTGGTATCGGTAGTGTAATAGCTCTTGTATCTTTGGGTCAAGCCTCTCAGCGCTCTATCGAAAATCAGATTAAATCCCTAGGTTCAAATTTGCTTACAGTCATGCCGGGGGCTCAAAAAAGTGGTGCCATTCGCGGTGCTGCCGGAGGCAAGTCAACCTTAACTTATGACGATGCCAAAGCTATCCAAAATTCCCTCGAAATTACCACGGTTAAAAATGTGTCGGCAGAATATGGTAGCCGGGCCCAAGTGGTAGCCGGCAGAAACAACACCAATACTCAGATTTCAGGCATCACCCCCGAATATGCCGCCATCAGAAACATTACCCTTTCATCCGGTTCTTTTATCAGCCAATCACATTTAACCGGAATGAGCCAGGTGGCTGTTTTGGGCCCACAAACAGCTATAGACTTGTTTGGTGAGGGTATTGATCCCGTTGGTCAGGCTATTCGTATCAATGGGATTTCTTTTACTGTTATCGGTCTGACACAGAGCAAAGGTGGCAGTGGTCCAATGAATCAGGACGATCGAATTTTTGTGCCACTAACAACTGCCCAAAAACTTCTTTTCGGAGTCGATTATGTTAGCTCTATTTATATAGAAGCCCTTAGTGAAACCGTCATGGACCAGGCCAGAGATGAGGTCGGCTATTTCTTATTGACCAGGCACAAAATTAAAGATCCGTCTCAAGCCGATTTTTCCATCATGTCTCAGGAGGATATTTTGGGTACCGTCCAACAAGTCACCGGCACTTTCACCACTCTTTTATCCGGCATCGCCGCCATATCCCTTATTGTTGGTGGCATTGGTATCATGAACATCATGCTGGTCACCGTCACCGAACGTACTCGCGAAATCGGCCTCAGAAAAGCCTTGGGAGCCAAAAGAAAAGTTATCAATGCTCAATTTTTGCTCGAAGCCAGCATAATTACCCTTGTCGGCGGTATTATCGGCGCTCTTCTTGGTGTCTTTATTTCCTATTTTCTAAGTAGTTCCATGGGTATGCCTTTTGTCCTGTCTCTTCCCTCTGTTTTCTTGGCCTTCGCCGTTTCTGCTACTATTGGTATTGTTTTCGGTTGGTATCCGGCCCAGAAAGCCGCCAAGCTCGAACCAATCGATGCCCTTCGTTACGAATAATGGGACAACCATGATCGGTCTCTCTGTTATCATTATCGCCCTCTCTTTTTTTGCCGGTACTAAATATCAAGCTTCCAAAACCCCCACTTTTGATCGAAGTCGTTTGGCCGGCATGGTCGGTCGAGGCCAAAGCATCCAGCTCAACCCCGCCGACTTTCGCTCCGGCCATTCTCAATAATCCAAGTCTGTGCCACTAACAGATTGGGGCGCCTATTTCTCTTTTATATCTTTATGTTTTACAATGAATCAGGTGAGACTACCTGCCTTTTTTAAAACCAAATTCTTTTCCTTCCTGTTTTGGCTTGCTATTATTGTTTCCATTTCACTGACCTCATTTTTTTTATGGCAACGTTTTTATTCCCCCACCTTTCAAATCCCTTCCACGGTTCAAGCGGTTGAATTACCATCAGGGATAAAACCACAAGACTTAGGCCATCTTAACCAACAGCAGCAACAACAATTGGATCAGGCTATTGCTCTTGCTATCGAAAAACAATTTTCTGCTCAACCCATTTTAAAAGAAAGTAAGACTACTGTTATTGTCCTCACCCAAAATAATCAACCCATCTTGCCCGACTTAAATCCCCCACCCGTTACCGTCCCTACTACCCCTGCCACAGGCACTCCGCTCGAGCCAACGGCGAGTATCGGAGCCACTCCCATTCCCGCTACAGTCACTCCCACCAACCCCCCCAGAGCCACTCCTACCAATATTCCTTGCACCGACACTGATGGAGGCAAGGACTACTATACCAAAGGCACCTTGACCACCAGTTACGGTGACACCAAAACCGATCTTTGTACTGATCCCAATATTGTCGGCGAATATTCTTGCACTGCTGGCGCCAGTTTTGCTTTTGACGGTTACGTTTGCCCGGGTCTTTGTCTTGATGGTGCTTGTCAACCGGTTCCCAGTCCCACGGCTACTCCCGTCAGAACCAAACCCACCAAAAGACCTGCTCCCACCGCCACTCCTACCATTACTCCCACCCCCACCAATGTTCCCTGTGTCGACACTGACGGTGGTAAGGATATTTACACCCAAGGCTCAGTTACCACTTGGGGCAAAACCCATTTTGACACCTGTTATTCTCTCCAAGGCGTCGGCGACCAGAATGAATGTTTCGGCTACTTTTGCCGCTTACTTGAATTTTCCTGTCAACCTATGGGCTACCAAGGCGAACCCTTTACTTGCCAATATGGTTGTCTTAATGGCGCCTGTATCAAGACCCCTTCTCCCACTCCCACTTCAACCTCTACTCCTGTACCCACTGTTACTCCCACTTCAACCTCTACTCCCGCCCCCACTGCCACCCCTACCATCACCCCTACCCCCACCCTTTCTCCCGATCAATATGAACTCACTTTTGTTTATGCCAATGATATTGAGGCCAAATATCATACTAGTACCGGCCAAAATCTAAATGACGACATCCACCGAATTTATCAGCAAGTCAAAAAGGTCTTTGGTCCTCCCCGGGCCCCAATTACCGTTACTGTCAAATACGGCCCCACTAGTTATGGCCAACTTTATTCTTATTACAGCGCCAGCACCAATGAAATGGTCCTCGACGAGTATGATTTTCATCAGTTGGCCTTAATCAAAAAAATCATTCTCGCCTTTCATGACGACCTTATCTACTACATGCCCTTTAACTGGGAGCTGGCCTTATGGAATCTAACCATGCAAAATGTTCTTGCTCAACTGGATCCCGGCTATGACGGTACCACCGCCTGCCCCTTTTGTCAGCTTTATAGTGATAGTCCGGCCTGGGCCACTCTTTACGGTGACAGTTGGAGCCCTCTGTCAGCCTCTACCTTTTCCAGTTTAGCCGCCGATACTTTAGTCAAACCGTTTATCGAAGATCCCCAATTTTTTGCCAAATTTAACCAAGCCATTTACCGACTGCCCGCCGATTGGAGCCTAAAAACCAAATTGCCTGCCGCCGCCGCCTCAATCAAGCCCACGGTTGAGGGCATTCCTTTCAACAACTGGTATGCCACCCAATATGTTTTGCACTTTAACCCTATCCCGGGCAAATACATTATTCCCCTTCCGGATACTTACTCCTCTTCTTCTGTCGGTTTGGATATCAAATTGGTCCAAGTCAAAAATAATGGCAGTAAAATCAATATCTCCAACAAAACCGTTACCATTAGTGCTTTTGATCAACAAGGCTCCCAATTTTGGTCACAACAAATCACTACCGACACATCCGGGATTGCTCATCTAAATTCTCTGCCTAATCAAAATAATTCTTTTGCAGCCAGATTCCACATTTATGTGCCCGACTTTGCCTCCCAAGATTTCTTCTACCCCTACCAGGATGGCCAGCCCCTAATGCCCAACACCAACCCACCTCTCGGCTTTTTTGGCACTATTAATCGACCTCAGGGTTATCTTCGTTTTGAGGATGATAATTTAGTTCACGATGCTGTCATTGTCGATGGTATGTTTAGCACTCATTACTCCTTTCTTCAAACTAGAAGTACGGTGGAGGTAAGCTTTATTGAACCGGGCATAAATTTGCCCTCCGATCAAACCGGTTCTAATCCCAGAAAAATTACCAAAGACATTGGTGACTACTATATTAATATTAATTTGGCCGGCACCAGATCCTCCTCCGGTCGGGGTTCATCCCAAGATGCTCCCTCTGCCCCCGCCCCCACCGATTTTACCTGTGATACCACCAACTGGCACAATTACTACTCCGATAACTTTGAATTTGAAGCTAAATATCCGCCCGGTTGGGATATTCAATCAGCCTATACCTCCGACAAAATTTATCAAACTCGCCTTTCCCTGGTTTCCACCACCGACTCGGCTAGTCTTTTAGATCATAATACCCAGCACTCATTTTTTGATGTTATCGCTTCTACTACCGATCTTAAAACCGACGAAAATTACGGTCGTTGGTTTGAAAACAGCACTGGCACTCAAACAACCAGCCAAACAGAAATCTTAGATCGCCAAGCCGAAAAATATCTTGACGAACCCCAAATGCCCGGTGGCCCGCATCGCAACATTATGTATTCCTTCAAAGAAGGCAAAAATTATTACCTGATATCCTTAAGTTATTACATTACACCGGAATTAAAAACCGCCAACGAACAACTTGCCGATTGCTTTTTGACCACGCTAAATTTTAGAAAACCCGAACCAACACCCCAAGGGGGGATTTACAAGTGCTCCCAGGGTATGTATCTGACTTTTGAAGAAAAAAAACAATATCCCTATAGCCTGCCCCCGGGAAGGTGCGATAATTGGAATGACAAGCAAATTGTCTGCGGTCATATTCGCCTGGTTTATGACAACAATGAAATGACAGATTCTCGTCAAGAATACCCCGATGCCTGCCAATTCTGCGCCGATTTCGATCAAAGCGGCCAAAAAGGATTACGCGGCACCACCTTTTACAATCTGGGCTATACTATTGGTCCCTGTCCTAATTAAAAATTCTTTAGTCCGCCTCTGACGGAAAAAAAATTATGAGAAACAAAAAAGTTTTTATCATTATCGGCATAATCATTTTCGTTAATTTAGGACTTTTTCTATTTTTCCGTTCCAAAGACAAAAGTAAAATTACCACTGTTTCAGAGCAATCCACTGCTTCCGGCCAACAAGTCGTTGACCAACCCGAGGTTCAACCGGATCAAAATCTTCCGTCCGGCAATCAAGCTGTTGTCCAGGATCTTCCGCCTGCCGATGTCGATCAACCTTCCGAGCCAGAGTCCGGTTTTTCCATCAGTGGCGTTCTCATCGGTGATGGCAATCCCTGGACACTTATTTACGATGATGCCGCCACCGGTGCTCCCGCCGCCACTTTTGAATTAATTTTTACCGACTCCAGTCTTTGCGACTTTGGCCAGGGTGAGACTTCTTGTACTCCCATGTACTATGAAGTTGGCACCGGCATTGAAGTCACTGGTCAAAAAGATGGTTCCAAATTAATAGTTTCTCACGTTAAAAGGTCAGTCTCCTTAATGGGTCAATAAATTTATGAAAACTCAAAAAGACATTACTGCCAAAATTCAAGAATTAGAATCCGAAATTGAAGACATGCAGGAAGAATTTGAAACCCGTCTCGAAGATGAGGGTTGGGATGAAGATTCTTCCCAGGCTCAAAAACTTCAGGAGGAATTAGACTGGCAAAAAGAAATTGTCGAAAAACAAATCAAAATCCTCAACTGGGTTTTAGAAAAAATTAAATAAAACAAAACACTCACGCCCACACAGGAGTTTAAATAACCCCAGAAGTTCAAAAACCTGCCCGTTTACCCGCCTATGGTGGGCCCCTGGAAGATCGTTCCAGTCAGCAAACTAGTCAGCAAAATAGACCGTGAGAAGATATTTGAGATTGTAGTCAAGTATTGTATATTATTAATTATGCCCGAACCGGGTCTGTCTGAAAAACCAGCGTCAAGATTATTGAGTAGAAAGTCCGTTTTTCCTCGTCAAGATGAAGTATTTCCATTCTCCAAGAAGAGCAGTGACCCTTCTCGACTGATCTATCAAGAAGACTCAATCCATGGTCGTTCGTCTCCTTTTCCAGAAAGCGGAAAAGTTTTTTGGGCCGATCCTTATGGAAACCTTATGTTTGAAAGAGGGATTAAGGGTTTTCCTCATACAACTCCTTCTCTATACCTGCACCCAAGTTATCGCCAAGGCTTTTGCGTTAAGGGACTAATGAGAATCTCATATCTCAAGAGAACTCTAGCGGCCTCAAGGCTTATGCGGTCTCATGGTTTGCCGACAGAGAGAGTTATTCAGGCAAAAAAAGTAGAAAAAGTTCCCTTCTCTGGAAAAGTAATATCTATTAAAGAGTGGAAGCAAAAAGCATTAGAAGAATGGCCTGAAAGTTTCAAAAAGCGGGAGGAAAAAGAACCGGGGTTTTTAGAACGAGTCAAAGACTCACTTACAAAAGAGACCTTCGTGGCCATAGAAAGAGATATGCCCATAGGCGAAAGACTACAAGACCTAAGACTAATTTCCACCTCCTCTGCCGTTCGAGAATTTTTTGAAAAAATATTTCGTTATCATAACATCTCCTTGAGAAGAAAGCCTAAAAGTTCCCGAGCCAGAGAATTATCGGCTACCAGTACTGATGATCAAGTTGAATTTTTGTCAAAAATTTTACCGACAAAAATAGGTGAATATCTATTTAAATTTCATTCTCTTGGCCTATACCATGGGTTTCCGACTCAACACAACTGGACAATGGCAGCTTGCTTAGTGGACCTGGACAGTGTCAGGCCCATCCTTGAAAAAGACCCTCCTACCACCCTTAAAGATATCCAAAAAGATATTTGCCAAACCATAATGGCCATTCTTTTCCCTGTAAATATAATTGGATTATCATATTTCAACGACAAATCAATGAGTTCTACTGCTATCGTCAATTTTCTTGCCAGTTACCTGAAACAGTTTGGAGAAAGTCCAGACTCCACAAATCAAGCCTCGATTGAAAGGCATATTTCTCGGCGTAGGTTCACAAGTCTAGACCCTGGTTTCGAAATAAGTTACCCTGGTGTTCGTCTTCTCACAGAAGCCAAGCGAGTCATTGCTCAAAGCAAGTAGGAGTTAAGCCGCAGTTGAAACCAAAAGTTTTTCTGTTTTACCTATATCCAAGACTCTCTAAAAAGACTTTAAAAATCTAAACCCCTATATGTCATTTTTGCAAAACCACTCCCATATTTTGGCTAAAAAGGAATCCATCACTGTGATTTGCTAACCGTACCGAACCCCTCAAATTAAGTGGATGGTAAAAATTTTCAGGAGCAGTTAATGGGAATTGTCCACCGGAACAAATGAGGTATCCGCCCCTGCTCTCCTATCTGTGTCCCCATATCAACAACTCTAAACATTAAAACAGTATCGAAGAAATCTGTCTTTACTCTTGGTAAAAATTCATAACAAGAACTGAGTTCGTAACAAACAGTACCGGGTTCGGATTCTGGAATTTCACCATAAGAAACAGTGTTCACACAACGGGCATTCAGATGAGTCTCTGGGGAAGATGGATAAGTGGTGTCGCAACAATAAACAGTATCAACTTCCGACCTTAATTCTTGATAACGAGACTCAGTAGTACAAATAAGTGTCTTTTCAGGAAAAGCACTAGCTTGACCGATAACCAACACCCTCCCCATAACTTGTTCGGAAGTGATTTCAATAGGTGAAATGTGATCTAAAAAAGCAGGGTATACACACCTAAAAGGACATATCTTAACCAATCCCTCTGTCCATCTTTCTTTCATAAAATTTATTATATTAAAAAGTATCATCAACAATCCCGTCCGTCGAACTAGTTACGAATAGCCAAATCCCTTAGTCTTTCAAGAATTTGTCTCCCTCCCCCGCCAAATTAAAACATCTCATAATATTGAATTTAAGACAGTTTTTCTGTATAATTCCTATCCGATAGTAAGATTAACAAGAAAGTATCACAATCGGTGCTCATTTTGTTAACTTATTACGCTCATTAACATTCCAAAAAGTATTCAATTCAGACAGAAAGGAGGCGGAAGACACAGGACAAGATCAAGTAAGTCGTCAAAAATCAGCTCGTAACCACGAGCGGAAAGGAAGGAAACACATGCTGAGGAAGATTGTATTTGCGGCTATCCTACTGGCACTAGTTTTGTCTATCGGAAACATTGCTGTACAAGCACAACCTCCAATTCCAGATCCTCCCACAGATGGTGGCTATGTTCTGGATACTCTCGGATGGTTGTCTGCTGACCAGATCAATCAGATCAATATAAAGCTTCAGAAACTGGAACAGGATACCACTGTTGAGATCGCCGTTGTCACTCTTAACGACTGTGGTGATGACCATCAAGCTTTTCGAAACGCCCTTTTCCGATCATGGGGTATTGGTCAAAAAGAGAGCAACAACGGCCTTCTTTTGCTCGTTTGCTGGTGTGATGGTGACAAAGATAGCCGAACTTTCGAGCAGGAAGTGGGCTATGGCCTTGAAGGAGATGTCCCCGACTTGCTTACGAGTAAGATTGCCAAAAAGTACTTCGTTGCCAAGTACCCGGAAGGACCCGATGTCGCTCTCATGGCAACAATTGATGCCTATGATTTGCACTTGAGAGGTCAAGAACTCGACTTTCCAGAACCAGAATCGGCAGAAGATATTTCACTAGGAACATTGTTCGCCATTCTGGCGGTGGTCGTCGTCTTGTTTATCTTGGTCATTCTACTTTGCGCTTGGCTTGGTATCGATCTCAGTAGCAGTGGCGGCAGCGGTTACTCCGGTTCGAGCTCCGATTCTGGCAGTGACAGTAGTTCAGGCGGAAGTGATTTTGGTGGCGGCTCCTCTGGTGGGGGCGGCTCAAGTACAGGATTCTAGGAGGAATCAAAACATGAACAAGGGAACACGAAATCTCATTACGGTCGCGATAGCATGTGTGTTAGTACTCTGTTTCGTAGCCTCGATCTTCATAGGTGGTTACAACAACTTAGTGACCCAGGACGAGAGCGCCAAGAACCAGTGGTCACAGGTCCAAACTCAGTATCAGCGTCGCTCAGACGTGGCAGAGCAGTTGGTTGCCAGCGCAAGCGCTGGTATGCAAGAGGAAATAGCCGTTTTCAAAGTATTGCGTGATCAAGCTGCTGCCCTATCGGGCACCTTTAAGAAAGATGAATATGGGCAGCCAATCATTCCAGAAGGAGAAGACGCTCGAAAGCTGGAAGAGTCGATTGCTAACTTTGATCAAGCACTGATCAACGCGATCGCTTTCACCGCTGACAATCCTGAGATGTTCAGCGGCGACTTGATTTCAGATCTGATGGTCCAACTTGAGGGCGGTGAGAATAGGGTATCCAATGCTCGGCGTGACTACAATAACAGCGTTACTGCCTATCGTATGGCTACACGACGTTTCCCCGCCGTTCTCTTCGCCACGATTTTCGGATTTAATGCCAACCGCTACCCGTATTTCCAGGCGGACGAAGGTGCCCAAAGCGCTCCTAGTATCACCTTTCCGACGCCCAACACCAGGTAGTGAGGCAACAGCCCAACAGAATACTTTTTAGATTAAATCTCGACAAAGTTGTCGAGTAATACGGTCTCCAACATAGGGGGCGAAATGTGCAAGTAATTGCGCACAAGCCCCCTCGGAGCCGTATCAGAAGTTTTTCCAATGTGTGTTGGAACTGATGAGTCCAAAAGGACGAAAACATCCCATAATATTGACTTATCTATATTATCTAAGATAAAATACTAATGATTCGATAATCCTATCGAAAGTAAGAACCTTAACTTAACAAAGGAGAACGACAAGTGAAGTGTAAACAAGCGCTTCTAGCTATTAGAGAAATACTTTTCTATCTGATACCGCCTTGCCGGAACTGTTCCTTGGTGAACTGCCACCTTCGTCGGAAGAAATTCGATGCCCCTCGGGCCTATCGCCGGATTCCGAAAACAAAAGAGCCCGACCGTTGGTTGCTCCACTCAGCATCTCTGTCCACTTCCGATAGTTGTAGCTAACAAACAGAACTTTCATAAATTCACAAAAAGGAGAGCCAAATGCTTCACATCCGATTTGAAGGAATAGACTACATGGTGAACGAGGAAGAGGCCAGAAGGAAAGGCTTCATCTTGTTGCCAAATGGGGATGTCCTCCAGGTTCATCGGAAATGGTGGCGACGAAAACTAACTTTCACTCGCGTTAGATATGTCAAAGCAAGAACAACTTTCGCCATCGCCTCCTAAGGCCGGTCTACACCTCACCACCCAAAAACAAAAGGACACCAACTTTGCCAAACTTTTCAAGCGCAGAGCTTGGTGTCTCTTTGTTGGGGTGGTTGTGGTGATGTATTTTATAGATGTGTATCTATACTGATGAGTCCAAAAGGACGAAAACACATAAAATTTCTTATCCGACTTCCAATCACCTAGCTAGATCCCAGACTATGGAAACCAGTAACTCCGTCCTCAAACTTCAGTAACCACATAGGTATCAGAACTTTAACGCGATTTTATTGTGATAAAGTTTAAGCATGCCTGACACAGAAGCAGAACGCCCCAATTTTTGTACGGATGAGTGGCGTGTTATTCAGTCTGACCCCAACTTGATTAAAATTCGCGGAGGTTCCATCGACGCCTTGGTTTTATTGGGAGCAGAGGTATTTTTGAGGCTTGACGGTGAGGTCGGAGATGATGAGCTTAGAAGGAAAAGATTGGCGAGTCAGATGAAAAGGGGATTTATGATGAGGGGTAGTGGTTGGTACGGAGTCTCATTTAAGGAAAAGCATCGCCTGTCCGACGAAGAAAACAGTCACCCTACATTAACAATCCAACTAGTAAATGGTCGTGGCGACAAAGAGTCCCAAGAAGAAATGAAAGATCTTGTCAACGAGCTACTGAAAAACATAAAAAATCCAACCTGACTTATTTCACCCCTGCAATATTTTTTTTTGATAACCTTTTATACGTGAGTGTTGACAAAGCCAGGAGAGAAAGAACGGGACAATTTGTGGTCCGAACAGGACCAGGAGGAGAAGAAAAAATTACAAAACGACCCAAGAGACATAATCGAGGAGACAGGCCTGGTATTACAAAAGCCGAAAGAACCGAGATATACGGAAAATCTGAGATGCATGAAGAAAGAAGCCAGCGCTTTGTTCATGATTTTGTTATTCATTATTAATTACAATAATCTACTTGGCGTAATTAGTATTCTCTGGCTCCCTCTATATTTATTTTCAGTCTTGTTTCTTTTTTCCTTGACTAATCTTTATTTCAGTGGGAGGGATTAACGGGTAGGCAAGATAAATTGAGGATAATCGTCCTGTCCGATTTATTCTAAAACCCTACTCCACAAAGGTCAGAGCGTATCCCTTATTGTCTACTCGGCCGGTTCTGCCGATTCGGTGAATATACTCTTGGTAATTATTCGGCTCATCGTAGTTAATTACATGGGTAATATCGGCAATATCTAGTCCTCTAGCCGCCACATCTGTCGCTACCAAAATACTCACTCTGTTTTCACGAAAATCACGCACGATTCGCTGCCGCTGATTTTGTCGTTTACCGCCATGAAGCCCTTGAACCCTAAATCCTTTTTGTCTCAATGATCCCGATAATTTTTCCACAATCCTTCGGGTTGATCCAAAAACCAACACTTTTTTAAATTCAGACAATCCCATCAACTCGTGCAATTTTTGCTCTTTGGCGTATCTGGCTACCCTAACAATGTTTTGTTCCACATGTGAGGAAGCATCAGCCGTTTTCACCGATATTTTAATCGGATCGGTCAAAAACATGTTTATCAAAGGTTCCACTTTTCTGTCTATTGTGGCTGAAAAAAACAAAGTCTGTCGGGTGCGAGGGGTTTGGTCCACAATTGATTTAATGTCATTGATAAAGCCCATATCCAACATTCGATCAACTTCATCCAAGACTACTGTATTCAAAGTTCTAAAATCAATCACCCCTCTCCTGCCCAGATCCATAATCCTTCCTGGAGTTCCGATAATCACATTTGGCCCTCTTTTAACACTGGTTATTTGTTCCCTCAAATAAGCTCCACCGATAACCAAAGCCAAGTAGACCCTTAATCCCGGCGTAAACGATCGGAAATCTTGTTTTATTTGTTGAGCCAATTCTCTGGTCGGGGCGATAACAATCATCCTTTCATTGGGATTATTCAAAATCTTGTTAATTAGGGGTAAAGCAAAGGCCGCTGTCTTCCCTGTACCCGTGTTAGCCAATCCCAAAACATCACGATTATTCATAATATGAGGAATAGTTTGATCCTGAATTTGAGTTGGTTTCACATAACCCTTAGCCATGACATTTGCCAGTAGTTGCGGTTGGAAATTAAAATCACTAAACGAATTTACCGTTTGAGTATCTTCAATATTAACGAATTCCTCGGCTCTTTTTATATAAAGTGATCTGTCGATCTTACTTTTAGCAAATCCTCGACTCCGGTTGTTGTTAAATCGGCCCCTATTATTATTAAATCTCCCTCGGTTTTGTTGACCGGAAAAATTACGAGATTGTCCCTGTTGGTTGTTATTTCTTCGGAAACCACCCGAATAGCTGTTGTTATACATATTTACTATAAATTGCGGCAATCCCGACCTCAGCCGGAACAATGTGCCCAAATATAATAAATATCAAAAGATACTCGGTCGGGCAGACTAGATTCTTAGCCTAACTTAAATCTGAGTAGTATAACACGATATCAATAACTTACCTATTTTTTTACCTTTTTTACCTTAGTCTTTTTCTTCTTTTTTGTTGCTATTTTCTGACTTGGTTTTTCATTCCTTCTCATCAATTCCAAAATCTGAGCTAGTTTAGAGTTAATCGAGGCCAACACCTCGCCGTTTAAATTCTGGCTTTGACCGGCTCCTTTATTGTCAAAATTTCTTCCCCCGCCAAAGCTATCACGTCTTTGTCCTCCGCCTCGATTCTTTTCAAAACAATTGGAACAATACACCGGCTTACTGCCATCGGGTGAAAAAGGTACTTGGCATTCCCGCCCACACTTATCACATACCGCCGGATACATTCTTCTGTCGCTTCGCGATCCGCCTCGTCCGCCTCTGTCTCCCCGATCCCCAAAATCTCTCCTACCCCCACCATAGCTTCCCCGATCATTTTGCCCATCATTTCGATTAAAATATGCCATGTCAGGATTCTATCACAACCTAAGTAAAAGTATACAACCAAGATTTTTTGCCTTATCAATCTCGGCTCAGTTCAGCACTTTGATTTTATTAGCCAAGACGTTTAAAATAAACCAATGGAAAAAACACTCATAAATCTGACTAAGGCCTTTGTTGGTGAATCACAAGCTAGAAATCGTTATTCCTTCTACGCCAAAATTGCCAGGAAAGAAGGTTTTGAGCAAATTGCTGATATTTTCTTGCAAACGGCCGAACAGGAAAAAACTCACGCCAAAAGATTATTCGAACACATCCAAGAATTAAAGGCCAAAACCAAAGGGAAACTGGACGAAATAAAGGTTGAAGCCGTAGCTCCTACAGTTTATGGCAACACTTCTGATAACCTGAAAGCCGCCATCGCCGGAGAAAACCATGAATATACCCAAATGTATCCCAAATTTGCCAATATTGCTCGGCAAGAAGGATTAATCAAAATCGCCGCCAGACTGAGATCTATTGCCATTACCGAAAGACATCATCGGGATAGATATAAAAAACTATTAAAACAAGTTAAGGCCAAAACTCTCTTTAGTAAGAAAACCAAAATTTGGTGGATTTGTCGGGAATGTGGCTACATGCATTTCGCCAAACAACCTCCGCTAAAATGTCCCGCCTGTGACCACCCTCGTGGTTTTTATCAAGTTAAATGCGAAAAGTATTGACAAAAAATTTTCTCCCTAAACTCAAACAAATTCAGCTTCTCCTCTATTCTCTGATAATCTTTTTCCTCGCCGTAATTTGTCTGATTATCATTCCTTTTCCTTCCGCCACTAAGCGCCAGCTTTTTCCTTTCTTGGCCGTTTTTTCCCTCGCCTTCTTTGTCTTGGGTGCGATTTTGCTATTTTTAACCCTAAAAACTAAAACCATCAATCCCAAATTCAAAAAATTTTTAATATTAACCGGAGCCTCTTCAGTCGGTTTTTTACTTAGTGTCTTACTTCACAACTTCCTCTATGCCCTAAGCGTTTTGGTCCAACACGTTTCTTTATTACATAATCTAGCGGAATTTTTACACGCCACTTTTTTTATAATCGGAATTTTTATTTACCCCATCGTTTTTGTCGTGGGAATAATTGGGAGCATAATTCAATTACGCCACCAATAAACCGAAAATCCATCCGATTTTTCTAATCACTCCACCCCAAAACAGGCCAACCTGTTACGGTTGACCTGTTTTTATTTCAATCTATCTTTAGTCTTTAGTTAATATCTGCTTCCGCCGCCGAATCCACCGCCCCCACCTTGGGAGTAGCTGTTATTTCGGGGTGGTCTGTCTGTCATTGGTTTGGCTTCATTGACCTTTACAGTCCGGCCGTCCAATTCTTTTCCGTCCCACGCTTCGATTGCTTTTACAGCTTCTTCATCGGTGGACATTTCCACGAATCCAAAACCACGAGATCTTCCTGTGTTTCTATCTTTAATAACTAACGCCGAAACTACTGTTCCGGCTT
>Ga0075114_10000769_pt1 | contig 18751 bp, 18 predicted proteins | sample AntAceMetag02UKM_FD_69784 | JGI IMG/M metagenome (GOLD analysis project Ga0075114, IMG submission 69784) | Saline lake microbial communities from Ace Lake, Antarctica - Antarctic Ace Lake Metagenome 02UKM | ecosystem: Environmental > Aquatic > Non-marine Saline and Alkaline > Saline | place... | reverse complement strand
CATAGAATGCTCCGATACCGCTGCAGCCCCACCCCAGGGCACGGCCGGCCAGGTAGACGAATTCCCCTCGCACTCCCGCTTCGATGTGCGCCCGACGGTAGACCCGCTCGCCGCCCTGCGCTACCAGCCGCTCCAGGTCGGCCAGGAGGAAGATGGACGCGGCAGCATTGCCGCACAGCCGTTGCTCCAACGAGAGATAGGCAGCCCAGGTGCGCAAGTTCCCCGCCCGGATCTGCACGAGATGGTGGCGGGCAGCATCGTAGCAGTACGCGCCTGGTGGCAGCCCCTCCACGTCGTTGACGATCACAGCGACGTCCAGCGGAGGCAGCGCGGCCTGATCGCTAGGATAGCCGACGACAGTAGAGGCCAGCAGAGCGCTCAGCACGTCGGCGGGGATGGGTTGGCAAGCGAAACTGCGGCTGGAGCGGCGGCGGGCGATGGTTTCCGGCAATCGCTGCGGTGAACTAACCGCAGCGGGATCAGGTAGAGGTAGCGAGGGCTGCCCACGATCCGCAGGCGACGGTGGTTGTGCTGGCTGGCGGCTTCGGGCCGCCGCCAGCGCCCTCGCGTCGGCCAGACTCGTGGCCGCGTGGGCCTCGAGGATCAGCGGGTGGCTGGCCTCCTGGGCCGACAGCGGCCTGTAGGGGGGGGCTATGGAAGCAAGCGGCAGCAGGGAGGCAGGGAGTGCCGTGCCTGGCTTGTCCGAGCAGCAGGCCACCAGCGCCAGCGCTGCCTCCCGCTCTGAATTCAGCCCCAGCAGATGGTTCACCTCATCGTCTACGAAGTCGTAGACCACGGCTGGCTGATAGCCGAGAGCCTTGCCCGCCAGCAGCACATTGCCGGCCAGATGTCCGGTATCATGCAGGCAATAGCGGTAGGAGCGATCGCGATACTTCCATCCACTGCGCCACCAGATGGCGGAGATGGCAAAGATGATGTCGGCGTCCGCCAGCACAGGATGATCTCCGGCTGCAGCCCGCAGGTGGGCCAAGAAGTCGCCTGGCCGCAGACAACTCAAGCTATGGTCCTCAGGCGCGTAGTGGTAGATCCCATCGGCCAGGCTCTCGACGCCACGCAGACACAGGTACAACTCACAAGGGAACAACGCCCCCGCCGAAGGGGCAGCCCGCAATGAGTAGACTCGGCCTGGAGAGACCTTCTGCGCGGTGATGCCGTAGCCAAGGTGACAGAGGGCAGAGAGGACAGCAAGGTTGGCCGGGCCGCGGGGCGTGGGGCTGCCAGGCTGCGACAGGTGGTTCAACAGTTCCAGCGTGGGAAGGAGGTCCGCCGGAACCGCTTGAGGCAACGACTGCCGTTCCAACTCCATGTAGCGCTTGTACGGCGAGGGTTGGTTCGCCCAGTCGAGAGCGTAGGCACGCCGCCGGACGCTATGGTAGGAGTGCTTGGTCAGCTCGTGGTAACGGAGCGTGACCACAGAGTCCGCCTCGGACTGCCCTTCCGCTGGTCGTCTGTGCCTGGTGGAGTGTGAGCTCATATGGATCTCTCGGACAGCACTGTAGGGGTGATTATACCACAGGCCAACAGGGAGCCCAAGAATGACCCGTGCTGATGCGCTCATTGCACAGGCGCGCTCGTGCGATTGCGAAACGAGGAGTGCGGTGGTACAATGATACGAAATAGGTACCAGGGGGCATCCTCGCCCCGTCACCTGGGCCTGCGCGTCACGAAGGCAGGGTAGGGATACCCCTTGTTAACAGTTGACGACTCTGGAGGAAAGGACCGTGCAAGAAGTGAGGATCGTCATCATCGGTGGCGGCTCGTACAACTGGTCGCCCAAACTTATGGCCGACCTGGCCCTGACCCAGACGCTGCAGGGCCGACTGACTCTGATGGACATCAATCCGGAAGCCCTGGCCGCGATGGTCAGCCTGGGCCGGCGGATGATGTCCGAGTTGGGTGGCCATTTCGACGTGCAGGGCACGAACGATCTGGCTGAGGCATTGCAGGGCGCCAACTACGTGGTGCTGACCATCAACACGGGTGGGTACGAAGCCACGCGGCAGGACCTGGAAATCCCCGAGAAGTACGGCCTGGTGCAAACGGTGGGCGACACAGCGGGGCCCGGCGGGCTGATACGCGGCCTGCGCAACATCCCCGTGGTGGTGCAGATCGCCCAGAAGATGGAGCAGGTCTGTCCCCATGCCTGGCTGATGAACTACTCCAACCCCATGAGCATCCTGACCAGCGCAGTCGCCGTGGCCAGCGACATCAAGGTGGTCGGCCTGTGCCACGAATTGCTGGGGCTGGAGCTGAAGCTATCGTCTATCCTCGGCATAGCAGAGCTGGGACGCATCAAGTTCAAGGTGGGAGGCATCAATCACTTCTCCTGGGTTGCCGAGGCCACGCTGAATGGCGAGGACATCCTCCCGAAAGTACAGGAGTTCGCCCGCACCTGGCGGGTTGATGCATCCTACGACCTCTTCCCGCCCTACAATGACCAAATGCTGGTCAAGTTCCGGCTGCTGGAGACCACCGGCTTGTTGGGAGTAGCCGGCGACCGGCACATCGTGGAGTTCTACAGCAGCTTCATCTCGCCTGAATCGGAGTACGGCTGGGCATACGGCGTCAAGCGCACCACGGCCGATGATTTCGAGGAGGAGTACGCCAGCAACGAGCGACGAGCAGGGGCGATGCTGGCGGACGAGGAGCCGCTCCCCTCATCACACTCCAGCGAGATCGTCTTCCAGATCGTCGAATCTATCGAACACGACCTGAACCGCGAGTTCTTCGTCAACCTTCCCAACGTGGGCCAGATCGCCAACCTGCCGCTGGACAACGTCGTGGAAACCTATGCCCTGGCTAACGGTCGTGGGCTCACGCCGCTGGCCTTCGGTGAGCTGCCGCCCAGCGTCGCACCGCAAGTGCGCTTGCATTCCGAGATCCAGGAGATGATCGTGGAGGCGGGGCTGACGGGAGACAAAGAACTGGCGTTGCAGGCCTTCTTGCTCGACCCCATGATCCGCGATTTTGACGCCGGTAGTCGCATGTTCGATGAGATGTGCCGGGCTCAGGGGTTGTTCGTGAACACGGTTGCCGAGTATTGACTTTTCAGAAGTATGAAAGTATAATCTAGCAGAGCCAACCAATGGAGTCTAGGCTCCGTCACCGTGGTTCCAGATCCCTTTTGCACACCAGGTGACGCCAAACTACGTATCGAGGAAGCAGCATAATGAAACGAATGCTCCTGATCTTGTTGCTCGCTCTGGTCCTGGCTTCGGGCTGTAGTAGATCGACACCTGCTCCTTCGCCTACCACCGCTCTAAGCCCACTGGACCTACCTGCTACAGTTGAAATCCTGCCCACCCCGACACCGGTGCCACCTCCGCCCACGCCGACGCCCCTTCCCGAGCCCACGGCCACGCCAGTCCCAGAGCCAACGGCCACACCGGAACCTGGTGACGAGCCCACGGCGACGCCGGAGGCAGTCGAGCCCACACCAACGGAAGTCCCAACAGAAGAGCAACCCCCGGCAGTAGCGGAATCGATGGTGACCATCCCTGCTGGGCCTTTCACTATGGGCAGCGATGGTGGCCCTGACAATGAAGCTCCGGCTCACGAGGTGGATGTGGCCGAATTCGAGATTGACCAGTTCGAGGTGACCAACGGCGATTTCGCCATCTTCGTGGAGTCCACAGGGCATCAAACCGATGCCGAGAAGGCACGCAGCGCCAACACCTGGCAAAGCTACGCTGACGGCAAGGACAACCACCCGGTGGTCAAGGTGAGTTGGAACGATGCTGTGGCCTTCTGTGAGTGGCTCGACAAGCGCCTGCCCACCGAGGCCGAGTGGGAAAAAGCAGCTCGTGGCAGCGACGGATACGTCTACCCCTGGGGCAACGAGTACGACCCCCAGAAGGCCAATGGCAAAGACAGAGCCATTCGATCCACGACCGCCGCTGGCAGCTTCCCTGAGGGAGCCAGTCCTTATGGGGTCATGGACATGGCGGGCAATGTCTGGGAATGGGTAGCTGACTGGTACGAGGCCTACCCGGACAGCAGCCATCAATCAGACTACTTCGGGGAGAGATTCAGGGTGCTGCGAGGTGGTGGCTGGTTTGAGACTGCCGATTTCCTGCGCACAGCCACGCGAAATTTCCTCACCGACACCGCAGCCAGCGACGAGATCGGCTTCCGCTGTGCTCGATAGCTGATGGCTTATGGCCGGTGGTCATCTACCAAGAGAAAGGAGGGATGTTTATCGAAGGGACGAATGAGCAGAGCGGAACCATCTGATCACCTTTTCAAATCCATTCTCAAACTCAAGGGAGGAAAAATGTCAAGGAAGACACTTACGTTCGTTATGTTGCTGGCGATGCTGGCTCTTCTCGTGCCAGCGACCAGCGCGGCCCCGTTGCAGGCAGGAGGCGAGGACTACACCATCGCTGGGGCAGACTGGCTGTCCAAGTTGGCCGACAAGTACTTCGGCAACATCTTGGCCTGGCCAGCCATCATGGCAACGACCAACCAGAAGCATCTGGAAGACTCGTCTTACGCTTTCATTGAGAACGCGGACCTCATCGAGCCGGGGTGGAAGGTCTGGATCCCCAGCGCCGAAGAGGCCGAGGCCTTCCTGGCCGAGTTCGACCCTGGAAGGCCGGAGATGCTCTTCGGGAAGCCGGCTGAGGGCCAGTTGGTCGTCGGCAGTTGGTGGACCGCCGGTGGCGAGGCCGAGGGCCTCAACGGCATGTTGAAGATCTACGGCGAGAAGTACCCTGCTGTCCAGATCGTCAACGCCACGGTGGCCGGCGGCGCGGGCACCAACTTCAAGGCTGTGTTCAAGACCCGCCTCCTCGGCGGCGATCCGCCCGACACCTTCCAGCTCCACGCCGGTCTAGAGGTCGAGGGCTACAGCCCGGAGCAGTATCTCGAGCCCCTGGACGCCATCTATGCCTCCGAGGGACTGGAGGCAGCCTTCCCGGCCGACCTGCTGACGATGCTCAAGGCATATGGCGGCCACTACTGGGGCGTCCCGGTCAACATCCACCGCTCCAACGTGCTCTGGTACAACAAGGCGACCTTCGAGGCCAATGGGCTGACACCGCCCGCCGACTTCGAGGAGTTCGTGACCGTAGCCGAGGCGCTCAAGGCCGCAGGCATCCAGCCGTTCGTGCTGGGCACCAAGGACGGCTGGGAAGCAGGTCACATCTTTGAGGATATCCTGGCTGGCACCCTGGGCGCTGAGGGGTACAACGGCCTGTGGACCGGTGACACGTCGTGGACTGGTGACGGCGTCGCCAAAGCATTGGAGAACTTCAATCTGATGCTCAGCTATGCCAACCCCGATCACTCGGCCCATACGTGGGATAGCGCTGGCGAGTTCCTGATCGCAGGCACCGGCGGCATGATGATCATGGGCGACTGGACCGATGGCTGGTTCACGTCCAAGGGGTTCACTGGCTACGGCTGGGCACCCCCGCCGGGCACCCAGGGCATCTTCGTCGCCCTGTCCGACAGCTTCGCGGTCCCGGCAGAGGCCCCCAACAAGGACAACGCCCTCAACTGGGCGAAGACCTGCGGCTCGCTGGAAGGCCAGGAAGCCTTCAACCCCCAGAAGGGCTCCATCTGCGCCCGCACCGACTGTGACCCGGCGCTGTTCAACGCCTATCTGCAGTCAGCTGCGGTCGACTGGGGCCAGGATGCCATCGTGGCCAGCGTGGCCCACGGGGCAGCAGCCTACGAGTCCTGGGCTACGGACTACAAAGACGTGCTGACCCTGTTCGTGGCCAGCGGTGACGTGGCCGCCGCACAGGCTGGTTTGCAGCAGGCCTGTGTGGCCGCTGGCATCTGCCAGTAACCATCACAAATCGACGAGGCAGCCCGATCTCTCTGGGCTGCCTCGTTCCTTGCCAGTGCTCCGTCAATCGTGTTCTGACGAGTGCGTAGCATAGCCCCTTGCGGGCGGCTGGACGGGCACAAGGCCCTATGCTACCGATCATTTCATCCTTGCTTGATGAAGTACTTGGTTAGACCTTCCTGGATGGAGAGAGCTATGCGACGTTGGAATTGGGAGCGGGTTGTCTCGATCCTGTTAATCTCGCCGGCGGTGGTAGCCACCGCCATCTTTGTATATGGCTTCATCGCCTGGACCGCCTATTCCTCGCTTACCAAATGGAACAAACTCCTGCCCGATTTCACCTTTGTCGGGTTGAGCAATTATCGCACACTGTTTGCCAACCAGCGCTTCCGCATTGACCTGCGCAACACCGTCGTGTTCACGCTGGTGTTCTTGGTCGCCTGCCTGATCATCGGCTTCGTGCTGGCCTTATTGTTGGATCAGCGGGTCAAGGGTGAAGGGATCTTTCGCGGCATCTACTTGTTTCCCATGTCCATCTCTTTCATCGTTACCGGCGTGGTCTGGCGCTGGCTGCTCAATCCCGGCAGTCCCCAACTGGGCAGCACGGGGGTCAACTTGCTGTTCGACGAATTGGGTCTGGGTTTCCTCAAGACAGGATGGTATACCGACCCCAAGATCGGGATCATTGCTGTGGCCATTGCTGCCACCTGGCAGATGTCGGGCTACACCATGGCCATGTTCCTGGCCGGTCTGCGCGGCATCCCCGACGAACTGCGCGAGGCCGCCCGAGTGGATGGCGCCTCCGAGGCGCAGATCGTGCGCAGGATCATCTTTCCCCTCTTGCGACCGGTCACACTCAGCGCCGTGATTGTTCTGGGACACATCTCGCTCAAGATATATGACCTCATCGTGTCCATGACCGGGCCGGGCATCGGCTTTGCCACCGACGTCCCTGCCTATTACATGTGGGACACCACCTTCCGGGGCAATCACTTCGCCCGAGGAGCAGCGATCGCCATCATCCTGCTTTTCATGGTAGCCGTACTGATCGTGCCCTACCTGACGTGGAGCACTCGCTCGGAGGCAGAGCTATGACCGCCACAACGCGTGACCAGCCCAGAACAACAAGACGGCCCTTCCGCTGGCAACGTGTGCTGCTCTACGCCATCCTTGTTGCCTCCGCACTCGCCTTCCTCATGCCAGTGTATGTCCTGCTCATCACGGGCATGAAGAGCTTCGCCGAGGTGAGTCTGCAAAGCATGTGGGACCTGCCGAAGGGGCTGCACTTCGAATCCTACGCCAAAGCCTGGTTCGGCAGCGAAGCGGAAGGGTTCCGCGGGCTCAACGTCAACTTCATGAACTCGGTCTACCTCACCCTTCCGGCCACCATCATTTCGGCCATGTGGGGCTCGATCAATGGCTACATTCTGGCCAAGTGGAAGTTCCGTGGGTCGGAAGTGCTCTTCCCGCTGCTCCTGTTTGGCATGTTCATCCCTTATCAGTCCATCCTCATCCCGCTGGTGCAGACACTGCAGAAGATCAACATCTTTGGCATACGGTTCTACGGCACCATTCCCGGCCTGATCTTGGCCCACGTCGTCTATGGCATTCCCATCACGACCTTGATCTTCCGCAACTACTATGCCAATATCCCTACAGAGCTGATCGAAGCGTCTCGGATCGACGGGGCCAATATCTTCAGCATCTACCGATACGTCTTGTTTCCATTATCCATACCGGGTTTCGTGGTGGTGATGATCTGGCAGTTCACATCCATCTGGAACGACTTCCTGTTTGCCGTGACCATCACCAGCAATCCTGCCACCCAGCCCGTTACCGTCGGGCTGAACAACCTGGCGGGCAGCTACATCGTGGAGTGGAATGTGCAGATGGCCGGAGCGCTGCTGACGGCGCTGCCTACGCTGCTGGTGTACATCTTCCTGGGCCGCTACTTCATGCGCGGCCTCATGGCCGGGTCTTTGAAGGGCTAGGCTCAATGCGGTTCCGCTGAGAAGGATGCGTATACACAGCCGGAAGCCCTGGGGCATCGAGAAGATGCCCCAGTTCTCTTCTGATCGCCACAGTGCTTCGTGGGGCGAAGCACGAATGGCTATGCGAACAGGGAGGAGGAGCACGAAAGGGCATAAAGACGCGGGCGAAACCGCTGTTGCGCCATAGCCTCATACCGACACGGGCGACGCGGCGCGCTCGCTGTACGCTAAGAAGGCCAAGAGAATGGCTATGCGAACAGGGGAAGGAACACGAGAGGGGTAGAAACGCGGACAAAACCGCTACTGCGCCTCAGCTTCCGACGACGCGGTGCGCTCGCGGTATGCTATGAAAGCCAGGAGGATGCCTGCCCCATACAGTCCAATAAGAGGGGCCATGACCATCAGCATGTTGAAGGGGTCCACCGTGGGAGTGATGGCGGCAGCGATGACAGCGATGACCACTATGGCATAGCGCCAGAAGCGGAGGAGCATCTTGGGCGTGACGATGCCCAGCCGGGCCAGGAAGGCCATGATCAACGGCGTCTCGAAACTCACTCCCGTCCAGAAGAGCAACGCAGTGATCAGGGAGACGTACTTCTCGATGGTCCAGTTGGGCTCGATGATGTCCGCCAGGAAGCCCTGCAGGAAGGGAATGGCCGAGCGCAGCATGACGAAGTAGGCAAAAGCAACGCCGACCAGGAAGGAGACGGTAGCGCCAGGCACGACGAAGTACAGATAGCGGCGTTCCTGCTTGGTCAGGCCAGGAACGATGAAGCGCAGCAGTTGGTAGACGATGACCGGCATAGCCAGGGCCGCGCCACCGACGAGGGACACTTTGAAGAACATGACCATCGGCGCGGTGGGCGCGTAGGCCTGCGGTGGATGCTCTCCTAGTGGAGATATCAGGAAGGCCAGAGTCCGCTTAGCGAAAACGGTGCTGACGAGCGTGCCTGCCAACAACGCCAGCACCGCCCTGGTCAAGCGGACTCGGAGCTCATCTAGATGATCCAAGAGGGTCATAGGAGCTGTGTCACGCATCACTGGAGTTGCCGCCGCCCTCCTGTGTCTGTGCTCCGCTTGGTTGCGATGCTGGCGCGGAGGTGCTGGCGGTGATCTCGTCGATCAGAAGCGCAGTGGGCGATGGGGCGCGGCGCAGCGTGTTCACCACGTCGGTCACTGAGCGGATGTCGCCCATTGCTTCATCCACACTCAATTCACGACCAAAGTCGCTGCTCACTTCCGTCCACATGCCGCGATGCCGCGCAGGTCGCGCATGAGTTTGCCCAGCTTGCGCGCAGCCTCCGGCAGTTGGCGCGGCACCAAGACGATGAGCGCCAGTACCAACACGACCAGCAACTCCATTGGCCCGATGCCGAAAATGTCCATTGCTGAATCTTGCCTTTTACTGGCTTTCGTCTGCCTCTTCGCTGTCAGGGGAACTGCTCTCTGAGCGGAACTCGCTGATGGCCTTTCCCAACGCACCGCCGATCTCGGGCAGCCGGCCCACGCCGAAGATGATGAGGACGATCACCAAGACGATCATCCACTCGCCCCAACCCCAGTTTGGCAACATGTGCTCTCCCCCCTGCAGTAGTTGCTGTCATTTGCTAGCGAGGAAGATTATACCACAGGCCAACAGCGCGGCAAAATCCAGCAGCCGCTACACCGTGCCAGACAGCATGTGGTGTGTTGAGTCAAAGCGAGGACATTATGAAAACCGTGCTACTGGGCAAGACGAGGCTGGAGGTCTCCAGGGTGGGCTTTGGTGGCATCCCCATCCAACGCCTGAGCGAAGCCGAAGCCATCAAGGTGGTTCAGCACTGCCTCGAACGAGACATCACCTTCCTGGACACGGCCAATGGCTACTCGACCAGCGAAGAGCGCATCGGCAAAGCCATTGCTGGCCACCGACAGGGATTGGTCGTGGCCACCAAGACCGGGGCGCGGGACAAGGCTACTGCTCGAGAGCATCTAGAACTGAGCCTGCGCCGCTTGAACATAGACACCATCGACCTCTGGCAATTCCACAACGTGAGCAGTTTCGAAGCGTATGAACGAGTGCTCGGGCCAGATGGCGCTATGGAGGCGGCACAGGAAGCGTTGCGGACAGGCAAGGTCAGGCACATCGGCATCACCAGCCACTCCATGGACGTGGCCCTGAAGGCGGTATCCTCGGGGCTGTTTGAGACGATCCAGTTCCCGCTCAATTTCGTCACCAGCGAGCCTGTCAAGGAATTGGTTCCCCTGGCCCAAGAACACAACCTCGGCTTCATCGCCATGAAGCCATTCGGTGGTGGTCTGCTAGGGCAGGCTAACCTGGCCATCAAGTATCTGCTCCAGTTCGACACCGTCGTCCCGGATCCGGGCATCGAGAAGATCGAGGAAATCGATGAGATCGTGGATATCGTCAACGGGCCTTGGGAACTGACACCTCGGGAACGGCAGGAGATAGAGCATATCCGTGCCCAAATGGGTACCCGTTTCTGCCGACGTTGTGACTACTGCCAACCATGCCCGCAGGGCGTGCGCATCTCTGTGATCTTGGGCCTTCACAGTTTGTGGAAGCGGTTTCCACCCGGGATGTTCTTGAAAGATTGGGTCGTAGAGGCTGTGGAGACCGGAAGGAATTGTGCCCAGTGCGGCGAATGCGAAGAGAAATGCCCCTATGACCTGCCCATCCGAGAGATGCTGACGGAGAACCTCGAGTTCTACGACAGTGTTGCATCAGGAGCGAAGGTTGGTTGCCACGGCTAGCCTGGCGAAAGAACCGTCAGGCTCAAAGTTCAAGCGCGCTCAAAGCGCACCGGGCAGGAGTCGGCTTCCAGCCGACTTGGGTTATTGGCCTGCGGATTTCCATTCGCGGGCTGACAGGTGGTCTCCCTGCAACGTGTTAATGGTTTGTAGTCAGGCACGAAACGAAGTGGAGTGCCGTAAAAACGCCACTCTGCTACGCTCCGTGGCTTACTACGAACATCGTCAACGCTATGGCGGGAGAGACTATGGGCTGACATGACAGACAACAACAGATGAAGGAGGGTACGACAGTGAACTCACAACGCCTTCGGCTGGATGGCATCTATCCGCCGATACCGACGCCGTTCGATACCCAGGGCAACGTGGCGCCACGCGCCCTTGCCGATAACCTGGCTCACTGGAACCAGTTCGGCCTGCGCGGTTACGTGGTGCTGGGCACCAACGGAGAGGTCGTCTTCCTGACAAAAGAGGAGAAACTGCAGGTGCTGGAGACGGCACGCGCCGCCATTCCAGCCGACAAGCTGATGATCGCCGGCACCGGCTGCGAAGCGACGCAGGAGACCATCGAACTGACCCAGAAGGCCGCGGCCATCGGCGCTGACGCCGCTCTGGTCATCACTCCCTCATACTACACGAGCCGGATGACGCCGGAGGTGCTGATCCATCACTTCCGCGCCGTGGCCGACGGTTCGCCCATCCCCGTCCTGGTCTACAACATGCCTGCCAACACGGGGATTGACCTCAGCGCCCAGACGGTCGCCGCCATGGCCGAGCATCGTAACATCATCGGCATCAAAGAGTCGGGCGGCAACGTGGTCAAAATGGGTGACATCCGGCGGCTGGTCGGCCCCGAGTTCCAGGTGCTGGCCGGTTCGGCGAGTTTCCTGCTGCCGGGATTATCCGTCGGCGCGGTGGGAGGTGTCCTGGCGCTGGCCAACATTGCCCCTGACCACTGCCTGGCCGTCCGCCAGCACTTCCTGGATGGCCAATGGGAGCAGGCCCGCGATCTGCAGGTGCGCTTGATCCCCGTCAACTCCGCGGTCACCCGCGACTGGGGGGTGCCAGCGCTGAAGGCAGCCATGGACATGCTGGGACTGTATGGCGGGCCGGTCCGCGCGCCGCTGTTGTCACTACCAGATGAACTGAGGGAAAAGCTGCGAGCTATTCTCATTGAGGGTGGAGTGCTGAGTGAAGCGTAGAACGACTCTGCCGAAAAAAGGGGCAAGAGCCATCAGCGGATTAAGCAGATGAAGCGGATGATATGAAACAAAATCGGCTCAATCCGCTGACAATCTTGGGTTTCTTCAAGAGGAGTCATTTCACGTCTCACGTTTCACGCTTTGCACCTTTGGTCAACCATTTACGAAAGCGAGGACAACGACCATGAAAGACCGAACATTGCTCATGATCCCCGGCCCTATCGAGTTCGAGCCGGCTGTGTTGCAGGCGCTGGGCGCACCGACCACCAGCCACGTCGCGCCGAACTTCATCGAGGCTTTCGGCCAGGCGCTGGAACGGATGCGGGAGGTATGGCTGTGCCCCTCCGGCCAGCCGTTCGTGGTAGCAGGATCGGGCACGCTGGCCATGGACATGGCCGGCGCCAATCTCATTGAGCCAGGCGACAAGGCGCTGGTGCTTAGCACCGGCACCTTCGGCGAGCGCTACGCCGAGTTGCTGGCCCGCTACGGCGCCGAGGTCACGGTACTGAGCGCCCCGCTGGGCGGCGCCGTTGACCTGGGGGAGGTCGAGGCGGCACTGCGCAACGGCAGCTACAAACTGATGACCGTCACTCACGTGGACACCTCGACGGGGGTACGCGTGGACCCGCAGCCGCTGGGCGCGCTGGGTCAGGAGTATGGCGTGCTGACCGTGCTCGATGGCGTCTGCTCGGTGGCAGGCGAGGAGCTGCGCCAGGAAGCGTGGGGAATTGACCTGGCGCTGACCGCCTCGCAGAAGGCCATCGGCGTGCCGCCGGGGCTGGCGTTGCTGGTGGCGGGGCCGAGGGCCATGGACGCCTGGCGCACTCGCCAGACGCCCGTGGGCAACTACTACGCCGATTGGAGCAGATGGCTGCCCATCATGGAAGCGTACGAGGCGCGGCGGCCCAGCTACTTTGGCACGCCGCCTGTCAACCTCATTTGCGCGCTGAACGTCAGCCTGGGGCAGATCCTGGCCGAGGGGATGGAGGCCCGCTTCGCCCGCCACCGCAGGCTAGGTGAGGCGTGCAAGGCGGCTATCGGTGCTCTGGGGCTGGACCAGGTGCCCAGCGATCCCGCTCACGCGGCGGCGACGCTGACCGCGCCGTACTACCCTGAGGGGATCACAGGGCCGGATCTGCTGCCCAAGGTGAAGGCAGCGGGGGCTATCCTGGCCGGCGGACTGCATCCGCAGATCAAGGCCCGCTACTTCCGCATCGGGCACATGGGAGCGACGAAGCCGGGCGACCTGCTGGCCACCATCGGTGCGCTGGAAACAGGGTTGCACGGCTGCGGTTATGCGTTCGAGCCAGGCGTGGGCGTGGCCGCGGCGCAGCGGGTGTTGGTGGGATAGTAGATTGGTACATTGGTTGATTGGTTGATTGGTGAATTGGTAGATTGGGGGATCGGTGCATAGACGAGCAGTTGCACCAATGTACCAGTTTCCCAATTTACCAGTTTACCGATTCACCGGTTTACCAGGCTACCCATCCACTTGGGAATCTCTGGGGCTTCATGTATAATAGGCCAAGTTGGGGAGAACGATCAAAGAGCAGTGCTGTTGTGCTCATCGCGGCCAGAGCACAGCGATGGAGGTGAAGCATGCCCAGCCCTCTCCCAGGAATGGACCCCTATCTGGAAAACCCGGTCCGCTGGCCGGACCTGCACCAACGGTTGATTACCTACATCGCCGATGCTCTGCAACCCCAGATACGTCCCCGTTACCACGCACGCATCGGCGAGCGGGTGTACGTCTTGGCCTATCCCCAGACGATGTATTCAGACGTCGTGCTGATCCAGCGACCGATCCGGGAGCCGAAGCTAGGGTTTGCTGAAGTAGAAACAGCCCAGGCTGCCGAAGTCGAAGCTCCGGTGGTCACCCCCGTTGTACTCACCGTCCCCCCGGCCGAACACCGGGAGCCCTTTATCGAGATTTTCCACACCGCCGGCGACGAGGTGGTGGGCATCATCGAGGTGCTCAGTCCGGCCAACAAGACGGCCGGGGAAGGGCATCGTCTCTACCGGAGCAAGCAGCAAACCGTTCTGGACAGCCCCGTTCATCTGATTGAGATTGATCTGCTTTCCGCGGGCTTGCCCACCGTGGCCTTGCCGGAGGAGGGGTACTCCCTCTTGCCTCCCTACCGCTATCTGGTCTGCGTCCACCGGGCGACGGAGCGATACCGCTACGAGATGTATCCCGTCCAGTTGCCGTCGCGCCTGCCACGCCAGCGCATCCCCCTACGGAAGCCCGATCCCGATGTGGAGTTGGACCTGCAAGCCCTCTTCAGACAAAGCTACGACAACGGCGGCTACGGTGACCTTGTTGAGTACAGGGAAGCGCCGCCAGTGGCACTCTCATCGGAGGAAGCCGCCTGGCTGGATGGCCTGCTCCAGGGAAAGGGGTTGCGGCCCTGACCATCCCGAGGGCATCACCTCAGGCCGTGGTGCAGGGGGAGTGGCCGGTAGAGTGGGATAGTGGCAGCTTGGTGAGCCGAATTGCTCGCCCGCAGGCGGGGCTCTCTCAGGGATGGAGATTGGGGTTATCAGTGGGCAGCCCCTCAGCACGGGCAGTGTTCAGCAAACGGTCGTCGGCGGAGAGGAATGCTGGGACCGGAAGATCCACCTCAGTCAACGTCTGGTTGACAATGAGAGCTGAGGCGAGTTGTACTGCATCGTAGGCGCGCAAGGGGTGGCGGTCCAACAACTGCCCGGCGAGCGCAACGACAGGGCATCTCGAATTCCACGAAGTGATAACGGGCCAGGCAGTCTTCACGAAAAGCCGCCAGGGCATCGGCATGATCCTGCGACGAGATGGAAGCTTCGCGCTTCCGGCGGGCCAAGGCGCTCCACACCTCCACCATCGTCACCCGGGAAGTCAACAGCAACGCGTCGTCCGGTTCAGAGACCACAGCCTCAACCCACTGACTGCCCTGCTCGGCGACGTAGCGCTTGATGAGAGCGCTGGTATCGAGATAGTAAGGCATCATCGGGCAGAACGCTCGGCAATGATGACTTCAGATAGAGGACCTCCATTTGCATACAGACGAGCCAGTTCAGCCCTACGAGCTTTGGAAACGATCTTGAGCTCAGGTGGTGGCTTCAGTCGTCTGACGAGTCCCGAAGCGATCAACACCTCCTTGGCCTGACGCAGATCGTCCTCGGTGTCCTGATGGTCAAGAATCTGAATCCGAACCCGCGCTCGCTCTGGCAGGGCAACAGGTGTCAGCAGGCGCAAAACACCGCCCTCATAGATGGCAGTAGCTTGTGTACTCATCATTCGACTCCTTACAACGCTCCCAGGCAAGAGGCAGAAACGTCAGCAGGCACATTGTACCACAATGAGAACGGACCTCCAATTCGCCCCGAGTGAGCAAGATGACTGACACGTTTGACCTGAGCGACCATCCGCACCGGCGCTACAACCCCTTGACCCGGGAGTGGATACTGGTCTCGCCGCATCGGACGCGGCGCCCCTGGCTGGGGCAGGTGGAGAAGCCACCGCCCGTGGAACGGCCCCGCTACGATCCGGGATGCTATCTCTGCCCGGGTAACGTACGGGCCGGCGGGATGCGCAACCCTGACTACACGAAGACCTTCGTCTTCGACAACGACTTCTCTGCCCTGCTGCTGGACACGCCGGAGGGCGGTCTGGACGAGCTTCTTACGGAGCAAGAGTGGGGCAGACTTTCCAGTCTGCCGCTTGAGCAGGCTAGAAAGCCTGCTCCACATGCCATTTTGCACCAAGAACTGGACGAACGGGGGCTGCTGGTCGCCCGCAGCGAGCGCGGGCTCTGCCGCGTCATCTGTTTTTCGCCGCGCCACGACCTGACGCTGCCGGAGATGACGGTGGCAGACATCCGCATCGTGGTGGACGTGTGGACGGAGCAGTTCGAGGAACTGGGTGCGCGGCCGCAGATCAACTACGTGCAGCTTTTCGAGAACAAGGGCGCCATGATGGGGGCCAGCAACCCGCACCCGCATGGCCAGGTGTGGGCCAATGAGACGCTCCCCAACGAGCCAGCCAAGGAATTAGCGTCGCAAACCGCCTACTGGCAGGAACGGCATTCTTGCCTGCTGTGCGATGTCCTGGCGCTGGAGGAAACGCTAGGAGAGCGTATCGTCTGCCAGAACGAGCACTTCGTGGCGTTAGTGCCCTTCTGGGCCACATGGCCCTTCGAGACGATACTGCTGAGCCGCCGCCACGTGGGCTCGCTGCTGGAGTTGACCCAGGCGGAGCGGGATGGGTTGGCGGAGATCATCCAGCGGCTGACCACGAAGTACGACAACCTGTTCGAGGTCTCGTTCCCCTACTCCATGGGCTTCCACCAGCAGCCGACCGACGGGCGGGACTACCCCGCCTGGCATCTCCATGCCCACTACTATCCCCCGCTGCTGCGCTCGGCCACGGTCCGCAAGTTCATGGTCGGCTACGAGATGCTGGCCGAACCACAGCGGGACATCCCCGCCGAGGCCGCCGCCGCACGACTACGCGAAGTGCCGGAAGTGCATTACAGGCAGCGGGGCGAAGAGTAGTGGCACGCCGCGGCGTCAGCGGTGATGCTTGTACGAACAAGAGGGGGCTGGTGGGAACCACCCATAAGCCCCATTAGTCCCCTTCAGTTCTCTGCCACGGCGACTTCGTCTTCGTCCTCTATTCATCTGGCACAGCATAGATCAAGGGCAAGCTGAGCAGGGTAGTTGCTCCCTTGACCAGCACGTTGGACAAAACAATGCTCCACACAACTGCAGCGGGCAACACCCCACCGAACGCACCCCACGAAAAGACGAAGCTATCAAGAGGCACGCTCACAGCATTGCTTGTCAGCACCCGCATCCACTGATAGCGGTGTGTCACACGTTCAACCCACAGCCGGTAAACCTCAGTGTCAATCAGTTCCGCCATCACCTCGGCCACTATGCTGGCAATCACAATCCGCCAAACGGGTGACAATACAGTGGCAAACGCGGCTTGTGGCCCTACCGCTGGATCTCCTGGCAACCGTGAGACCAACCAGAACAAACCAGCCATGACGAGATTGATCACCGCTGCTGTGACAATCAGCACGCGTGCACCCTTCGCGCCGACTGTCTTGTGCACCAGATCGCGCAACGTAAACGTGATGGGGTACACGAACGTTCCGGCGTCCATTGACAAGCCAAAGAACAGCACGATCTTGAGACTGGCCACATCTGCCAGCATCTGTGCTGCGATATAGGCCGACGAGACCACGATGACGCGTATCATCTCAACTCCTTTGCACCGGAGGACCTTCGACGGTGAGGTTGTCAGGACACTCTTACCCGGACACGGACGAACACGGATTCCCTTCTTTGTCCTTCGCCCACTCAAGGGTTCCAAGACGGCAGGCGACTACTCAGCTAACAAGGTGCAACGCACTTGATCCACTCGATACTCGACCGTTTGCTTGACCGAATCGCTCTTCAGAATGGCCTGATTGCACAACCAAAGTTCGTTGCACCGTTGCAGGGGCGGGGTCTCCCCGCCTCCCGCGACCACGGCGGACTCCTTCCCCGCAACGGCCCTTGACCAGCCGAACAGAGTCTGCTATAATGGTCGCAGCAATGGAGAAAAACAAAGGATTGCCGAGTACTGACTCAGCAGTCCTCGTACCAACGCTTCATGCCCAGAAGATAGCAGAGAGATTGTACATCAACGCCGTCTCCCTGACAAACGGGTGCGCTACTTCGCCTTCGACCGATCTCGAGCGCGCATGTTGGTGCGATGTTTTCGAGCCAGGAGCAGAATCATGGACCAAGCCCAACGAGATCGCAAGGCCTACGAACTGGCAAGAGCATACCTTTTGAGCTTTGATGGTGTCACGCCCGAAATCCTGGAGGCGCACCTCACCCCTGAGGGTGACCATCCGCCCGCCCTTGCCGATGTCTATCATCGGCTGTTGGTATCCGCTCAAAACAGGAACATGCTCCCCGGAGTGATCGGCAAGGCTATCGGGGGCATTGACAGGCTGGCACCGCTGCTGTGCGACTTCGATCCCAAGGCAATCACTGCAAAGCACCACAACTGGGAAGCAGTACTCGACGACATTGTCATGCGCCTCCGGCCCAAGGGGCAGATCAACCGCTCAAAGAGAGCCCTTTGGCCGCAGTTCTGCCGGACGATTGTCGCCGGTGCGCAGTTCCTCGCCCAGTTTGAAAGCGCGGAAGCATTCTACGAGTGGGTCGAGTTCTTTGACCAAGACGACCGCGCTCGTCCTGCGCTGCCGATGCTCTTGAGCTACGAGATTGACGGATTTGGTTTTGCCCTGGCCTGCGACTTCCTCAAGGAGATCGGATACGCCAACTTCGGCAAGCCTGACGTACACCTGAGGAAGATCTTCGATGCCTTGCTGCTGAGTTCTAATGATCGCGTGTACGTGGTATTCAAAGCGATTGTCAGAGTGGCCGGCAATGTCGGCGTGACACCCTTCACTGCGGACAAGATCTTCTGGCTGACCGCCAGCGGGAAGTTCTTTCGCGCCGGCTTGCAGATCGACACAGAGAGAGACGCTTTCATCGCCTACGCGCGGGAGCGCCTGGACTGAGAACCAGCCATGAGGAGCATCAATGCCCACCAACAACAGCGAGATCGAAAAGCGTCTCTGGGGCGCGGCCGATGAGCTGCGCGCCAACTCGCGGCTCAGGTCCTCCGAATACTCCGCCCCCGTCCTGGGGCTGATCTTCCTGCGTTACGCCGACCACAAGTTCGCCCACGCTGAGCGGGAGATCAAGGCGAAACAGGCCGCGACGGCCACCGACCGCCGCCACCGACCCATCACCAGGGACGACTACCACGCTCGCGGCGTTCTCTTCATCCCCGAAGAAGCCCGCTTTGAGCACCTGGTGCAACTCCCAGAAGGCAAGAATATCGGACGGGCCATCAACGATGCCATGAAGGCCGTTGAGGCGAAGAACCCCGACCTTCGGGGCATCCTCCCCAAGACCTACAACCGCATGGACAATGGCACGCTGGTCTC
>Ga0075114_10000762_pt1 | contig 18896 bp, 16 predicted proteins | sample AntAceMetag02UKM_FD_69784 | JGI IMG/M metagenome (GOLD analysis project Ga0075114, IMG submission 69784) | Saline lake microbial communities from Ace Lake, Antarctica - Antarctic Ace Lake Metagenome 02UKM | ecosystem: Environmental > Aquatic > Non-marine Saline and Alkaline > Saline | place... | reverse complement strand
GCTGCCGTGCCTGCGAACAGGCCTGCAATGAGATTAACCCCGACCTTCCACTTGTCCCGAATGATTTTTTCAAAGATGATTCCGTTTTTGAGCGTCGCCGCCGCATGAATGCTTCCGCTTTCACGGTGGTCAATCGCTACCAGCCAAATAATTCTGAAGCTCCCGTGCATGTTAAGTTCCAGTGCATGCACTGCCTGTATCCAGCCTGCGTGTCAGCCTGCCTGGTAGGAGCTATGACGCGCGACGCGAGCGGAGCGGTCGTGTATGATGAAAAAAAATGCATCGGCTGCCGCTACTGCATGGCGGCCTGTCCGTTTCAAGTTCCAGCCTATGAATATGCTTCGATTTTGACCCCGCGGGTGCGCAAATGCACATTTTGCTTTAAAACCCGTCTTAAGCAGAACGAAATTCCGGCCTGCGTAGCAGCCTGCCCCATGCGGGTTATGACATTTGGGCCCAGGGCAGAGTTGATCACCATCGGACGCACACGCATCCGCAAAAACCCGGAACGCTACATACCGCATATATACGGCGAACACGAGGCCGGCGGCACAACCTGGATGTACCTTGCTGCCGCGCCCTTTGAACAGATTGATTTACCAAAACTCGGATATCACCCTATTCCGGGCTATACCGAGCCTGTCCAGCACACCCTCTTCAAATGGTTTTTACCGCCGCTGGGATTATTCGCAATGCTGGCAGGTGCCATGTGGTACAACAAACGCAAAAGCAAACAAAGCGGAGATGACACTTAGCGCTGCCGCGCGCGATTCAAATCGTAGGGGCAGGACCCTGTGCCTGCCCGGTTATTCAAAGTCCGCTGCGCCTCTGCGCCGCAGGGGGAGAAAATAATTGCAGGAATGTAAGAGAATACTTCACGCAGATGCGCGGTGGCGCAGAGAATGAAAAAAGACACACATTGCGGAATATTAGACTGAGATACCCCACAGCAAGCTGAGGGGTATCTCAGTTTTAGTTTTTATATCCTAATCGAACCAAACTTCGGGGAATTTCACCTAAGAGATTAAAAATTTGACAAAATTGCTGTCTTTTGTAATAAAATTTATCAGCACAAACCAAAAATTACGGACTCCATGTTACTATTGTAAGGCGATTCAACTATAGGAGAATAGATGTCAAAACTCAATGTAGATCAGAAAGCAATATTCGACCTTTTTTCGGACAAAAAAGCAGATTTCCTCATTCCTGACTATCAACGTCCTTACGCTTGGGGCGAAGAGCAATGTCAAACTCTTTGGGATGATATTTTTCTATTCTCCTTCCCAGATAATAATTATGAGGCCTTTGATGAAAATGAAGAGTATTTTCTTGGCTCTATTGTCACATTCAAAAACGAAAAAGGAAAATCTGAGGTCATCGATGGCCAGCAACGACTTACAACACTAATGCTTATCTTACGCGCCTTCTATGACAAGTTTGCCAATATGCAGGATAAAAACTCAATACTTACCCGTGATCGCATCGAGAAGTGCATCTGGAAAACGGATACATTCGGTACAGCAGATAAAAATACACTAAAAATTGACTCGGAAGTCGCCACAGACAATGACAAAGAAGAATTTCTTGAACTACTGCGTACCGGAATAGTTAAGCAAGGCAGTAAGAGTCAATATGTGCTTAACTATCAATTTATTCAGAAAAAAATTGATGACTTTCTGCAAACTTTTCCAAGCTTTTTTCCGTATTTACCTGCTCGCATACTAGGTTACTGTATTCTTCTGCCAATCGAGGCAGAATCCCAGGATACTGCGCTTCGAATTTTTTCGACACTTAACGATCGTGGTCTTCCTCTATCGGACGCTGATATATTCAAAGCACAATTCTACAAATATTACGCCGGCCTCGACAAGAAAGATGACTTCATCGGTGAGTGGAAAGAACTGGAAGAGGTGACGGGTTCGATTTTCAACCCGAGCACAGGAACTCCAATGGATGAATTATTTACGCGCTATATGTATTTTTTGCGCGCTAGAGAGGGCAATAAAAGCACAACCACTGAAGCCCTTCGAAAGTTTTTTGAACGAAAAAAATATCAGTATCTAAAACAACCACATACAATATCTGAATTAAAGGCTCTGGCCTTATTTTGGAAAAGTGTATCAGATCAAGATAAAACTTGTTTTTCTGATAGTCTACTCAAGAAGCTGTTTGTTTTGAACTATGCTCCAAATGGTATGTGGCAACACATCACATCCGTATATTTCCTGCAAAACAGAAACGGTGACGGGAAGTTAGAAGATACAAAATTCAGCAGGTTTTTGGATAGGATAACCGCATTCATCTTTGCTTATGCTATTACGAATCCTGGTGTAAATGCTCTTCGTACACCTGTATATGATGAGATGATTAACATTATAAATGATAATGACGCAACTTTTTCTAAATACAAATTTAACAAAACGCAGGCACGCTCATTCTTTGAAAACTATGTGTTTACTAATCAGCGGAGTATCACCCGCTCCATGATTACATGGTACGCTTATACATTTTCACAGCAACAGCTTCTTGATGTAACAGAAATTTACCATTTGGAACACATCTATCCGAAGAAGCGCCAAGAAATGGAAAGTGGTCTTAGCGACGAAAGAAATCTTGATTCTCTGGGCAATAAAATACTACTTGAGGCAAGCATTAATATTAGAGCATCGGATTATCGCTTCGAGGATAAAAAGAAAATATACAGCGGCGAACAGCGGCGAGGGAAAAACAAGGATGCCAGTAGAATTGCTGAAATAGCAAATCTAATTAGCTACAATGAATTTGAAGAAAAGCAGCTGATTGAGCGCAGTACAGCTATATTAGATAAGTTTTTTGACTTCCTAAAGAAAGAAGATTTAATAGCATAACAAGGCGTTGCGTTATATTACCAGCAGGCTATGCCGCCGTTAGCCCGAACTAAATAGAATGGAACAATGCTGAGAAGAAGTGGCCCATGAAATACGTCAAGTCAAAGCAACGTGTTGCCGATCACGGAGAGGTCTTCACCCCGGCGTGGATGGTTGAGGCAATGCTTGACCTCGTCAAGGGCGAGACGGAGCGCATTGACTCCCGCTTTCTGGAGCCCGCCTGCGGGAACGGCAACTTCCTCGTGCCGGTTTTGCGGCGCAAGCTCGCCGCCGTGGAACTCAAGTACGGCAAATCCGATTTCGAGCGACGGCACTATGCTCTGCTTGCGCTGATGTGCGTCTACGGCATCGAACTGCTGGACGACAACATCACCGATTGCCGCGCGAATATGCTTGAGATTCTTGCCGAGTATCTGAATCTGGAGCAATCGGACAAACTGTATCGCGCCGCGTTCTACGTGCTGTCGCAGAACCTTGTGCACGGTGACGCGCTCAAGATGTGCACCACCGATGGGCGGCCGATCACCTTTGCCGAGTGGGGCTACCTGGGTAAAGGAAAATTCCAGCGGCGCGACTTCCGCCTCGACGACCTCACTCAATCGGCAGGTTTCAGCGCGGAGGGATCGCTCTTTGCTTATGTTGATAAACATGAGATATTCACGCCTGACAAAGTCTACCCGCCGCTGACGATGGGTGAGCTGGCAGACATGAAAGAAGAATAGCCGTATCGAATCTTATACGGTTAAAAATTATTCCGGGAGCAATGCACTTGTGATAACCTCCTCAAAATGGATTGATTTCACGGGCGCATCGTGATTTTCGCCAGGAGTGGAACTGTGCTATGAAAACTGATTCAAAAAGGCTTCGCCCGACCAAAAGCGGCGAAAAGGTTGCGGATGCGCTTTTATCGGATATTCGACAGCTGATTGCCGAGACCCGTGCTTCGGTTGCAACAATCGTCAATGCCGGTATGACGTTGCTTTATTGGGAAATCGGTGAACGCATCCGCACAGAAGTGCTCAACGGATCGCGTGCCGACTATGGCAAAGAAATTCTTGCTACGCTGTCGAGACAATTGATGCGCGAGTACGGAAAGGGCTTTTCCGCTAAAAACATCCGCCACATGATGAAATTTGCAGAGACGTTTCCTGAAAACGAGATTGTTGCTACACTGTCGCGACAATTGAGCTGGTCGCACTTCAAGGAACTGCTCTATTTGACCCATCCGCTTCAAAAAGAATTTTATGCCGAAATGTGCCGCACGCGCTGTTCAAAATGGTTCTTCCGCCGCTTGGCCTTTTCGCGGCCTTTGCAGGCGTCATGTGGTACAATAAACGCAAAACAGCACAATCCCGAGAAGACATATCGTAGGGGCTGGCCCCTGTGCCTGCCCGCATTCATCGAATAATACATAAAGGGCAACCACAGGGGGTTGCCCCTACAGCCTTACACAATGAAACACGCACCCGCAACCACCAACCTATTCTTTACCCCCGGCATGCGCATGCTGATCGCGATGATGCTTGCGGGCCTCGCCTTCGAACTCTACCTGCGCTGGCTCGGCAAACACGAACGGCGGGAGACCGAACAGGAACCGCTCGGCATCATCCTCTGTGCCGGAAAAAAGCAGGAACTGGTGGAATTGCTGGAGCTGGGGCAGGCCGGAATCCATGTTGCCGAATACCTGACCGCACTCCCGCCGCGCGAGTTGCTGGAACAAAAACTCCACAGCGCCATTCAGTCCGCCCGGCAACGAATCGAAGCGCTTCCCGCAAGCGAAGAAACGGAAAGAGACAATGATTAATCAAGCCGGCTTTGCATTGCGCGGACGCAACCCGGATGTTCTGACGTGCATTGCCAATCTCTCCAACGACGAGGTTTTCACCCCGCCCGAGTTTGCGAACCAAATGCTGGATATGCTTGCCGCGGCATGGGCCGCGGACAACAAAGGCGCGAACATCTGGGCCGACCCTTCGGTGCGGTTTCTGGACCCGTGCACCAAGTCGGGCGTGTTTCTGCGTGAGATCACCAGCCGCCTCACCAAGGGGCTTGCGGATAAAATCCCGAACCTTGAAGAGCGCGTCAATCACATCCTGACGAAACAGGTGTACGGCATCGGCATCACTCATCTCACCAGCCTGCTGGCACGGAGAAGTGTATATTGCTCGAAGTACGCCAACGGCGAGCACTCGATTGCTAAAGGCTTTGACGACAACGATGGAAACATCTGGTTCAAGCGAATTGAGCACAGTTGGGTTGGGAACCGATGTTCCTACTGCGGAGCAGGGAGGAGCACTTTTGACCGCATCGAAGGACTGGAGACGCACGCCTACAGCTTGATTCATACAATGGAACCCAAAGCATTTGTAACACAGATATTTGGAGGAAACATGCATTTTGACGTTGTAATTGGTAACCCGCCATACCAGATCGAGGCAGAGGGAAACACCCGCACAATGCCCATCTATCAGAAGTTTGTCGATGCAGCTATCGCACTCGATCCGCGCTATCTAGTAATGATTACTCCGTCTCGTTGGTTCGCGGGTGGTCTAGGTTTGGATGATTTTCGCCAGCGAATGCTTACTGACCATCGGGTGAGCGTTCTTGTTGATTTTCCGGATGCGGGCGATGTATTTCCGGGCGTTGAGATTAAGGGTGGCGTCAGTTACTTCCTATGGGATTCTTCCCACTCAGGAAGCACCGCGACACAAACATTTCGTGCAGGTGTCGCGTCGCCGTTGGTTAATCGCTCGCTCGATGAGTTTGACGTTTTAGTAAGGGAGAGTGAGGCACTCCCAATTCTCCGAAAGGTGCTCGATACTAATCCCGAGTCACTTTCCGAACTAGTGTCGCCGCAAAAACCGTTCGGACTCCTTTCTAACTTTTCCAAATACTCCGAAAAGAAGGTGGCACCTGATGACTATCGCTTCTACGCGGTAAGCAAAGGGAAGCGCATCGAAGGTTGGGTAAGGCGTAGTCATATCTCTATGAACGCGGCCCTAGCAAAGACTAGAAAGGTTTTGATTCCCGAGGCGGGCTCTGACGGCGGCAAAACCGAGAACGATGTGGTGCTTGGGAGACCATGGGTGGTGCCGGGTAACTCAGTTTGCACTCAGACATTTATGTTTATTCCAGTTCGGAATGAGGATGAGGCCCGAAGCGTTGAGAGCTATCTCGCCACAAAATTTGTGAGATTTCTCATTTCATTGCGCAAGATCAGTCAGCACACAAAGGCAGGCACCTACTTTTGGGTGCCTCAGCAATCATGGGATCGCAAGTGGAGTGACGCTGATCTGTACAAAAAATACAAGCTGGCAAAGAATGAAATCGCTTTCATTGAAAAGATGATTCGTCCAATGGACCTCAGCGGAGCATCTGAGGATGAGTAAGACTATTGAAGAAATCCTTGCGTCCAAGCCGTCGGCCCGGCCGCGCATCTACGCCTACTCGATTGACGACGTGGCGCACAAGGGGCTTCTCAAGGTGGGCCAAACGACACGCGATGTGAAGCAGCGCGTGTCCGAGCAGGTCAAGACCGCCGCCATCAAAAACTACAAAATCGAGCTGGACGAGCCAGCCGAGCGCAACGACGGAACCATTTTCACCGACCACGAAGTGCGCGCAACCCTTGCCCGGAAGGGTTTCGAGAACTCTGAATTGGAATGGATGCGCTGCACGCTCAAGGACGTGAAGACCGTTCTTGCCGAGTTGCGCACGGGCCAGCGCTTCACCGGCACGCATCACGAAACCTTCGCGATGCGCCGCGAGCAGGTTGAGGCCGTCAACAAAACGCATGAGTACTTCCACTCCATCTGGAAGGAAGACATGCATGCTGTCCCGCGCTTCCTCTGGAACGCGAAGATGCGCTTCGGCAAGACCTTCACCGCGTATCAACTTGCTAAGAAGCTCGGCGCAAAGCGCGTGCTGGTGGTTACCTTCAAACCGGCCGTTGAGGATGCGTGGCAGACGGACCTCGAAAACCATGTGGACTTTGACGGTTGGCAGTATTTATCGCGCTCGTCGGGCTGTGCCCCGACGCAGATCAACCGCAGGAAGCAGGTCGTCTACTTCGGTTCTTTTCAGGACCTTCTCGGTCGCGATGCGGCGGGTAACATCAAGTCGAAGAACGAATGGCTGCACGAGGTTAACTGGGACCTTGTGGTTTTCGACGAATACCACTTTGGCGCATGGCGGGAGACGTCCAAAGAGTTATTCGGGGGAGAGGAAGAGGAAATTGCCCGCAGGGAAGCCCGACTTGAAGACGACAAACGACTGAAGGAAAAAATTGCAGATTTGCAGGAGCCTTTGGAAAAGGAAACCGAGTTTCTTCCCATTACAACCAAGGCGTATCTCTACCTGTCGGGCACGCCGTTCAGGGCACTGGCAACAGGCGAGTTCATCGAGGAGCAGATATTTAACTGGACATACACCGACGAGCAGCGTGCCAGGGAGGAGTTTGCGGCAAAGAACCCGGACAAGTGGAACCCCTACGGTGCACTGCCGCAGATGCGCCTGCTGACCTACCAGATGCCGGACGAACTGCTGTCAATCGCCAGCGCGGGAGAGTTTGACGAGTTTGATCTCAACGAGTTCTTCGAGGCATCGGGCAAAGGCACGAAAGCCCAATTCAAACACAAAAGCGACGTGCAGAAGTGGCTGGACATTATCCGCGGCGGATATGCGCCCAGGGCGGTAGAGCATCTTAAGATCGGCACACGTCCGCCGTTCCCCTATTCGGATGTACGCCTGCTACCCTACCTTCAGCATTCGTTCTGGTTTATGCCCGACGTTGCGGCCTGCCACGCGATGGCAAATCTATTGTCGGAGAAGCACAACACCTTCTGGCACGACTATAAGGTAGTCGTCGCAGCAGGTTCCTCGGCAGGCATCGGTCTGAATGCGCTGCCCCCCGTGCGCAAGGCTATCGGAAGCGGTTTTGAGACCAAAACCATCACGCTTTCATGCGGAAAGCTCACCACCGGAATCACGGTGCCGCAATGGTCATCCATCCTGATGCTGCGCAATCTTAAATCGCCGGAAACGTACTTTCAGGCGGCTTTTCGCGTGCAGTCTCCGTGGTGCATCAAAAATCCCAACGGTGACAACCCGCACGAGGAGGAAATACTCAAGCCCGCCTGCTTCGTGTTTGACTTTGCGCCCACACGCGCGCTGCGGCAGCTTTCCGAGTACGGAATCGGCCTGTCGCCCAATGAACCGAACCCGGAGAACGCAGTCAAAGACCTCGTGTCGTTCCTGCCCGTGCTGGCCTACGACGGCGCGAATATGACGCAGATTGACGCGGGCGGCATTCTCGACATTGCGATGGCGGGCACATCGGCCACGCTGCTGGCCAAAAAATGGCAAAGCGCTGTGCTGGTGAACGTAGACAACGACACCCTGCGCCGCATTCTCGACAACCCCGAAGCAATGGCCGCTGTTGAGCGCATTGAGGGCTGGCGTTCGCTGGGCGACAACATCATCGAGACCATCATCAACAAGAGCGACAAGATCAAAGAACTTAAAAACAAGGCCAAAACCCGCAATCTGACAGAGAAGCAGAAGAAACAGCTCACCGAGGAGGAGAAGGAGTACAAGTCCAAACGCAAGCTCGTGCAGGAGAAGCTGATCAAGTTTGCGACGCGCATCCCGGCGTTTATGTATCTAACCGACTTCCGCGAGAATACATTGCAGGACGTGATCACCAAAATTGAACCGGATTTGTTCCGGGCTGTTACCGGCTTGACCGTGAAGGATTTTCACCTGCTGATACGGCTCAGTGTGTTCAACACCGAGCAGATGAACCAGGCCGTGTTCGCGTTCCGGCGCTACGAAGACGCATCGCTCCACTACACCGGCATAGAAAGTCATTCAGGGCTGACGCATTACGGGCTGTACGACACCGTGGTGGCGAGGGAGTGAAATGATGAGCCACGCGACCGCGCCTTGCCATCGGCTGGTACTTCTGTTAATGCTATATCCAAACATTTAGCGGATTTCTTTAGAGGGGGCTTGCACGCCATACGTTAACGCCCGTGCCGGGCGAACACCACAGGGTAAACTCGAACGCCCAACTCCGCTAAACTCCATTGCCAACCGGTTATGCGGAGCGATCTGACTTGCAAGGTTTAATGAGATGAAAAAAAAATACACCGAGCGCGAGTTCATGGAACTGGCCATTGAGACCATGCGGCAATCCGTGTCCGAACCGCGCAGGGATGGCAAGACAAGCCCAAAGGTTGGCGCGGTGCTGTTGAAACCGGACGGCACAGTGGAGACTGCCTGTCGGGGTGAGTTGCGGCATGGAGATCATGCGGAGTTTACGCTTTTGGAACGGAAAAACCGCGGCAATAAACTGGACGGCTCTATTCTCTTTGCAACACTGGAGCCTTGTGCCCCCGGCGCACGTCGCGACCCGAAGATTGACTGCGCCGAGCGCATTCGGCTTGCAAGAATCAAGGAGGTTTGGGTAGGCATTCAGGACCCCGATCCCAAGGTGGCCCGAAAGGGCATTGCGCATTTGGAGCAGAGTCATATTAAAGTGCATATGTTCGACCGCGACCTGCAGGAAATCATTGAAAAGGAAAATACGGACTTTCTGAAACAAGCCAACGAACGTGCAGTCCAGGCAAAGAAAAAACCTGTAGAGATTATTCTTTCGACCCTTGAAAACAAATTGCACGCTGCCCGACTTGAGGATTTCTCTCAAGATGCACTACATCTATATCAACAGCAGGCTGGCATTCCGGATGCCATCGGGTCAAGTGCATTCAACCGGAGATTTTTGCAGCAGGGGTTTTTGAAAGAGGAAAAAGGGGATTTAATTCCAACCGGTTTCGGCATTCTGTTGTTTGGCAAAGATCCCCGCAGTGCAATGCCACAGGCCGGGCTTCTGGCAATCCTTCACTATCCAAATGGAGATCAGGAACGCAGAGAATTTAATGAGCCTGCCGTTCTAATTCCTGATCTGCTCGAAAAATGGCTTCGCGACAAACTGCCAAATGTTTTTGATCGAAATACAATGCAGCGTGAAGAACGGCCTGCTTTACCTTTTGAGATGGTTCGTGAAGCTGTTGTCAACGCCCTCATTCACCGAAACTATGATATCCGGGAGGCTAAATGTCAGTTAGTCGTCACGCCCGATACTATCACCGTAAAAAGTCCGGGCGGAACGCTTCCACCGATTACCTTTGAACAACTGCAAACGTTTACAGCACCAATGCTGAGCCGCAACCCTGAGCTTCACTTTGCTTTTTTACGAATAGGTCTGGCTGAAGAAATGGGACTTGGCCTGACATCATTGAAGCGAAGAGCTGAACAGCAGGGGTTGCCGCTGCCACGCTATAGCTGGGATGACCCTTATCTGGTGCTGACGCTATTCAGGTCACAAGAGTCTGCAACCAGAGCACTTGATCAAGCTATTTTGGAAGAACTAAGCAAATCAGAACAACAGGGCTGGCAATGGCTTGCGACCAAAGACTCGGTCACGACCGCTGAATATCAAAAAACAATGAATCTGCCAAACCGTACAGCAAAGAATCACATGAAGAAGTTTACGGATATGGGACTCCTAGTAATGGTTGGGTCTGGCCGAGCCACGCAGTACAAGGTTGCGAGGAATCACCAATGAATACCGTTTCTCAACGTGAAGCCAGTGCAAAACGGGCCATCAATCAGGCAAAAATGGCCCGATTGGCATTGTCCGGCTGACAAATAACAGGTATCGGGCCAAAAAACGGGCCATTCTGGCCCGATACGCCGGGCAATATCTATTGGGAGGCCCTATCCGGGCGTCGAACTGGACATTGTGTCCAGATAAATGAGGCTTACTTGGAAATATAACCCCATTCAGGCGTGAGCTGTAAGCACAAGTTTCCATTAAAACCATCCAAGAAATGCCGGAGCATGCACGCCCTTGAGGTGAAGGTTGGAAAAGGGAATCATCCATAAATTAATCAAAGGATTTATCACGTTAAGAGGCTATTTTTACATATCGCACAACAGGCCCGTTCATGGTTCGACAGGCTCACCACGAACGGTTTACTACTCTACGGGTTAAAAATACCACAAACAGGGCAACCACAGGGGGTTGCCCCTACAAGCTTATACAATGAAACACGCACCCGAAAACACACAACCCTTCTTCTCGCGCGGCATGCGCCTGCTGACCGCACTGATGCTCATAGGACTGGGGTTTGGTGCCTACCGCCTGCTCACCGGATTGGGAGCCGCGACCAACCTGAGCGACCAGTATCCACTGGGACTGTGGATCGGCCTTGACGTTGCAACCGGCGTTGCCCTGGCCGCAGGCGGTTTTACCAGTGCGGCCCTGGTATATATTTTCAACCGTGAGCATTTCCATACGATTATCCGCCCGGCCCTGCTGACCGCCCTGCTGGGCTACACCTTTGTAGCAATCGGACTCCTGTTTGATCTGGGACGCTGGTATACGATATGGCACCCGATGCTGCCGTCCATGTGGCAGAGCAATTCTGTGCTGTTCGAAGTTGCAATCTGCGTTATGCTGTATCTGGGCATTCTCTACTTCGAATTCGCGCCAATTGTTTGCGAGCGCTTTATCGGACGAGTTCGGTTACCGGGAATCTTTTCAACGCTGAACAGCACGATAGATCTCGGCCTGCGCATTGCCTCGCATATGCTTGGCCGAATCATGCCGGCGCTGATCCTTGCCGGGGTGGTGCTCTCCTGCCTGCATCAGTCGTCACTGGGAACACTGATGATGATCGCGCCCTACAAACTGCATCCGCTGTACTGGTCGCAGTTTTTGCCTCTTTTTTTCATGCTCTCGGCAATTGCGGTTGGTTTTCCGATGATTATTATCGAGTCCCTGCTATCCGCACACGCGCTCCATCGAACGCCTGAAATGAAGACCCTAACACCGCTCGCCAAATACTGCCCCTGGCTAATCGGCATCTATATCCTCTGCAGAACAGCTGATATTCTGCTGCGCGGTACCTGGGTTTTTTTATTTGAACCCTCAACAGCCGCCCTTGTTTTTTGGATTGAATTCGGACTGTTAACCGTAGTGCCCTGCTGTTTGTTCATGTCGCGTGATGTGCGCTCAAGCGCCAGGGCGCTGGCCATTGCATCTGCTATGTATATTCTGGGAATAGTGCTCAACCGCTGCGCGGTTTTTTTTCTTGCCGTCAAGTCGCCTTACGCACAACAATCCTACGTACCGGCCCTGACCGAATTCGCCCTCACATTCGGTCTGATTCTATGCATAATCTTCTGCTATCGCGCAGCCGTACACTGGCTGCCGATACTGTCGGCATCCAATCACTCACTCCACAACACAGGCAAAACACTTTGATACGCGATCACTTGTACATAGCAGAGTTTATATACACTGATGAGAACCTAGAGACCTGAAGTTTTCTGATAACTCTTAACTTATTTGCTTACACGAAATCAAGCAATACAAGGAGCACCCTATGAATGCTATATCCGGCATGCGGCCAAGCTATATTTGCTTGTCCTGTTTTCCCATCCTGACCTTTATTATAATGGTTCTGTTTCCATCCAGCGGCAATGCCCTTTCGAGGGATACTGGACTGTTACAGATTCTAACCATCGTGCTTCTGGCCGGCGGAGTTGCAATCGCTCTGCTCCATGTCATCTTCCGCACCCCGTCCGTAAAACAATGGATAAAAACAACCTGCATTATGTTGATTTACCTGATGCGGGAAATGGATTTTCACCGTATCTTCACCAGCGTGCATGTGACCAGAATTCAGCTTTATACCGGGTCCAACCCTCTGCCGGAAAAGATCATCGGTGGTGCTATCATGCTGGCAGCCATTGGACTAATAGCTCATTTCATCATAACCAATATGCCGGTATTCTGGAAAAAACTCAAAGCCAAAGAACCTCTTGCTCGCAACATCATGACATGGGGCATTCTGCTTTTCGTATCCCAGTATTTTAATAAACCTAAGCTCATGCCGAAAGGACCCCTGCGGCACGTACTTGAAGAAAGCATGGAACTGAGCGCGGCATTGCTGATGTTCTTTATCTTAAGCAGTTTCTCTTTAAAAAAAAACAGGCCTGCTAAAAAAACAGATCGGGCCGCGCTACGACATTAAACATAATACACAGTCGCCCCTGTTTGATCGTCTGCCAATCTCAAAACACATTCCTATCGACAGCGCTACTGTTGGTTCAGGCTTGCCGTTTTCCTAAAGCTGCATTTCAGGTAATTACCACGGCTTGCGTTTCAGTTTATACATGCATTTACCGAACAGTTTGACACATGTTGTGCAATATTTTGTGGTTCACAACATTCGTTTCTAATGCCCTTTTGCGCAGATTTACGTCACAACCATCATTAATCCGGGAGAATACATGAAAAAATTTCTTGCCCTGTTTGTGGTCCCTGGCATTATTTTTTCTGCAATCTTAGTGAGTACGTCTGCCCTGGCAAAGCCTGCAGCAACGCACTCCTACATCCCGGCCCTGGCCGAATTCGCCCTCACACTCGGCCTGGTCCTATGCATAGTCTTCTGCTATCGCGCAGCTGTGCACTGGCTACCAATCCTACCCCCCCCACATTGTGCACCGAAATTAATCTTGACACACAATCACCCTTATTTTATAGTCTGCCCAACTCAAAGCAAGTTCCTAGCACCGCATGAGGCATTAGATAGTGTAAATCCATATTTTCAAAATGCACTAGTGGAAGGAATAACCGTTTCATTAGACGAGTCCAATAACAACTATGTAACAATAGCGCCCGGTACTCTTCCTCGCCTCTGACAACAAAAAATACAGGGCAAATACTGTAAGGATCCTTGGCTGATAAGAAGACACGGCTTTCCCAGCCAACCTGGAGAAAATCTTCGCCAAAGGCCCCCGTAAAATGGCTCTCAAACAAACAAAGCACTTCACTATCTTTTTATAACGCCACAATCCCTAACTATGGAGAGATAATAGTTATGACTATATGTAAACGCTGTATTCTTCCAGATACTGTTCCCGGAATTACTTTTGATGATGAGGGGGTATGCAATCAGTGCCGCAGTTTCAAGGAGTTCACATATTACGGTCACGATGCGCTTAAGAAATTGGCCGACGAAGCAAGGGAGAAAAAAAGGGAATACGACTGCGTGGTTCCCCTGAGCGGCGGGCGGGACAGTTCGTATATACTGTATCTCGCAAAAGAAGAACTTGGCCTGAATGTTCTGGCTGTCAACTACGACAATGAATTCATCACTGAAGCCGCTTATGCCAACATGCGAAATGCGTGCAAGGCGCTGGAGATTGATCTCGTAAGCATTCGCTCAAAAAAGAATCTGGCCAGCAAGGTTGTTTACCACAACATATTTTGTTCGGATCTCTCCCGATTACTCGGTGTCTGTCGCGCGTGCACGTATGGGCATAGAGCTGTAGTCTACAAGGTCACCAGCGATAAGAAAATCCCTTTGATTCTCTGGGGAAACTCTAAACAAGAAGAAACAAAGGGAATGCTTCAGAAGGCAAAAAAACTGTTGCGAAAGCAACAGTCACGCATGCCGCGTTTTTTCAATCCGCATTACTACGCGTATGAATGGTATTTCCTTTTGCTTCGGCTAGAACTCCCGATGCCTGGACATTTCGTACCGACACGTTCGACGAAATTCTCCAGTACGGATATAGCAGAGGTATCAGTCTTTGACTATATCCCGTGGGACAGGGAAATGATAAAAAAAACCATCACCGGGAAGCTGGGATGGGTCAAACCGCAAGACAGTATTTCGACCTGGCGAACAGACTGTCTGCTCAGCACAGTTGTCAGCCATTGTTTCTACAAAACCTACGGATGCACGAAGCATTGCTTCGGACACTCACGCATGATCAACGATGGTAGTAAAGCGCGGGAAGACGCATTAAGAGAAGAAGAAGCGATGATTGGCGATGTTCTAAAAGGCGACCAAATGCGGCGTCTTCTAAAAGAAACAATTGGCCTGTCAGATGCTGAAACGCAGAAGGTCATGTCTTCTGATTGATGCTATGCCGTTTCCCCCCGAAGGATCCATCCCCACTGCTGTGCTGTTCTGAATTGAATTCGGTCTGTTAACCATGGTGCGCTGCTGTTTGTTCATGTCGCGTGATATGCGCACAAGCGCCAGGGCACTTATCATTGTTTCCACTATGTATGTATATACAGGGAGCAACCTGCCGACTGAGATATCCGCATCAAGGGCAGACGGTAGAAGGAAAGTAACACTCAAACGCTGCCAGGCCTGACGGCCGAGCAGCAGAAATACGCGGAAGTCACAAACGGTTTTAACCCCCCATGCCCAGCAAATTCATCAACCAGGCGTTAATCGGTTTCATAATCCCACTCCACATGATGATGCCGATAAGCGCCGACAAACCTGCAACCACCAGCCATTTCTGAGGCGTAGTGAAAGCGGTACTACGCATCAGGGCGTAGATGCCCAGGGGAGGAAATGCCTGAAAGGAGAAAATGACCTTCGCCCGGTTGTTGTACCACTTTTCTTTCTGATCCTTGGCCTCACTCGAAGTTTGGGTCTCAATCGTATTCTGGTCCATATGTTTCTTCCTTGCTGGGGTTTATTCGATACACATACAGTATTAAACGTCCGACTTGGACTTCCGGTTACTGCAAAGTATAACAGATGGACATGCTGAGCGCAATTAACCTGTTAAAAAATATAGTGTCAGGCCGCCAGAAACGGCGCATGATTTGAACCAAACAACGGTGGTTTGTGTTTTATGATCGGGGCAATCGCTTTGTGACGTTTAAAATGCTGATCCAAAAAAGCGCGCACACTTTTTCGATCCCAGCCGGCGGGGTGCATAAAATCGGTGTACAGGGACAGGTCTGCATCTGAAAACTTGCGGACAACATGTTCTGCTTCGTTTGGCTGGTCGGCAGGCATATTGAAAACCGCACTATTGATAAAATCAATATACGGCGCGTGCGCAACAGTAAAATCCATGGTCTGCTGCGCCTCTTGGCTGGTTTCCCACGGCGTGCCGAAAAGCAAATACACATACGTCGCTATCCCGGCAGCATGCAAACTGGCCAGCGCACGTGATGCCTCAGCACATACAATACCCTTGTTCATTTCAGCCAAAACACGATCACTACCGGATTCAAGACCCAGTTGCAGCATGACACAGCCTGATTTGCGAAGCGCGCGGCAAAAATCTTCATCCTGCAATTCCGATGTTACCCGGGCAAAACCATACCATGGAAAGCCCGGCGGCATGCGTGCGAACTGCGCCAAAAGAGCCGGGCTAATTGCGTTATCCAGCAGATGCAGCAGCGCAGGCTTGTACTCACGGCACAGCTCCTGCACATGCAGCGCAACTTTCGCAACTGGCAACGGATGATATTCATTACCCTCGGCGCGCTCAGGACAAAATGAGCATTGCTGCCAGTAGCAACCCTGTGAAGCACTGTAGGGAATAATCCTGCCCGGCGCTACATACCGATCAAGGTTCAGAGATACATAATCGGGCATACCATCGGTTGCCTGAGGCACAGGGTCTACACCCGCAAGCCGACAGACCTGCTCCTCTCCCGGACCTTCAACCAATTCGTCGACCAACCCGGAGAAATCCAGACGCACGCCCGGACGGCGCAGCCAGGATGTAATTAACCCGCCACCGAGCACAATTCGCATACCCGGATCAAGCTGTTTCAGGTAGCCGATCAGTGCGAACGCACACAAAGCCTGACTGAGATACGTGATTGAAATTCCGATCCAGTCAGGGGTCTGTTCTTCAAGCAACTGCGGCAAGCGAGAACAATAATAATCGAAAAACGGATTCTTCTCAGGGTATTTTGCGGAACGCAAAAGGTCTGCAGTTCGCACGGGCTGCAAATCATATGCGCTGTAGTCACCAAAGGAAATTCGCGCATTAAACAGTGCGCTGGATACTTCGAGCAAGCGGTTCAAATCACGCACAACACGGCTGTAGGTTGCAGCGTTCCTGAATGCGCGACCACTGCGGAGGTCCTCCAGATGGCGCGTGCTGCTGGTAGCGGCACGCCTGGTCCACGTATCGCCCTGCTGCACCGGGGATTGCAGCACATGCATCAAACCCTCCAGATTTGCATCCAACACGGTGACACTGGCACCATTGGATTTCAGCGCAGCACTGAGTCGCGCTATACCGGCCGGTGGCTCGCAGGGTCGGGTAACAGGTGGGTAGATAAGCAACATGCGCGCTTGGCCTAATCGCCGTATACAATCAAGCTCTTGCGGCAGTAGGTGCCCAGCAAAAAACTGCTCGTCTTGATATCAATATGGCGCAGCTCGGTTATGCCTTTTTCCCGAGCAAGTTGCATGATCTCATCCGAGTCCCACTCTCCTGAAAGACCTGGCGGGCCAAGGCCATAAGGCGCCTTAATCTGTTGGGTGTTTATGGAAACGACTTTTTCTCCAACCGGTGTGTTCTGAAAAGCCTTGGAATAGGGCTCTGTCGTATTGGTATACAAAACACCCCGTCCAGAACAGCCCACAAAAAACATTGCAGCTAGGCAAAAAAGTGCGGCTTTAATCGCCATAAACCACCGTCGTAATACGAAAATAAAGCCCAAACAACACAAATAACATTTCCTGGTCGGCATGCTTGATAATACTGATCTCGCCATCCTCGGCAGCAGCCCTGGTGCCGGCATCGCCCCAGGCAAAAAGCCACAGAACCGAGCGATTGGAAGACCGGCCCTCTTTGCTGCCCAGATCGGTAAAATGAAAGTCTTTATCCATGGGACGCTGGATATTGGAATACAGGCAACCACTGGTAAACAAAGCGAGAAAGCACATTAAAATTAAGGACTTCTTTATCATGACATCTCCGATATCAAGAATTATCCGAACTAATTGACCGAACTTTTTCAAGATCTGGAAGGGCCTACAAGTTCTCTATAAAAATACAGGGCCGCAGACCATTATGCGGCCCCGCATAATACATAACGAACTACTGCCGTTTTTAATTATCCCACATGTAGCCTTCGGTAGTCGCCGGACTAAGCGCTTCCATATTTTTCAACATCCGGTCGGCTTCCGCATTGGTGAGTTTCCGTCCCTCCTTAAGCTCCACCTGTGATTTAAGGAGCTTGGCCCGCAGGCTGTCAACCGATTTCAAAAGACCATCAATCTTACTTTTGCACTCCTCCATTTTTTTTGGGTTACAGAAATCTTTAGCAGGAACATCTCCAGCACAAACCGGTGCACTAATAACCATAGCAAAAAAAAGGGCAAAAACAATTGCGGTGATTTTCATGTCTGCATCCTCCCTGTTAAATTATTTAGTCACCTGAAATAAAATATTTACGCGTTAAATTAACAAAAATATAGGTTCAAATACAAAGCAAGTCAATGATTTATTTGGCTACGAACAAGAAGTGGCTATGCCGCATACGGATGTCAACCAATATATATATCATAATACGCTGCCGACCCGATTGACATAACACCTACCAATCCATCATCTTTATCAGGGCATCTGTTTCAAGCCCCATTAAGACCATATCTATAAGGGTTTTCTGTTGACACAAAAATGTACGCTGTTTATAATACTTTGTTAACCATTGGCCATATAAGTAAACCCCTTATTTCCGAACAGGTTTTTTTATCCTTAAACGATGAATAAATATAGGCAAGCACTAACAGACCTCAATATCTTCAGTTTCGGAAAAAAAACACCTCGCATTATGTATGCGGGCAAATGGTTTTTTTACTTTATATTGATTGGTATAATAGCAGGACTGGGGTCCATTGCTTTCCATTACCTCTGTATGTACGGCGCCCATTATTTGATGGACTTTTTAGCCGGCTATCGACCGCCAGGTCCTGCCGGTGAAAGTCATCTGCTACCACCTACAAACACCTCGTTTAACCGTTGGATTTTACTTCTACTGCCTGCGTTGGGAGGATTAGTCAGCGGATGGCTGGTATACACCTTTGCGCCTGAAGCAGAGGGCCATGGCACGGATGCGGCAATTGATGCCTATCACAACAAAGGGGGCTTTATCCGCAAACGGGTTCCCTTCAT
>Ga0075114_10000757_pt1 | contig 18945 bp, 12 predicted proteins | sample AntAceMetag02UKM_FD_69784 | JGI IMG/M metagenome (GOLD analysis project Ga0075114, IMG submission 69784) | Saline lake microbial communities from Ace Lake, Antarctica - Antarctic Ace Lake Metagenome 02UKM | ecosystem: Environmental > Aquatic > Non-marine Saline and Alkaline > Saline | place... | reverse complement strand
CTTGTTAGGCTAATTTGGTAGGCACAAAATGGGCACAAGAAAGCATTAACTTTAAACTGGAGTTATAACTTATTGAATGAAAGTAGGTTGGAAATGCTAAAAAAAGACACGGACGCGGTTGCAACCAATTCGAACCGCAGCCCAAATTACCGCCAGCATTAAGATATTGCCGGTTAAAACAACTCTCTTTATACCAAAGATTAGCCCGGAAAGCAATACGATTGCACCTTCTAGGCCTTCCTATTAAAGAAATGGCCAAAAGGTTAGGTGTTAGTAAGGGAACTGTTGAAAATGCTCTTAACTGGGAAAGGAGATAAACTATGCACTGGTTATTCTATAATTATCCACCAAAATACCCGGTTGAGAGGAAAATATGGATCAAAATCCGATTCATACATGAGACCGACAAAGCAATTCTGGTTTATTGTAATAAAGGGAGAATCTGGATTCCCAAATCGAGGATATATAAAATAAAATTGCGGAAGGGCGTTTTTAAGGTTTATACCAAGAAAAGCACTGTTGGGTAATTGGATATCATGCCCTCGAATTTAAGCACTACCCGTTTAGCTACAGCTTATTTACCTTTTTCGTTATATTTAGGCTGGATTATTTTGATAATGTTGCTTTCTTTTTTCTCCGCAGCTCTTATGGTATTGAATTGCTCTATTTGAACCTTGTTCCCAGGAATTTCCCCAAGATGTTCTTCAAGCCTTTCCTGGACTCTTCCTTTTTTCGCAACCCCAGCATAATTTGTACCTCCCAATTGTGTCTTTATCTTGTATAAGACTGGTTTGTCATTTGGCAGTTTGTTAATTCCCTTTTTGTTAAAATTGGTTGTTTTTTTGCCCATTTCAAACCTCCTTTTTATAATACGCTAATATACGCTGCCTATCCTCCATAACCTGATCGCCCTTGTGGTAGATTTCTATAAACTCAATTTTATCTTCGTTAGGGTAATACGCATAAATCACTCTAATACCACTTCTACTACCAGTACCCTTCAAATACTTGCAAGCAAACTGTTTAGCTTTATAAATATGTGGATAATCAATGCCTAACCCAGAAATTCTTACTACACCTTTGCTTTTGGTATATAATTTATGTAATAAATTTAATTGGGTTTTTACAAATGTCACTAAATCTTCTGGGAGGGTTTTGTACTTCTTGGAAAGTTTTTTGAGGTCTTTCGTGAATTCTGGCAGTGGCTTAACTTCATTGAAAATCTTCTTCATCTTCGACGTACTTCCTTACAGAATAGGGCGTGGTGCGATAAAACACTGATTCATAATCTATGATTTCACCATCATCAGTGGTCTTCCAAGGCACATCACCATGTGAATAATCACTTATCTGTGTTGCATTCATATCAGATAACCTCTCTAAAACTTCGTCAATGGTTTTTATTTCTTCAGCATTCAAAATACCCAAGTCAGCTTCTCGTATGGGCAAATATTTACGCTGTGGATACTGAAAGTAGTCACTCTGGACTTCTTCTAAATCACCATCATTCTTCATTATGTCAATAATTTTTGCAAATTCTACTGGTGTAGGCCCATAATGATTTTTTTGATAAGCAGCACCTATCAGCTGCTCTTCAAATTTTTCATAAAAGTCAAAATCTACAAAATAAAGCAGTTTATACAGGACAGTCTCTCCAATATTTGGCCGAGAGCCAACCTTATCGAGAATATACAAAAGAACCTCTTTAAACTTTTTAGAATTTTCTTGGGGAATACTGATCCTAACTCCTCCTTTTTCTTTAGGCATGTTTTTCGTACCTTTCTGCAAAACCACTTCGATATCTTTTCTCAAATCTAACAAAACACCGACATTAATATTAAACGCTGCCGACAACTTAGTTATTTCTTCAGCTGTCAGCTTACGTTCACCATTTTCAATTTGTGATAACGAAACCCTATTAACACCTAGTTTCTTAGAAGCTACTTCTTGAGATAAACCGAGCTTTTCTCTCAATGCTTTTATTCGTTCACCCAACTTTTTGTTAAAGGCCTTTATCTTACTCATTTTCAGTTTAAATATACCATATGTAATAAAATCTGTCAAGCGATTGTTTGAAAAAATTACAATACCTGCTTTGTGATACGGAAATATGACTTAATCGCCTTACTCCAATGCTCTAAATTCTAAAGGCACAATACTTAATTACTTAAAAATAGAAACGTTCCTTTTTTCAATTGTAGTCATTTTTCTAGTTCCATTGTCACGTCTTGTAATTGCGGAAGTGGTAAAAGTTTATATATGTTAGGTTTTCTGTCAGAAAAATCGGGAGGAATTGGCTTGCTTCTGGTAACTTCAAGTATTCCTTTTTCCTCTAACTCTGATACTGCTTTAGTCATGGTTCTTTTGCCTATACCATACAATTTAGCCATATCTTTTTGGCTACGAAACCACACCGGGTACTTCGCGGACCTACTTGCTTCATTCAAACAGATAAGATACATATATTGCGCCACCATAGAAAGGCTATCAGAATATTTATAATCCCAAAACTCGAATGGTATTATTATGGCGGTTTTTTCAGGGTCGTTATTCTTTAAAATAACTTCTCCTTTTTGATAGCCTATTAGCCCATAACGCTTAAGAAATGTAAGTAAGTGATGAATTCGCTGCCAAAAGTAGCGCTGCTGACTAGGGTATTTTCCTAAATCCTCAAGCTCGGTATAGCCCATTTGCTTGGCTATAGATTCATAATCAATAATTATCTGCGACTTACCAGTTTCCTGCTGGATTTTGCATAATAATAGGTATAAATCAAACTGCTTATCACCATGGCTCTTCAGGAGCCTACGTCCGAGCTTCGGTGAAAGAAGAAAGTCCGCAGATAAATTGACTCCCGATGTATATGGCACAAAAACATCTTCTTTTTGAATAGGTATTTCATTAATGTATTTGGTTAAGGTTTCAGCATCTTGAGGAGAATCTACAAAGATAGTTGCTTCCTTGTTTTTTCCCATTGCTGATTTTGACCAGTTAGCGCTTCCCAAAAATAAGTATCTATTATCAATTACTATTCCTTTAACATGCAAAAGCTGTTTTGGGGTGTCAAAATATACTTTTACCCCATTTTGTCTCAATTTCTGATAAGCACGACGGCTTACATTAAGTTTTGAACCTTCTAAGACTACCTTTACGTCTACCCCTCTCTGCTTAGCATCTATTAAATCATTCACCAAGTGGTTAATTGGATTATCCGGGTCCTCAAAATTGGGATATATAAAGTACATTGCTATGGTAATTGACTCTTCAGCCTGAGTTAGGTGTTTATGAAGGGTTTGATAATAGGCTTCCCCAAAAAGCACCTCGGCAGAAGCATTTGAAGAAAAAGATAGACATATAAAAGAAATAAGGAGTATTAAGAGCGAATTTTTGGTAATTGTCTGCTTCATTGTGTCACCGGTTATTTCCTCTTAGCCATATCAAACTAAAGTCCGCTCTCTGTAGCTCAATACACTTGCCAAAGTAAGCGGGCTGGGATCATCAACATCTACCGAGCTCCAGGCATCCATCATATAGTATCCAATATAAGCATAGGGTAAAAATCCGTAACCCTTTTGCCCCCATTTATTAGACCAGGAATTCTTAAATTTGATAACTTTCTTTTTATCATCGTAACCTACCGGGCAAATTGCATGGCCGCCCAAAGCGGTTTCATTTTTCGCGGGCATTGGGACAAAGCCGGTTTTAGTTTCCATCATCCCTTCAAAAACTTCAACACCAATAACACAAGGCCCTTTATTGGCAAGGGTCAAACGCAGCTCATTAAGGTTAAGTATGCGGGCATAAGTCATAACGCAAAATTTTTTCGCGTTGACTGCTGCGCCTTTTTTAGGTTTATCCTTTTGATGTGGTTGGTACGGCCAAAACTTTTCCTGACAAACACCTTTATTTTCAAGTACCTGCATTGCTGCGCGAATGGTTGTGCCTTCTTCTTGCGGCATACCGTCTATTTTTTTACATTCGCTATAAACAAACCGCGGAGAAAGCTCTACTAACTTTTTATAGTCAAGTAACTCCTGATATTCCTTCATTCCTGTAGCACAGGCAAAGCTAACACAGGTTCCTTCATCTCCTTGATCCCTAACCGGCGACAACTTCGGTGTATAATCAATTTTCTTAGGCAGTTTTATAAGAGGCAGATATGCCCGCATTAAATAATCTCTGTCGTCAAGCTTATCTTTAATACACCCTAGTTTTAATTTAGCCATTTACTTTCCTCCTGTTTTTACCATCTAAACCCGATTCCCGCGACTATAGATACTTCCTTCCGCGACCTTAACGCCCGGATAAAGGCTTCCCCTTGGTTATCAAAGATATTTCTCGATAGTTTAACATTTATCCCTAAGTCCTGGCCTAATTCGTTTTTTAATTTAAACTCAAGATCATAATTCTTACCCAGTCTAACCGAAGCCCCAAAAATAATACTGTGCAGCTTTCCTTTTTCATAAGGAAGCATAAATAATAATCCTAATTTTTTACTTACCTTCCACTTGCCAAAGAAAGATATTGTCCTTTTGGTCGGCCTAACACCAATGCCTACTTCATATTCCAGTCTTTTTTTAATTGGTTTTCCCAGACTGACTTTAAACTCAAATTGGGAATTTATTTCTTTATCCAATACATAGGTAATTCTATATTTCTGGGCAATATCCCAATACCCCTTAAAGGTTATATTTCTGGTTATCCTCTCTCCTGACTTAAGAAAGGTCTTTGTGTAGGTATAGATAATTTCATTCTGCTTGTTTACTTCCCAGGCACCTTCTAAAATAAGTTCATCGGTTATATCCTGTTCTTTTTTTATGTTAAAGGTAAGGCGATTATTTTTATCTGCTTGCCAGGCACCCTCAAGTTGTAAGATATAGAGCTGAGTTTTCTCCGAAGAATCTTTGGTGGCTACAGTAAATGACAGCTTATTAGCTTTCACATCGATAAGTTCACTCTTTATCGTGAGCTTATTTCCGGCAATCTGATTGCCCCATTTATCCAAAGTAAGCACAAGATTATGGTCTTTATCCAATGCCCATTCGCCCTTGAGTTTAAGTTGTTGCGGAATATCAAAACCTTGAGACTTTTTTAAGTGGTAGCTAAGCTGGTTATCCTTGTCTATTACGAATTTTCCGTCAACCACAGTCCTGAACCCGCGAACTCCCGATTTCCTGCCCGTTTTTTCATAAACAAGCCTGTTGTGCGGGTCTATTTCGTATCTTATCTTCTCAGTTTTTTTCATCGTGCCTTACTTATAATTCCTTAGACATCCTACTTAGATTCACCCTACTTTTCCTTCACTGCTTCTAATACTACACTTTTTGCTATATCGCCGGGTGAAGTTATATCGGCTTTATCGCTTTTAGGTACTATATCTAAGCCGCCACCTTTTAAAAAAGCCTCGTAGCAAAGCTCGGAACAGAAATAATCTCTTGTCTTTTGCCACTTGTTAGCCGTAGCCTTTAAAGGTATGCCGATTTTAGCCAGAAACTTTAATATCCCCAGAAAAATAACCCCAAAGTAATCATATTTTGAATTTAATTTTGACACCAGATAGGATATAGTTTTCGTATGGTCATAGGCATAATTTTCTTTTATCCTATATACATCATATTCCTGCTCTTTTATTTGACGTATATCTCGGGCCCTGACTCCCCCTCTTGTTATAGCCTCAATAGCCAAATTCATACTTGGAGATACACAAACCGCCACATGGGAATACTTACTATTAGTACCCCAAGCAACCAACCTCGACAACCCCTTCTCCCCTTTAAATAATAATATATCACCCGTTTTCATTTAATTAGTATTGTGTCCCTCGATTTTCGAAAGCTTAACTCCGGGTTGATCATACTTTGGCTGCCAAAAATACAGCGCTTCTTTAACGCTTTCTCTAGACCAATTAGACATTTATTTCTTAAATCTATTATTAATGTAACTGTTAATTTCGTTTAAACTTGCAATACTCTACATCTTTTATTATCAAAAGTTCATCGCCAGGCCCATATCCCTCTACGTTAATTCTTTTAGCGTTTTGTGCAATGAAATCACCAGTAATTGATGGATGACTAAAGGGGAAAAATGATGGAGAATTCAGCAATAATTTCAAAGAGCTTTTTGTTTCAGGTAATGCCGACAGGGCGCTCTCGATGAGAAACAATACATGCTTATAATCTGAAATTACCATAGGCTCAGAGCGTTCATAACATTTTTTGCTTTCAGATTCCTTTAGGACTCCCCAAGAAACAAAGGACTGAATAACTCTTTGAGCAGATCTTATGACGGCTGATCTATCTCCATACTGTTCTCGAATACGTTGTATGATTTGTTTTTTTGTGGTTTGATCTTGTAAGTTTAGAAGCCGTCCAACTTGTTTTGCAACATTAAACCAAAACGGATAAGCAGCAGAGATCATTGCCCAATGTGCTACCAAAGAATATTTTTGGACACATTTCATTAAGTCCAAAAGTTCATTTCTTAAAGATATTAAATCCTTATCAGGACTTACCCAAATTCTCATAAGCATGCAGACAGCAATATTTGTTGTCACTTCTCCACGTTCTCCTATTGATCCATTATCTTTTTTATCTTTCAAATATGCTCTTAGCTCTTCACGTATCACTTTTTCTGGTAAACCAGCCAATAACAAACCAACTGTTTTCTGTAGCCATTCAAACCTAAGTGCTTGTTTTATGCCAATAGCGTCATGCCGTTTGCTCATCGATGTAGCCTCCGCTCAAACTTAACGAAGGGAACAATAACTTCTTCGATTGAGATCCCTCCATGTGCAACAAGAGATTCCCCTTGAGTAACAAATGCATCTTTTCCTTTAGCTAGTAATGGATAATATCCACTTGGTAATCCAACTGATTCCCACTCAATTGCAAAATTATGCTTTTGGTGTACTTGTTTGCGAAGTTCCTTCGTTGGGTAAATTCTAGCTCGTTCACCACGTGTTTCTGCAATGGATCCTTCTGAAGGTCTTCCTTTTCCAACACATTCAATATTGCCATGATCAGAAGTCAACCAAACTTGATATTTATTATCTAAGAGATAACCAATCAAAGAAGCTAGATATCCTTGTTCGCACCATTGTTTTATTTGATTATGCATGCCGGCCGATCCTAGTTGCATTCCATGCATGATTTTATCTACTTTGTCTATAACAAGCCCTATCGCCTTTGTGCGACCTGGATTAAAGACATCATTAATTGACTCAACTGCGTTACCACTGCCCAATCCTCGCTTATATGCAATGTCAAGTCGGGACAACCCCAGCCCTTCCCATAATTGACGCCAAAGGCTAGATTCATTATTTGTGGTGTTAAGCGATAACGGAAAATACATGGGTGGTTTTCCCGCAAATATGGATTGCCTTGAGATAGAAGTTAGCGTTGGGATCCAAGCGAACGTCGCTGACTCACGCATAATCAAATTAGCATCTTGATTATGCAATATTTGGCGAATTGTTACCCATTGATCAATCGCTAATCCATCAACAACAATCAATGCAATTTGTGATGCTGAATTCTCAAATTCTCTAGCCAGATAACGAGGTACGTGATGAAGCATGGCAGGATTCACAGGAGGCAAATTTATAAGGCTAGAATACCGTGCATTAAGCCATTCAGAAAAATTCTCATTAATTTTACTCCCAATCTTCTTGAACCGTTCTAAAACATCATTTTTTGTATCGCTGTGAATTATTGAACTTAGCTCAGCCCATTTTGACGCAAATAATAACCACTCAGAATAACGGTCGTCTGTTTCAGGACAATCCTGTTCAACAATTTTGAATAAGCGATCAACACGGTTGGCACTATCACTATCTTTTGTTTCAATAATTCCACTTCGTATCCAAGAATTACAATCTACTGAAATGTTAGCATCCTTTATGGGATCAAGTTTTCCTTCAACAAATAAATTGTCAACATAAACGAGTATATCTTGATGGTCAAATGGCAACAGATCTGGTCCAGAATACTTAAGGCCGTATTTAGGCTGATCTTCCCTGACTTGATTTTTAGTTTGCTCTTTATTTTCAAACCTACTTAGAAAAACCGGCCATCTTTCCTGCAAAAAAGCAAAGAATGATTCACCATCCAAGAGGATATCCTGTAAAGGCCACTCAATAAAATTAGTATTCTGTCTTAAGACTTGAATCAATCTCAGGGAAAGAATTTCTGGCAATTTCACTCTTTTATAATGACACTGGATTAAACAGCGCAATAAATCCACATCAGTATTGATTAATTCTCCAGCAATTCCAAAAACATGGCGAAGGATAAAATCCTTCGTTGCATTATCACCCATACGTTCGGGAGAACATCTTCTCTGAGCAGTATAAACTTCATCCAAATGTTTCCGATCCAACTTTTCAATAACCGGATAACTAAAGTTAGGAAACAATGAACCTAAATTGAATGATAAATGCCTGCCTTTTTTTAAAAGATCATATGGTAAATTACTAAGCTCTGAATCTTGCAAACGTAATATAACCACTAAATCTGTGTCTTTGCCTTGGTCCCAAATTGAACGATAATTTGATTCATATGCATAACGAAATTCTACATGATCATTAAATTCAATCACATCAAAGCCTTTTTCCCGCAACGCAAATGCCAACTTTTCTTCTGAAAGCAAAGCATCTGGATCGGCAACTAAGGTAAGTTTTGATACCCCCTTAACAAATTCGTTTAATATTGCATTTCTCCAACTCATAACACTTACAATCCTTTAGTATTTATCTGATATGCAGAAATTAATTGCAACTCCGGCAAAAGATGCTGCGTGCTATCCATCTTTTTTCTCCAAGACTCTTTTTCTGCAATGAGTTTCTTTAATTTCGATTCTCGAATATTTTCTATACCAATTTTATTAATCGCTCTTTGCTTAGATTCAAACATATGTTCCTTTTTGTCACATGCCGCTTTGTGCTCACTCGAACAAAGCTCCATCATCTCATGATAAATTCCTTCAAATGTTTTTTCTGCGATTGGAAACAATCTATCGATTATGTTTGTATCTTGCGTTGATTTTTCGACAGAAAATTCATTTGTGATCAACGCATCCCATACTGCCTTTGCTGTAGATGGAAAAACCTTGCCATTATCATGTACAAATAATGGAAGTATTCGAGTTTTTATTTTTCTCGCAGTGCTTATACGAAATCGCCAAAGAGACCAAATTCCTACTACCGTCTCGGGAAGACCATTAATCCTTAAAAAATCAATTTGCAAGTTGTATGAATGCCGGTTCAAGTCATCTAAAGCAGCTTGCACTTTTTTGTCCCCGATAGAAAGGAATTTCGCATAGGGGAATCTTTCGCTTTCATCAGCAGTAAAAACAACAGCCTGGTATTTTACACCATCTGGCCATGTTAAAGTCCAGCCATCTAAACGTTTCTCTGCTTTCCCTCCCATGTTACAAATGTGACCAATAACCATTTGCTCAACCCAAAAGGGGAAAGGATGCCTAATATAATCACTTACACCACCATCTGCTACCTGTTCTACCGGCAAATATAATTTCTCATATTCACAAACAGTTTTTAGCTTGCTCTGCAGTTCATTAAAAGTAGAATCCATCCGAGAAACATCTTCCTTTTTTATTGATTCGACATAAATACCTTCAAACATTTTTCCAATATCTGCAGAATCAAGGATGTCTCCTATCTTATTTATTCCGAGCTCTGAACAAATAATTGCCAGTTTTGTTTCAATAACTTCTCTGACTCTACATTCAACCGTATCGGAGATCATCATGTTTATCGCAAGCACCTCTTTTTTTTGTCCAATACGATCAATTCTTCCGATTCTCTGCTCAATACGCATAGGATTCCAAGGCATATCATAATTAATAACAACATGACAGAATTGCAAATTAAGACCTTCACCACCAGCCTCCGTAGAAATCAAAATTTGTACATCCTGGGCAAATTCATTCTGACTGACATTGCGCTCATCAAGAGTCATAGAACCATTAATAATAACTGTAGTAAATCCTCTTGATCCTAGAAATTCGCCTAACATTCTTTGTGTTTCAGTAAACTCAGTAAAAATAAGAATCTTTAAACTCGGCGCGTTCTCATCTGCCTGCAAGTCATAAATTAATTCGAAAAGCTTTTCCGCTTTAACATCCATTCCTTGCATTTCCACTTTCTTCGCTAAATGTAAAAGCCCCTCTATTTCCTTAGCCTCAATTTCATCAATACAAGAGGAATCATTAACCACCGTTTCTATTTGCATATCCCCGTCCATGTCTTCCCATTCAATATCAGCAATAGAGCTAGATCTTTCTCGATTTTCCTCTTCATCTCCGCCATTTTCAGACAATAGTGCTAAACGCCGTTCCAAGGTTCTGACAACGGCCCTAGTTGACGATGTTACTAACCTCTGAATAAGAACTAAAAGAAATCCAATTGCGATACGTTTCGTGCCCCGTAGACGACTCAACCGGTCATATCCCTCTCGGACATATTCTGTTACCTCTTCATAAAGTTGCCTTTGCAGTGAATGCCTTTCTTCCCATTCAACCGTTATCGTTCTTGTCTTTCGTGGTTTAAATATCAGTTTTCCATTACCATCCACAACACTTCTTTTTTCATTTCTAATAAAGTATGGCCTTATATTTTTGTGTGTAACATCGCTCTCCTCAGGAAAAGCATCTTGATCTAATATTGTAAAAAGACGATGAAAGGCATCACCTTTACCTTGATGCGGAGTTGCAGATAAGAGCAAAATATGCGGTGCTGCCTGCCCCAATCCCCAACCAAGTTTAAATCTAGCTACGGATGGATCAGTCCCAGCAACTCTATGAGCTTCATCAATTATTATTAAATCCCAACCCGCATTAATAACGTTAAAAAATCTTTCTGCATTATATTTTTCCACATCCTTTGCAGTCCAACCTTTACGCTTACTAATAGGCTTAATCGCATCCATAGGACAAATGACATTATTGCTTAATGTCCAGGGATTAAATTCTGACGACTCATCAAATTCGTCATCCATCACTAATTGATCTTTAGTTGCCTGAAAATATCTACTGAATTCTTCTAATTCGCGAGGTATAAAAAGATGGAATTTTTCATTAAAATGCACTTTCATTTCTGATATCCACTGATTAATCAATCCAGTTGGAGATACCACCAGAACCCTTTCAACAAGTCCGCGTAACTTCATTTCACGTAGAATCAGGCCTGCTTCAATTGTTTTACCAAGTCCCACCTCATCAGCTAACAAAAACCGAGAAGGATTAGCATTTATGACCCTTTCTAAAACTTTCAACTGGTGTGGCAATGGAGTCACCGCCGATTCCAAAGGTGCCAATAAAACACCATCATCCATAGAACTTCCACAAGTTTCTATTGCATCAAATACACGACCAGCCGCGGCAAGACTCGCTATCCTAGAATTAGGGCTGTCATAATTCTTTGTTGAAGAAGCGTTGCCTACATCAACCACTGTAAGATCAGATGCAGGAACCTGAATAACTTCATCTTTATCCACCAACCAAATTCTGTATACAGTCTGCCCCCACAATGTCTTTTCTTCAATTATCTTACAGTTACAGTTATGAATTTTACTATATCGCCACATGTTGCTCATTTATTATCACCTACTCTAGTTACTGCATGGTCGTACCACATAAGCAATTTAGGATCTTCTTCAAGAACATTATTGGGAATCTTTTCTGCAACAGCAATAATGGTTCTGTACTCGCGCTCCTGCCAGCACTTCTTGAATCCAGCGCGGACAGCTTCTAATCGAAATAATTTAAGTTTTTTAGTCGATATTTTGTATCCTTCAAACTCTTTCAAGAGCGACTTTTCTCGCAGTTTTTCCAAGTCACCAGCCTTGTTTGGATCAGGAACATACCAACGGTCTTTTGCTTTATCAATTAAAACAGGATCATCTTTCTTAAGATTACGCATATCCTTCCAGTTACTTGAAAGGTATGTGTGAATCTGTTCTGGGACTTTATCCTTGCCGTCATAACACAGAAAATTCTGGTTAAGCAGTGTTGAAAGCTCAAGAGGATTCTCGTTTTTGTTCCAACCACTAATCTCTTGCATAAATTGCGGATTGAGATCTTGGAAGCTCTGTGGCTTATCGCGAAGTAGGTTTCGAAGCCAATCTATGGCTGAAGCTTCATCGGATACAAACATTTCTTGTTGAATTAGTTTACTCCCACTAATCATTTTCTTGCGATCATATTCTGCAACCTGTTCAGGGAGAAAATACATTCCGTCACGCTCTGAGAAACGCTGAGACAAACCAAGCTGAAATTCTGGACTAGAGATCGGCACCGGATAACCTTTTCGCACAAAGTAAGCCACAACCTGATCAAACAGAATGCGAGGATCACGCTCAGGAACCATAGCAATATCTAATCCATTTTTTTTAAAAATAGGTAAGTATTTCAAATGAGTACAGATAAAATCCCAGACACCTTCCTCTGTTTGAGCTTCATTTGCAAAGCGTTCTTCGAATCCACCATTAGGCTTGTAAGCTGATATTACGAGGTCCTGTTTAACAGCCGTAAGCGTTGTCATCACCTTGAAACTTCCTTGTTTTTTATCTAGCACCGACACATTGGCCACAATAAATCCTGCTTCAGTCAAAGCCGTCTGAATACTGTTCCAGACGCTTGATTTTGTGTTCGAGAATTCAACTGTCATCCAGCGTCCAGGTTTCAAAATTCGATAGGCTTCTTTAAAACATGCTGTCATCAGTTTACGATACTCGGTAGGCCCTTTATTTTGAATGATATTTTCAATGGCCTCTGGCTTGTTGTTAGTAATTACTTTAAACCATGTTTCCCAAAGAAAATTTAATTCAGAATAATTTAAATTTGACCCAAAGGGAGGATCAATAAATATATAATCTAACGTTGCATTAGGAATGCAACAATAGGACTCGCTACTTTGGCAAGATATCATTGACTTATTCAATTCATTAGACAAAGATTTTAAACCTTTTGCAATAAAGCCAATATTCCGTTCGATTGTCATAATCGTATTAGGTGGTGTTATTAATGAGGCGATATATAACGTTCCGGATAAAGGGCCACCTCCTTTTTTACCTGCACGAAAACGACGAAGTTTTGACGCATACGGACATGCTGCTGTTAAAGAAAGACACAAAGCCCGGAAAACTCGCGAATTACTTTCAGTAAATCTATTCCAGAGAGCCGCTAATTCCCAAATTGCTCGTTTTGTGTAAAAATGATGAATATGGGTAATACCAACAGGATCATTACGACGTGTTTCTTTTCCCTCCATCATTCTTTCTGTTGAAAACCAATAAGGAATTTCGCTGTTTTCAATCTTTTCGATTAAGGCCAAATCAAATTTTTCAGGAGTTTTTTTAAAACGCCCTTTAATTCCAGCAACAGAATAATTTATCAGAACAGGAACTCGTTTTGCCTGTCTTAGGGTTTTTTTTAGGGCCAAATCATATTTTGTGACCCACGCACGCTCTAACTTTCGCTTAGTAAGCTTTGCTTTACAATGAGGACAAGGGAAATCATCCTGAATTTCTCCAACTTCTTTATCAACAGCAACTTCCCAAAAAATAACTTCACCGGAACATTCTAGACATATAAAAACGTCAGACCATAATGTATAATTAATTTTACCTTTCGTCTTTCCATCGGTATGCAATGTCTCATATATCCATCCGCATTCACCTTCTACATCTGCAAGAATTTGCTTAGATTTACGTTCAAAGGCATGAACATTAACAGGAATATTATAATTATAGGCAATAAATGTCTCAGCAGGTGACAAGTCATTAAGAACGGTCAGACGTAATCCAAGTTTTGAAAAAGGAATCCAGACCGTCTTCCCCTCATCAGTTGTTTCCTGCTGTAAAATTGTTCCATCGTCTTTTACTTTATATCCAAGTGACTGGACAGTTTCTTTATCTCCACACATTTGAGCTGCCACACCTGTCATTCCTGTTCCGCAAAACCCGTCAAATACGATATCGCCCGGTTCGGTGTAATGTAAAATATACCGCATAATCGCCTTATGGGGAACCTTCGTGTGGTAGCTATGTGCATTATAAATGGGATCATTCTTCCCCTCTCTTACATCCGCCGCAAAAGGCTCTCGTCGATATTGATAATCCTCAGGCATTTCAGGTTTCTGACCTTCCCACTCTTTAATAAAATCTCCAATCCAGGGATTTGGACAAGCGGTGTAATGTGGTGGATCAGAAAGAGCAAGAATATCAGCATCTTCTCCTATAGGAAAGCCTTCGATTTTACGAAAATCTGGATCCTTAAGCTTTTCTTTAAGCAAATTTGTAAAATACTCTCGCCTCGCATCATCATTCTTGAATTCCTGACCAAGACATATAACAGGTCCTTCATTAACCACAATTTCTTCATCAAATAGATTGCTAGAGCCTTCTTTTGCTGAGACAAATTTTGTTTTAAATATATTTTTTTGTTTACTCAATTAATTTTCCCCACTTCTAGTTACTGCCTGGTCGTACCACATAAGCAATTTAGAATCTTCTTCAAGAACATTATTGGGAATTTTTTCTGCAACCTTAATAATGGTCGCATAGTCTCTCTCCTGCCAACACTTCTTGAATCCGGCGCGGACAGCTTCAATTCGGAATAATTTAAGTTTTTTAGTCGATGACTTGTATTCTTCAAATTCTTTAAGAAGAGATTTCTCGCGAAGTTTATCCAAGTCACCTGCCTTATTTGGATCTGGAACATACCAACGATCTTTTGCTTTATTAATTAAAACAGGATCGTCTTTTTTAAGATTACGCATATCTTTCCAGTTGGATGATAGATAACAGTGAATTTGTTCTGGGACATTTTCTTTACCGTAATAACATAAGAAATTCTGTTCGAGGAGAATCGAAAGCTCAAGAGGTTTCTCGTTTTTACTCCACCCTCCAATTTCTTTCATAAATTGCGGATTGAGATCCTGAAATCCCTGTGGTTTATCTCGAAGTAGGTTGCGGAGCCAATCAATGGCAGTAGCTTCGTCAGAAACAAATAGTGCTTGCTGTATTGGTCTACCTCCAATAACCATCTTTTTGCGATCATATTCTGCCACTTGTTCTGGCAAAAAATACATCCCATCACGCTCTGAAAAACGTTGATCCAATCCAATTTGAAATTCGGGACTTGATATAGGCACAGGATAGCCTTTGCGAACATAGTAAGCTACAACCTGGTCAAAGAGAATGCGTGGATCACGCTCTGGTACAATAGCAATATCCAGCCCCTTCTTCTTAATTACAGGCAAATATTTCAAATGAGTCCGGATAAAATCCCAGACACCTTCTTCAGTTTTAGCTTCATTTGCAAAGCGCTCTTCGAATCCACCATTAGGTTTGTAGGCTGATATGACAAGATCCTGCTTAACGGCAGTTGGACCAATCATTGCATGAAGACCACCGCGAGTTTTATCCAAAGCAGTAACAGATGATACAATAAATCCAGCATCAGTTAATGCACTTTGGATACTATTCCACACTGAAGCTTTTGTGTTCGAAAATTCAACAGTCATCCAACGTCCTGGCTTTAAAACCCGGTAAGCTTCTTTAAAACATGAATTCATTAAATTCCGATAATCATCTATTGTTTTGCTCTGGCTTTTATTCTCAATAGCTTCTGGTATGTTGTTCGTTATAACTTTTAACCAAGCTTCTCGAATAAAGCTTAATTCCGAATACATGATATTAGAACCGAATGGCGGATCAAAAAACAGATAATCCATAGAATTCCCTGAAATACATGTTCTTTGAGCTCCTAAGGTCGAAATAACAGAACCACTCAAAAGATTTAATGCTTTAATAATTTTCTTTAGCTGAAATTCCGCTTGATCAATAACATTATTTTCTACACTAACAGGTGGCACATATAAAGTGTTAGCCATTGGCCCGACCAAAGCTCTACCACCATGCTGTGGCATATATCTATTCATTATCGTTAATTTTGGTAACATACTACCAAGCAAGAAAGACAACTGCGGATTCTTTCCACACAATTCAACAAATTTAGCAAATAAGCACAATATCCTTTGTGTATAAAATTGATGAACATATTTAATGCCAAAGCTAAAAGGATCTGCTGATTTATCACCATCACCAATTAAATTCTTCGGAATATATTTAAATAACTCTTCAGGAACTGAAGCATTAGCGATTGTTTTTAAATCATCCCCCTCTACTCTTTTTAAAAATCGCTTTGTACCTATACTATAATTTATTAAAATTGGCACTTGTTCAGAAACTTTTACAGTCTTTCCAATAATTGGATCATACAAATTTATCCAAATTCTTTCTGGCTTTTGTGCTCCAGAGTTTTTAGGTGGGTTTTTTGAAAGCAAATTTCCACAGCTAGGACATTGAAATTCTGGTGTAAATTCGATTTTTCTACCCACTTGTTTAAATGCATGTTCATAATATACAAACTTATTAACACACTCAGGACATAAATACACATCAGACCATACTGTATAGTTAATTTTTCCCTTCGTTTTTCCATCATTATGCAAAGTTTCATACATCCAGCCGCACTCTTTTTCTACGTCTGCAAGAATTTGTTTAGCCTCATGCTCAAAGACATGAACATCAACAGGTGTATTATAATTATAGGCAATAAATGTCGCGGCAGGTGACAGATCATTAAGAACAGCTCGGCGTGCTCCAAGTTTTGAAAAAGGAATCCAAACAGCTCTCCCATCATCAGTTATTTCCTGCTGTAAAATTGTTCCATCATCCTCTACTATGTATCCAAGCGACTGAACAGTTTCTTTATCTCCACACATTTGAGCTGCCACACCTGTCATTCCTGTTCCGCAAAACCCGTCAAATACAATATCGCCAGGTTCAGTGTAATGTAAAATATATCGCATAATCGCCTTATGAGGAACCTTAGTGTGGTAGCTATGTGCATTATAAATAGGATCATTCTTTCCCTCGCTTACATCCGCTGCAAAAGGCTCTCTTTGATATTGATAATCCTCCGGCCTTTCAGGTTTCTGATCTTCCCACTCTTTAATAAATTCACCAATCCAGGGATTTGGACAAGCGGTGTAATATGGCGGGTCAGAAAGAGCAAGAATATCCTCATCTTCTCCTATAGGAAAGCCTTCGATTTTAAGAAAATCTGGATCCTTAAGTTTTTCTCTAAGCAAATTTGTAAAATACTCTCGCCTCGCATCATCATTCTTGAATTCCTGACCAAGACATATCACAGGCCCTTCATTAACCACAATTTCTTCATCAAATAGATTGCTAGAGCCTTCTTTTGCGGAGACAAGTTTTGTTTTAAATATGTTTTTTTGTTTGCTCATATCCTAAATCCTTAAGGTAATTACAGTTATTCACAAGCTTGTCTTATTCTATTACAATGCGAACTTTTGCCGGATCTTTACCTTTGGTTAGTCCATCAATATATTCATCAAACCGTTTTTTCATCTCGGAAGGTGTTGCTGGCCCACTACTAATTTTTAACGCCTTTTGAAGATCATTTGTTTTTATAGCCACTTTAATCAGTCCTGATAACACTTCCCGCAAAGCATTTACAAATTCACCATCAAGAGGATCCGGGAGCGCTCGAGATTCTACAAACGTATCAACAGTCTTCCTTGCATCAGCTTTTAACAAATCTAAATTTGATTGTGTAATTGGATCTTCAAGGTTATTCAGTATGGTTTCGCACCAACCTGCAAGCATCTTATCCAGCTCGTCATCAAGTTGGTCCAACATCGCTAATCCCTGAATTTGTGATCCTTGAATTTCAACGGATGGCTTGAATCCGCAATACGGACATACCGGAGTTTTCACAAGGTCATTCTCTGTCATGGAGAAACAACTTCTTAAAGAACCAAGTTTAGTTTGGAAGTCGATGAGTTGTTGTCGGGGCATCAAGTCAATACCGGCCAGTTTTTGTAATATTTGAAGACGAACATCGTTCATCAAGCTCGCCTTTCGTTTGTCATCATTTACTCCCAATCGCGTCTTGGTGTGTAAGGATAGATAAATGTCAACATATTCTTTCTTCAGCTTATTCATCTTCTGACTAATAGATTGTCCTAAGCTTTGAACGGTGGATGATGTTTTTTGGATTTCATTAAGAATATCTTTCCGGGTTGCTTTCATTCGATCAACCCATTCATGGTCTGAGGGCAACACAGCCTCTGCCGTAGATAACCAGGATGCAGCTGATCCATGATCTGCTACAAACTCTCGAAGTGTATCAATATTATCCAGTGATGCAACAGCTGTTTCAAATTCTGAAATTTCATCTGAAGTGTATTTGAAATTTTTCAGTTTTCCCGGTGTTGTATATACTTGTAGAGATTCAAAAAATTCTTTAGCCTTACTAAAAGCCTCGTTTTGCTCTTCAAGTTGTGAACCAGATAATAAGTCAATTCCCCAGAAAGTTAGGCCTTCACGGAGAGATTGTTGTGTCATTACTACTTTTTTAACAATTTCAGCAATGGATTGTTGCAGTTGTTGTACTGGTTCATCCTTGCCTTGTGAAATCAGCTGTGCCATTCCTGGAGGCATTCCAAATAGTTCAAAAAGAGATTTTAACGCAGGTAAATTCCATTCTTTTGGTTGTTCCAGATGTTTGAAACGAACCAACTCCTCGATAGATGTACTTGCCATAATTTGAAGAGCAGTAGCATCAAACTTTTTTCCTGGAATAGCCAAAACAATGTCGCCTGAGTAAATCAATGCAGCAATAATCACAACGCCCCATTCGGGTTCTAGCCTTGCTTTCTCGGGATTCATATATTCTAGCCCATGGTCGTCTTGAATAATTTCATTTCGATTTACTACTTGACCGTGTCCTTTTCCCTTAATAATATTTAGAATGATAGATGCGTATTTGGATTTGGATGGATCAATTTTGTCTCCGTCCAATAATTCAAGAGCATCTAAAACAGCATTAGAT
>Ga0075114_10000753_pt1 | contig 18987 bp, 20 predicted proteins | sample AntAceMetag02UKM_FD_69784 | JGI IMG/M metagenome (GOLD analysis project Ga0075114, IMG submission 69784) | Saline lake microbial communities from Ace Lake, Antarctica - Antarctic Ace Lake Metagenome 02UKM | ecosystem: Environmental > Aquatic > Non-marine Saline and Alkaline > Saline | place... | reverse complement strand
GGGCTGCTGCTCATTGCCTTCCGCGAGCCCGCCGCTCTGCCCATCTTCGCCGAGATCTACCGTGATGAGGAACGGGAGAACCTGACCGAGTGGTTCTGCACGGAACTGCCCGCCTACGGACCGGCGCTCACGCCGATGGCCATAGAGTTGCTCGATGACCCCAGTGCCCACAGGTATGCTCGCATCTTCAGCACGGAGTTGCTTGCTACCGTCGCCTTGCACCATCCCCGCGAACGGGAGCGCATTCTGGAAGCGTTGCGGGCCTACCTGCTTCCGCTGGCCGAAGATGGCACGCTCATCATAGAGCCGGACGCTCGCCGACCTGCCTTCCTTTGGCCCTGGGCAGCCGTCGCCTTAGCCAGTCTGCGGGATACCGTCAGCCAGCCCCAAGTCATCGCCCTCTACGAGCAGGGCTTGATGGATGAAAGCATCATAGGGGATCTGAATGACTACCTGGCCTGCTTTGAGCCTGATGCTTGCCCGCCTCTGGTAGCCTCGTACTCGCTCGACATCCTGGAGACTTACGAAAGGTTGCACCGTTGGGCAGCCAAAGAGGCCGAACGGCAGGCCGAGGCAGAGCAACGGGAGCGTACGTGGCAGCCAACGTCCGTTCCTGCAGTGCCGCAAACCACTGGCTATGGTCAGCCTGCGCAACCGCAAACGTACGTCCGTTCCCAGCCGAAGGTGGGGCGCAACGACCCTTGTCCCTGTGGCAGCGGGCGCAAGTACAAACACTGCTGTGACAAGAAACGCTGAGTTCGACCCGAGATTTCCAACTCATCGCTGGCCTCATCCACCACCCGGATCAGGGCAGCCAGTACACTGACCAAGCATACCAGTTGTTGCTAAAGGACCATGGCATCCGCGCCAGTATGAACGGTGCAGGGAGTTGGTACGACAATGCGCCGATGGAAAGTCTCTTCGGCACGCTGAAGAGCGAGCTGGTGCATCACTGTGTGTTCCACACCCGCGACGAGGCGAAGGCAGACGTGTTTTTCTACATCGAGTCGTTCTACAATCGGCGTCGCCGTCACTCGGCGCTGGACTATCTCAGCCCGGAGGCCTATGAGCAACTCCTCTATCAACACGAGCCGACCCTTGCTTAACTCCCTGTCCACTAAACCGGGGGAGGGTCAATGTTTGGTGTTTGAGTTGGGAGCGCTGCTCCCGATGGTTGTTTATCCACTCGAGTCATCAGTGCGGATGGGGCTCACCTCAAAGCACCTCATTCCCTAGCCTGTGCCTGACAACGAGGACAGGGGCAACCTGCAACACAGACGCGTTCCCCCGGCGATCCCAGGATGTCATCTAGCAACCGCTCCACCCGGGGATCCGCCAGCCGATAGTAAACGAACGTACCTTCTCTTCGATCTGCCACTACATCCACGTCCCGCAACACGCGCAGTTGCTGAGAGACGTAGGCCTGCGGCCGCTCCAACACGGTCTGCAGATGACATACGCACGCCTCGTCTCTGCGCAGCTCGTCGAGAATGTGCAGCCGATCCTGGTGCGACAGTATCTGGAACAGCTTCGCTGCCTGTTGATGTGGTTTGCTTCTCATGGAACGATCCTCCCTATGCGACACACTATATATGCCCCTTGATATATATTATATGCGACAACCAGGTCTTGTCAAACCACCATTCGCAGACTCAGCAATCCTCAATTAACAGAAGGGTGATGGAACAATGGGGGTAAGGCGGGAAGGCGGGAAGGCATGAAAGAGCTGGGGGATGGGCAGATGATGGGCAAATAAGGAACGCATCATTCGCCGTTAGCCGAGGCTAGCTGGTTCTTCTCGGGGCTTTGTCGCCTCCAAGGTAGCGCTCTCGGTAGAGCTCGCGCAACTCATCGATGGGGCGCAGACCTCCATCCCCTGCCTCAGCCTCAGCAAGGTACCAGTGCTGCCAGCCGTTGCAGGGGCTGCCACCCATCAAGTGCTTTCCAGCCTGGTGAATGGAGCCTACGAAGCCATCATCAAGAAGGAGTTTGCCATCAGGCCTGACATGGGCGACTCTTGAGCGGTCCTTGCGGAAGAACAACCTCCGACCAGGAGCGATCAACCCCGTTTCCAACAAGCTGGTGAAAGCAACGCGCGGGGCAAGGCGTTTCTTGTCTCCAACGTCAAACACCCGGTCAACAAACAGCTCTGGAATGACCCCATTGATCCTAGCCTGTGCTAGCTCGATGTATTTATCCTCTTTCTCAATACCAATCCAGCGACGATGTAGCCTCGTGGCGACAGCACCGGTTGTTCCACTGCCGAAGAAAGGATCTAGTACGATATCACCTGGCTTGCTTGATGAGAGTATGACTCGATAGAGCAACGCTTCGGGCTTCTGCGTAGAATGGGCCTTCTCGCCATTGATCTTCAGGCGTTCCGGACCGGAGCAAATGGGCAATACCCAGTCACTACGCATCTGCTTGTCATCGTTGAAGGGTTTCATTGCGTGGTGGTTGAAGGTGTACTTAGCGCCCTTTGCCTTGCTGGCCCAGATCAGCGTTTCGTGAGCATTGGTGAAACGGACCCCACGGAAGTTGGGCATAGGGTTGGTCTTGATCCAGATTACGTCATTCAGGAACCAGTAGCCCAAATCCTGCATGATGGCGCCAACGCGATAGATATTGTGGTATGAGCCGATTACCCAGATGGCGCCATCGTCCTTCAGCACTCTCCGACAGGCTCTCAACCAATTCGTGCTGAAGCGGTCGTAGGCTTGGAAGCTGTCAAACTGATCCCAGTGATCATTGACGGCGTCAACCTTGGTCATATTGGGCCGCCAGAGTTGCCGCTCCAGTTGAAGGTTGTAGGGAGGATCAGCAAAGATCAGGTCTACCGATTTCTCCGGCAAGGAACTGAGGATCTCTGCACAGTCGCCTTTCAGTATCTGCCCTATCGGAAGTTCATTTACAGTCATGGTTCCCTCAGCAGAAGCCCCAGGGTGCACTGAGTCGCCAGGCTCGTCAGCGAGGCCGAGGGCCGAGCGCAGCAAACGCCGTGCAGACTGAGCATCTGGGTCAATCTAGGATGTGGTCTGAAGCAAAGGTCACCGTCAGTTCATCGTCCTCGTCGTAGGCATACTGGGCGAAGAAGGGCGGCTCGTCGGCAGCCATGCTCAGTACGCGGGGCAGAATCAGTGGCAGGTCTTCCGCCAAATCCAGGGTCAGCGCCTGCTCCCTGGACACCCATTCCAGCGTCCCCTCGGGCGAGGGCGAGAACTGGCGGTCTGTCGCTTCGGCGGTGAAGACGAACAGGAGAATGCCAGCCAGTGGATCGCTGGCATCAACGTTGATCACGCCTCGCAGCCGGACGTTGCGCACATCCAACGCCGTCTCCTCCTGCATCTCCCTCACCGCTGCGGTGAGCACATCCTCGTCCCGCTCCACGTGGCCCCCCACGCCGTTGTATTGGTTGGGCCAGATGCGCTTGTCAGGTGCGCCGCGCAGCAGCAGTACATCGCCGCCGTAGGTGTCGCCGTGAGTGCCGTGACTAATGAAGCAAAGCGTGCGGGGGACGACGTGGTAACGGCCGCGGCTGGCAGCGACGCCCTGATCAAGCTTGCCCATGCGTGCCTCCAGGTATCCTTGCAGTGTCTCGTCTCCACCGGTGCAGCTAATGCTACAACCGCATTTGCACCAAACCGCTCACGAAACCGCTCATCGCTTGTTCACGGGGGCGCGGCCCAGCAGAGGTTCCGCTCCTTCCGCTTCTCCGCTGACAGACCTCACCCCAACATCTCCAAGAAGGCAGCAATACGCTCCCTGACCGCACCTTTGTTGTAGCGACGAGAATCGCACATATCCGCTTCCAGCATCAACGTGGGCAGCGTCATCTGCTCCCGCACAGCGGCTTGGATATCGCTCTGCGTCAAGGAGAAGGGCTTGCAGCTCCAGTTAGCGTGCATCACCATGCCATCCACGGCGAAGCGCTGGGCCAGGTCGGCGACGATGCTAGCGCGCGTCTCCAGGTCCAGGTTGATGTAGACGGCCAACAGAGTACGGGCCATGCTGGTCAGCGGATCGTCCAGGTCCACCGGCTCTGCTGCCGCCCAGGCATTGGTGTAGCTGTCGGTCACGAAGCAGGCGCCCGCGTCCATGAAGGGCCGGAAGAAGCGATACAGCCGGTACCAGATGGCGATGTTGTCCCACATCAAGCGGTAGCGTTCGCCAGGCACGGCAGCAACACCGTCGGCCACTCGCGCTTCCAGCTCGGCCTTGAATCCCTTGTACACCTGTACCGCCTGTCGCGTGCCCCGCAGGGCGACGATGGGGGCCATGGCCACGAAGAGGTCGGGCGCGTTGACGGGTGAGGGCTTGTGCATGCCCAGGTCGCGGATCTCCCCCCACAGGCTGACCGTCTCGTTGGACAGCGCCAGCACCTCGCGGAACTTCTTCGGCTTCCACCGCCGGCCGGTCACCTCTTCCGTCCAGGCGATGAGCGCTTCCAACTGATCAGTGACGTACTGCACAGCGTGGGGCTCGGACTGCGGCTCGCGCTGGAAGGGAACGTCGAGAACGAAAAGCGGCACGCTGTAGTGATCGGCCAGCACTTCGTACCACTTGAGCACCGTCCCGCAGATGTTGTTGCAGCAGAGCAAAAGGTCGGGTTTGGGCAAGCCGTTCAGCGGTGCGCCGTCGGGCTGTTTCACCGCTCCGATATGGCTGCGGGCGTAGGAGCAGAGGTCCTGGGAGTAGCCGTCCGCTTCCGCTACCTCGCACAGCCTGACCGCGTCGCGGCGCGCGCCGCACAGCGCCCCGTAGTTCTCCGGATACAGGGTCAGCACCCCCATCGTCTCCAGGATTTCCACTGGGGCGCCGCTGGTGACGTAGGCCATGGGCCTCAAACGGGCCATCAGCTTGCGCTTCACGTAGTACCGCTCCATCACCCGGTTGATGGCCTTCAGGCTCTGCAGTCGGGGATACTTGGGCATGGCTACGCTCCGAGCATCTCCAGGAAAGCTTCGACCCGCGTGCGCATCTGACCGATGTGAGGCGTCTGCTCCAGTTCGACGAGCAGATGGGGCACGCTGGCTTTCTCCAGTGCGGTCTTCAGCGTCACAATATCGAAGCCGTGGGGATCGCAGAACTTCTGGCGAGCGAAGATGACGCCATCGGCCTGGCGTGCGCCTACCATGTCCAGTAGGTGCGCTTCCCGCCGCCGCTGCGGATGGTACTTCGTCGGCGTGGGCAGCAGGGCGAGGGTGTGCTCTGCCAACGCTTCCAACGGACCGCCCGTTTCGTCCACCGCACGAGCGAAGTAGCGCCGCCCCAGGTCCAGCAAATCGCCCACGACGCGACCGCCTGCATCGGCGATGACCTGGTACAGCGTTGGATCGGCCAACTCAGGGCCGACGATGAAAAGGCGGGGACGGTGATGGTGCTGAGACCCCCAGAGTTTTGGAGAACCCTGAGGGTCTTCGCCCTTGGCAAGGGCCAGCTCTGCGTGGGCTTCCAGCGTGTCCAAGAGATCGGCCATCAGCGGATTGTAGACCTCTTTGGGCATGAGGAAGGCAGCCCGCAGAGCGGTCTGCAGCGCCGGCGCGGGCAGGCGGTCGGCTACCTCGTACAGTTGCCGCACGAGGGCTCGCGTGCGGTTGTGCAAAGCGATACTCTCGCGCAGCGCCTCGTCGCTGAGCTCTCTGTCGGTGATCTGCTCCAGCCGCTCCCGCAGCCTCTGCAACTCGGCCAACAGGTACGGGCGGGCAGCCGGCGCGGCCAGGTGGTGCGGCATGGCGACGTAGAAGGCAGGAAGGTCGGGTGCCACTCGCGGCCAGAGATCGGCCAGCGCCTGCACAGCATCGCAGGTATGGGCGAAGGCCACACCTGCCAAAGCCGACAGCTCCCCCGACAGCGCTCGGTCGAGTGCGCTGCGCACCACCCAACAGGTGAAGCCCGGCAGATGTGCCTGGGCGTCGCCGCGGCCCTCTCGATCGTGAAAAAGGAACATGGGGGAAAATCCCGCGGCGTGAAACAGCTCCTCCGGCACGTAACCGCTCAAGAAGCCCAGCGGCCGATAGTCGGGAAAGCGCTCCCGCCAGTTCCGCAGTGACATCTCACCGATGTCCTGGAACGTGCTGAGTATCTCGTCGCTACGAGTCATACGGTCGTCTCTCCACAGCGACTGAAGTCGCTACTACAAGCCATGCATCGCTGGCGGGGAGTTGCACTCCGAGCCCAGGCCATGCACCGCTGGCGAGGAGTTGCACTCCGAGCCTAACCCATGCACTGCTGGCGAGGAGTTGCACTCCGAGCCCAAGCCATGCATCGCTGGCGAGGAGTTGTACTCCGAGCCCAAGTCGGGAGTACAACTCCCTTGCATCAGACGTGTGCCAATTCCCGACCTACCCATCGCGTGCAAAGAGCGCCGCGCCAATCGCTCCCGTGATCTGCGCTTCAGGCAGCACCAGGATGGTGCGCTTCAGCTTCTCCTCCAGCATCCGCACCACACCTCCGTTGCGGGCCACGCCGCCGGTGAGCATCACCACCTCCCGCACAGGGATGCGGCTCACCATGCTGGCGACGCGAGCTACGATGGCTTCATGAATGCCGGCGATGATGGCCGCCTTCGGCGCGCCGGCGGCAATGTGGGTCACCACCTCGGATTCGGCAAAGACAGTGCACGTGCTGCTGATAGCCACGCGGCGCTGAGCGCTCAGCGACAGCTCGGCGAAGCGGGCCAGGTCCTCCTCCAATGCATGCGCCATGACTTCCAGGAACCGTCCGGTGCCAGCGGCACACTTGTCGTTCATCACGAAGTCCACCACTTTGCCCACACCATTAACGGCGATTCCCTTGGAGTCCTGTCCGCCGATGTCAATGACCGTGCGCACATCGGGGCAGAGCCAGTGCGCTCCCCGCCCGTGGCAGGTGATCTCGGTCACCGTGCGGTCGGCGTTGGGCACTTGCACGCGGCCGTAGCCGGTGGCCACCAGGCGGGCAATGTCCTCTCTCTCCAACCCCACTTGCTGCAACGCCTGTGCCAGAACCTCACAGGCCGCCTCGACGCGGTTGTATCCGGCAGCGATGACCGCCGAAGCCACCAACTCGTTGTCGTCGAGGAGGGCTGCCTTGGCCGTGATGGCTCCTACATCTACACCGGCGTAATGCATTGTCTCTCCTTCAGCACAGCCTTGTTGTCGCCCGTGCCCACGTCATGGATGATGACGTACTGGGTCATGAGCCTGCGTCAGGGGAATCAGCGCCCTCTGGGACGACGGCCAAAGGCAGAGTCCTCGCCAGTCGCTGAGAGAGGTAAAGGAGCAACAGAAACTGCGCCACCAGCAAGGCCAGCAACACGAAGCCTACCAAGGCGATATCCAAAGCACCCACCCCCATCACGTCGTTTACGGCACCCTCTGACGTCAGCAGCCCGGCGAAGGCCATACCTACCACCAGCGCGTTCCACAGCCCGTGCATCGCTACAGCCACGACGTAGTAACCCAGTCCACGCCAGCGGCGGCGCCCGCTGAACAACGCCTGCCAACCCAACCCCACCAGTCCACCCGCCAGGCAATGGATGACGACCGTCCCCGCCCGGGAGACGACGGAGAATGCCCACATCTGTTGCTCGGCCAGCACCAGTGCGCCATTCAGCAGCCCCTCGACCAGGGCAAAGCCAGCGCCTCCTGCCACTCCCCAGAGGAAGGCCCGCGCCTGGCTCGGCCGCCGGTAGCTCATCAGCAGCACGCCAAGCGTTTTCACCGCTTCCTCAATGGCCGGGGCAACCACAGCCATCCCGAAAAGCACCAGGCCAATCAGCCATGGTGAACGGAGCAGAGGCTGCAACTGGCTGAGATCCAGAAGCCCTTCCGCCAGTTGAGGCTCAGCGAAAAACGTCTGCAACTGCTCGAAGCCACCAGGCGTCAGGACCAAGAGAACCACGGCGATAAGGCCCAAGACGAAGAACAGACCGATTTCCAAGGCGAAGGCGGCTGCCGTACCCAAGAAAGCACCGCTCACCACCTGTGCCAGCACCTCCCGCCAGTTGGTCGCCAGTCCACCGCGAGCCAGACGGCGTCCCACAAGGCTCAACACGGCAATCACGGGCAGTACGATGCCGAGGACATAGAAGTAGGGGAAGAAAAGCCAGGGCAGGGGGGCATAGGAGAGAACGACCTGTCCTATGACCACGGCCAGCAGGAAAAGAAGAGCCAGCAACCAGAAGCGGGGCCAGCGCAGAGGCCGAGAGGGGTTGCCGCTCAACGACTGGAGGGCCGTCGCGGCCAGGGGCAGCCCCAATCCACATCCCAGAGCGACAAAGGCCACGGCCACAACGAAGCCCGGCACTCTCTCCGTGTCGCCTTCCAACCCCAGCCAGGGCAGCACCGCAAGAAACAGGCCGGTAATCAAGCCCAGTACTGCCGCGCTCAGGCCTCCAATGACCGCCAACACCTGCAACAGCTTGCGCATGATCCGTTTCCTCATTTCGCTTCTTTCGTGTCCCTAAAGACTACGGGGCAAAGGGACCTTGTCAGCGGAAAAGCGCAAAGAGCGGAAACAGCAGTGCTTCCCCTTGATGTGAGGGAGTTGTACTCCCGATCCAGAGCTGCTCACCACAAAGGCACAAAGTCACCAAGGGCCACGGACTACTTGGCCTGCCCTGACACTGAGTGGGGGATTAGCGTCTTCGTCTCCTGGTGATTGTCAGTTGCCCTTCCGCTAGTTCCGCTCTTCCGCTGACCACTCTGCGAACAATGCAGCAACAGCCTCACCCGCTCAGCGGAGATGAGCTCCACCGGATCCAGGCCATGAGCAGAACGCATGGCGTTGATGTCCCCCGTTATGGGGAAGGCATAGCCGTAGCGCAACACGTTCTCGAAGCCTCCACGGTGCGGATCAGGGGCCGGCTCCCGGCGCCTCTCGCACATCATCACCTGGTGGATGTCCACGCCCTCCGGGCAGACCTCCTGACAAAGTTGGCAGCAAGAGCAAAGCCAAGCGGAGTACTCGTCACCGCCGCTCAACAGGGAGGTGATGGTTCGCCCGCCCAGTTTCTCGGCCGGGCACACCTCCCTGCACAAGCCGCAGCGGGTACAGTTCTCAATCATCTGCGTCTCGCCCTAGCAGCGCTACAACGCGGGAGTTCACGCCCAACTCATCGGGAGCAAGTCCCAGCGCCAGCCCCATCAACTGGGGTATGAACAGCACCGGCAGTCGCTTGTGTGGTTCCTCAGCCCAGATGGCACGCTGCATACGCTCCAGAAGCCAGTGGCAGTTGCCGCAACTATCCACGAGCACGTCCGCACCCCGAGAAGCTTCCAGTTTGCGCCGCCCGGCCGAAAGCGCCAGAGGTTGGTTGCTCATGTAGAGGGTGGAACCGCAGCACTCGTGTTCTACGCCCGTCTCCACGATCTCCGCTCCCGTCAGCGCGACCAACTCATGCATGCTCTGCGGCTGCAGCGGATCGTCGAAGGCGGCGACATCACCAGGGCGGAATACCTGGCAGGGGTAAGTCAACGCCACCTTCAGCCGCAAAGGGACAGTCATGCGCTTCTGCAGCGCGGCTCGATGCTCCATCAGCACCTGCAGCAGATGTTTGACCTCAGCCCGTCCCTCGACGCTCAGTCCCAACGCGGCAAGCCGCCTGTTCACATCTTCTCGCACCTCAGGGTCCCGCAACGCCAGACGCGCCCGTTTGAGAGAGTTTGTGCAACTTCCACACACGGTGAGAACATCCAGGCCCAGACGCTCGGCCAGGGCCAGGTTGTAGGCCGCCAGATACACCCACTCGTCGGAGAAGGACTCCACGACGGGCGCGCCGCAACAGGCGGCCTGAGGCATGTCTTGGAGCCGAATGCCCAGCGCTGCCAGCAGCCGCTTGGTGGCCAGCTCATATTGCGGCATGCGCTGCAGCACCAGACAGCCGGGATAGAAGGCAAATCGCAGATTGCTAGTCATGCATTGCTGCTCGCCGATGGCGAGACACAGTAGATCCAGATTTGCTTCTGCCGGACTTGGCAGTCCACCGCGAGCTTTTTGGAACTACTGAGACTCCAGTTGCAGAGCCCTTTGATGGTCAGGAGTGATGGATAGACGACTGAGGACCATATAGCCCACAGCAAGCTGTGGCGTCCCGTTCGGTGGTCTTCCAGCAACAAACTACGGCAAGGGAGTGGAAAGCCTCCAACTTTGCCGCAGCGTCCTGAGCTTATCGAAGGGCATCGCCACAGACGATACACTCCAGACGATTGACAAACATTGACAGACTATGGTGTCCAGCGCGACGGCGCTCAGGCCAAGACGCGACCGAAATCAGCAGGGGTGACGCCGGGGGATTCGATACCATGCTCCTTGTAGAAGCGAGCGATGGCCGCCTCCGCTTCTGCCTCAGGCACTCCCTCCAGAGCCGCTTCCAGTGCAGCCAGTTTCTCCTCCGGGTAGAAGAAGAAGTCACCTGATAGGGAGACGGCGGTAAGAACGCCGTCCTGCACCTTGGTCGTGGCGCGGATGAGGCCACCGGGCGCTTTGTGCATCTTCCGCTTGACCTGCACGCCCGCGCGGATGGTGACCTCGCGTCCAGCACCTGGCCGTCTTTTCTGATAGAGCCACTCATCGGTGAGGAACTGTGTTGCCAGTTCGTCCGTCTTGGCGCGCCACTCCTCGTCCACCGTCGCCTGCACTTCCATCGGCCCCAGCATCTCCACGAACTTCTTGGCCATCAGCGACCATAACTCCTCTCTCGGCGGAACGGGCTCGATCTCCCGCTTGACAGTGGAGAGGTTCTCGTAGATCGTCTTGTAGACCTTGTCGCGGAACTTCTCGTCGGGCACTTTGAGCACGCGGGCCATCATTTCGTAGTTGAAGTCCACGATCAGATTGCCGACTAGCACGTAGTAATCGCCGATCTGCGCCGCGCCGCAACCCGAGACCTTGCGCTGATTGGCGATGATGTCGTTGACGGGCCGGTATTCGGCAGGGATGCCCAGAGCGCGGTAAGACTCGATAGGAGCCTGCAGGAACTTGCGGTAGAAAGCCAACTTGCCGGCGGGGACGAGTGGGTTATCACGATGAATAACCAACTGGAAGAAGAGTTGCTCGCCATCAAGGTAGACGGCGCCACCACCGACCTCACGCCGGAAGACGGGGATACCTTGTCGGCGGCAGAATTCCACGTCCACCTCCTGCCCCACGTCCTGAAAATAGCCGATGCAAACGTAGGTGGTCGCGGGGGAGCAGAGGATCACCCCCTCGCGGCCCAGGCGAGGCAGGGCGTGGTACAGAAGTTGTGAATCTTGCCAGGATACGGAGCCGAGGCGGTAGAGTTTCATCAAGAGTTCCTCCCCGTTTGGTTTGGTATGTAGGCTAGCCCATGGCCTTTGGCGGCCACGATCATCGTGCCCACGGCGGTGAGGACCAGCAAAGCCACAGACGCTGGCTTGGTCACCCCCAAGTAGGTGATCAGTGAACGGCGAACAGCGACCAGGTGGCTGATCCCCGATATCCGTTCACTGGTTCCATCACCCCTCCATCACCTCTCCATCACCCGCGCCACCAGTTCCACAACGTCCATGACCCGTATGCGCACCTTCTCACGGCGGGCAGTTCCGGCCAGAGTGCGCCGCCGCCGGTCAGCCGCCTATTTGTCTCGATGGAGTGCTCGCGTCAGTAGGAGATGCGAATCTCCTGTTCCACCGCTTGGTGGTAGACGACGAGTGTACAGCGAGGGGAGAACTGCAGGAAGCGGAGTGTGTTGGGCACCGCGTTCCGGCTGCGTGCCGTCAGCACGACCTCGTCCGGGGCCATGTCGCCCGCCACCCACCGCGGGCCGACATCCAGGAGTCGCCAGGTTTCCATTTCCTTGTCTATTTGTGTACTTGTACTTGTCTACTTGTATTCTTCTCCATCTTTGCCAGCGCGGGCTTGGTGGAGGTGATATTCCGGCGCACCATCATCCGTCTCTGCGACATCCCCATCGCCAACCCCATAAGCTGTGTCAGGAAGAAAACGGGAATATGCAACTCCTCGCCGATGACGAGGGAGGCTTTGTCCTGGTAGGTATCGAGATTCATCTGACACATTGGGCAGACAGCAGCGATGCAGTCGGCCGGGCTGGCAGCAGCCAGGATGCGGCCGGCCATCCCTAACCCAACCTCGGGCTTGGTGGTCAGCAGCGACGTGCCGCAGCACCTGGCCTCGTAACTGTGGTGGTACACATCGGCGCCCAATGCTTCGAGGATGCCCACCATGGAATCGGGGTGCTCGTTGTCGTCGTAGTCACCATAAGGCCGCACGGTCTGGCAGCCATAGTATGGCGCCACCATCAGCCCCTTCAGTGGCCGCACTACCTTCTCCTTGATGTTCTCAGGACCGATGTCATTAGCCAGCACGTCGAGAAGGTGACGGACACGCACCCTGCCATCGTAGTGCAGCCCTTCGACTGCCAGCGCTTCGTTGACCGTATCAAGCAAGCCAGGTGTTGTGGCGATGCGCATATTGGCAGAACAGAAACTGGTGAAGCAGGCGCTGCAGATCACCAGCAAATCGCGATCGCGATCGGCCTGCTCGGCGATGGCCAGGTTGCGAGCCGGCAGCACCACCGACAGCAAATCACTCATCACCGGCGCGATGCTCGATCCGCAGCAGGTCCAATCGTCCAACTCCTGTAACTCCACGCCTAGCACCGTCAGCACTGCCTCGCTGGAGCACTTGTATTCAAGGGCCGTGCCCATAGCGGAACAGCCGGGATAGAAGAGGTACTTCATGACTGCTTCCCCTCCAGCTCCGCGACCCTGTTGAATAACTTGTCCAGTTTCCCCTTGCCCATCAGCCGCGGAAGCTCAATCCTGATCTTTCCCCTTCTCAGCATAGCCAGCCCCATCGGCACGTAGTCCAAGGCGGCGAAGAGGTCGGTGCTCAGGAAATACCGTGCCATGAACTCCATCTCACGCATGCGGCCGTAGCGCCGCATCACCTCGCCGAAGGCCTTGTAGAAGCAAGTGCTTTCGGGATATTCCTTGATGCCCTCCTGGATCGCCAATTGCTTCAGGTGAGCGATGGTGTCGGTGAGGGGTATTCCACGGGGACAGCGCACGGAGCATGAGTAGCAAACACTGCACAGCCACATTGTCTTGCTGTGCAGCACTTCATCCTTCAATCCCAATTGGATCATCCGCCACATTTTACGCGGCGTGATGTCCATGGCCTCAGCCGCAGGGCAGGAGGCGGTACACGTGCCACACTGAATGCAAGTGTGTAGTTTCTTTCTGGCAGGAGCGAGTTCGTCGGGGAATTCGGGAACGCGCTTCATGGCAGTCAGATCAAGCCATTCTGGGGTCAAGCCTTACCTCCTATGCTTTCAAAGATGGTAACAGCTCACCTGCTCCCGCTGGACCTTAGTCCAGCGACCTTGGCGGCCTGTCATGGCCCTGGCTGATGCGTGTCTCACAGTTCTCAGCGCTGGTCGTCGCCGTTGAAGCAGCGGACTAAGGTCCGCTGCGAGCACGCGGTGAGTAGTAGTTACCAAAGACGAAAGTAAGCGTCTGTCGAAGCCGGCCGGTTTGAGGCACAGCTCCGCAGGACGCTTACCGCGCTGCACGCGTTCAAACGGGGGAATCTTGGTGACGACATGCCACTTTGGCCTAATCGGCCAGCACGTCCGCGTACTTCTCCATCTCCCCCTTGATGAAAGCCTCAAGCTCTGCAGAATCGGCTTTCATGAGATTCTCCATCTCGGCAGGATCGGACACATCGATCTTTACCAACCAGCCATCCTCGTAGGGGGATTCGTTAAGCAGGGTGGGTTCCCATTCCAGTTCTTCGTTGGCCTCCTGGATGGTTCCACTGACAATGGCCTTGACGCGCCCAACCCACTTGCCAGACTCCATGGACATGAACGTCTGGCTCTGTTCCACTTTCCGTCCCACGCGGGGCGCTTCGGCATAGACAATCTCCTGGGCAATCGCCTGACCGAAGTCACTCATACCCTGCACAACGGTGTTCCCTTCAGCTCGGGCCCAGCTATGCTCCTTGTCGTAGTACAGGTCGTCGGGGAATTCGAAACGATCGATCTTCATCTTCAGCCTCCTACTGTGATGTGTGATGGTCAGACGTCCCGGAGGCAATCCTCACCAGGAGTCAACCACGACCAGAATATACCACGATTCACCTCTCTTGTCAACATGGTGCGAAGCTATGCGCAGAGACCGCGCGCGGGCATCGAACAAAGGGTAGCACCCGCTGCTCGGAGTCCACCACCCGAACGCGTCAGCAGGAATGGCCATTTTCGCCCTTGCGCGAGTTATGGTATAATATCATGGCGGCAGAGACCGCACGGTACCAGAGGTCCCTTACTTCATTGATGGGGATCATTCCAAGCCAGCGTTTGCGCTGCAACAGCCACACGCCAGCCAGCGAGAGCAATCATGGGCCAAGTCATCGCCGTTGCCAACCAGAAGGGAGGCGTCGGCAAAACCACTACCGTCATGAACCTGGGCGCGGCCTTGGCGGAGCGCCAGCAACGGACGCTGCTCATTGACCTGGATCCTCAGGCGGCGCTCTCCAATAGCTTTGGACTGCGGCCGGACATGCTGGAGCATACCATCTACAGTGTGCTCACCCGTCCCGACATCCCTTTGGCAATCACCATCCGTTCGGTACGACCTTTCCTTCACATGGTGCCGGCCAACATCGACCTGGCAGCAGCAGAAGTGGAATTGGTTTCAGCAATTGGACGGGAGTATGTTCTGAAAGACGCGCTGGAAAGCATACGCCACCGGTATGACTTCGTTCTCCTCGACTGTGGCCCTAGTCTGGGACTGCTGACGGTCAATGCGTTCACAGCGGCAGATGAGGTGCTCATCCCCATCACCTGTGAGTTTCTGGCCATGCGGGCCATGGGCACGCTGATGCAGATTATCTCCAGAGTCAAGAAGCGGTTGAACCCAGGACTGCGTGTGCTGGGCATTCTGGGCACGATGTACGACCAGCGTACGATTCACACCCGGGAGATGTTGGAGGAGTTGCGCACTTTCTTCGGAGACAAGGTGTTCGATGTGGTGATCAAGAAGAGCATTCGCTTTGCCGAAGCGCCAGCGGTTCATCAGCCGATTCTCGAATACGCTCGCACGCACCCAGGCGCGGAGGCCTATCGCCATCTGGCAGAGGTGATCATAAATGGCAAACAAAAGCAGCAAGGCTAACGTCAGTGGTCGCGGCAAGGAACCCATGGGACGGGGAATAGACATCCTATTCGGCGAGGCAGGGGATACGCCCCCCCCGCGGGCGCGGCGTGCCGAACCGGCAACCTCTGTTGTTGCCCCTCCCGCCTTCCCCACTCGAGGGACAGAAGAGGTCCTGGACGAGATGCTCAGCGTCGAGGCGCTGGCCGGGCAGTTGGACGAGGCAGAAGATATCTTTGTCCCCGCACCCGAGCCTGCAGCGGAAGAGACAGCCATAGCGGTGGACGAGGAAGAACTGGCCCCAGAAGTGCCAGACCCGAAAGCCGTTCCTTCCACAGAGTACAAGCCACCAACCCGCAGTCCGCTGCCACCTGCGGTGGCTGAGCCCAGCATCGTCGGCCCGCCACCGGAGGCCGGAGCCGCGTCCGGACGGCCTGTCTCATTGCGCATCGGGGGCATCGTGATGGACGTGCCGTCTGAGGATCTCGCCTCGCTGGTCCCGCCCGGCCCCGGCGAGAGGGTCACGCCCGAAATCGAGATCACGCCTCGGGAATACGCGCAGGACGAACAGGAGCGCATCCTGGCCCAACTCACCTTGCATCGACGGGATGAGTTGATGGGGGAGGTTGACATGCTGTATGACCGCACCTCCACGCGGCTGGCCCCCCACCAGGAGCACAGCGGCACAACGCTGAAGCTCCTGCACCAGGCCCGGACGATCTTGCTCGAACGTCCCTATGCCTTCGCCGATGCCGAGCTGCGTATGCAGGCCGCCAAGACGTTACTCAACCGCACGGAGAACAGCCGCAGGGTCTCCAACCGTAACTGGCCCTGGCTATTCGCCTACGAAATCGTCTGGGCGCTGCTGCTTCTTGTCGGACTCGTCTTCGAAGGGGTACTGGGGGCCTGGGTGGGCAGGCTGGAACCCGCGGGGATCACGACGATGCAAGGCATTTTCCCTGCCTGGGGGACGATGATGGTGGGCGGCATCGGCGGAGTGGTCTGCGCTCTCTGGAGCATGTGGTGGCACATCTCGGATCAGCAAGACTACGATCCCCAGTACAACCTCTGGTACGTGGTGCAACCCTTCCAGGGAATGGTTCTGGGCCTCATCGTCTACCTGATCATCGCCGCCGGCTTCTTGGCCCTTCAGACCGACATCTCCTCGCCAGAGGCCAGCAGAGCGGCCAGGTACTTCCCCTGGCTAGTTGCGGCCATCGCCGGCATCCGCCAGACGTTCGTCTACGAGTTGCTCGACCGCATCATCCGCGTCCTCAGCCCGCGCGGTGGTGAATGAGGACATTGAACAAGGCAGTGAACGAGGTAACGAGGTAACGAGGCAACAAGTAGGCGAGGAGAGCAAAGCAACCTCGTTCATTGCTTACTCGTTGCCTTTTCAACCGCGGGTTGGGGGTGATGCCGGGAATCCGTCCCCGCTTGGTCACGGGTTGCCCCTCGATCACCTTGATGTCGGCTGTGAAGTCTATATGCTTCGTCAAGCATAGTGATGAGGGTTTGCAGTAGCAACTTCAGTCGCTGATCAAGCCGGAAAAGCGACGGAAGTCGCTACTACCAACCTGTCACCCCGTCCGCTCAATGTGCGCTCCCAACCCTCGCAACTTCTCCTCTATCCGCTCGTAGCCTCGATCAATCTGGCCGATGTTGCCGACGACGCTCCGCCCATCGGCACACAGCGTGGCGATCAGGAGCGCCATCCCGGCGCGAATGTCGGGGCTAGTCAGCTCCTGCCCGGTGAGCCGCGAAGGCCCCACCACGACACAGCGGTGCGGGTCGCACAGGATGATCTGCGCCCCCATGCCGATCAGCTTGTCCACGAAGTAGAGGCGGCTCTCGAACATCTTCTCGTGGATGAGGACAGTGCCCCGCGCCTGTGTGGCCACCACCAGAGCGATGCTCATCAGATCGGCGGGAAACGCGGGCCAGGGAGCGTCGTCGATCTTAGCCACTGCGCCGCCCACATCCGGCTGGACGCACAACTCCTGACCGTCCTCAATCACCAGGTCGCCATCGTCGAAGCGCATCTTCACGCCCAGGCGGTCGCGGAAAACGAGAAGGATCATGCGCAACTGGTCCGGCTGCACGCCACGGATGCGGAGTTCGCCCGCCGTCACTGCCCCCAGGCCAATGAAGCTGCCGATCTCGGTGTGATCGGGGCAAATGGAGAACTCACCACCGTTCAAGCGGTCCACGCCCACGATGGTCAGCGTGTTGGAACCGATACCCTCAATACGCGCGCCCCCCTGGGCCAGGAAACGGCAGAGATCCTGCACGTGCGGCTCACTGGCCGCGTTGCGGATGACCGTGGTGCCTTTCGCCAGCACGGCAGCCATGACGGCGTTCTCGGTGGCGGTGACGCTCGCTTCGTCCAGCAGGATATCGGCCCCTCGCAGCCGGCCAGCGCGCATCTCGAAGCCGCGGCCGAACGTAACCTCCGCCCCCAAAGCTTCCAGCGCCAACAAGTGCGTGTCCACGCGCCGGCGGCCGATAACGTCGCCCCCCGGCAGCGGCAGCTGCAATTCGCCACAACGGGCCAGCACCGGCCCGGCCAGCAGGATGGACGCCCGAATGTGCTTGCACAGAGCGGCATCAAGCGCCGCCTTGCGCACCTGCCGGGCGTGTAGGGTCAGCGTGTTCCCGTCCCATCCGCCAACCTCTACACCCAGATCAACCAGCAAACGCAGCATGATGTCCACATCGCCAATGCGAGGCACGTTGTGCAGTGTTATCGGCTGATCAGTGAGCAGGCTGGCCGCCAAGATAGGCAGCGCAGCGTTCTTGTTGCCGCTGGGGATCACGCTGCCTCCGAGCCGCTGGCCACCTTCGATGATGAATGTGCTCATCAGGTTTCCCTTCCCTTGCTTTCCCCTGTCCCCTGCTCGCTTACCGGCGTCGCCAAGGCCAGCGTACCCGCGCCCACGCCCAGCGCCTCCGCCGCGCTCCCCTCCCGCACAGCGATCTCCAGCAAGCCTTCGCTGCCCGACAGGGCGACGAGCGCACCCCGCTCGGCCATAGCATAGGTCACGCTGAGCCCCTCAATGCGACGCCCGGCGATTTCGAAGAGCCATGCATCGCCAGCAGCCAGCCAGTTCACAGGGATGTCAGTTATGAGATTACCGAAGCGGTCGGCATGCAGCACTTGGCCGCGGATGGAACCGTTGGGCAGACGCTCGGGCTGCGGCAGCGAGAAGGTCACAGGGTCGGAAATGGACGTCCCCAGCACATCGAAAGGCACGCCTGCTGCCAGGTGAGCGCCCACAGGCGAGAAGATATCGCGGCCGTGAAAGGTCTGACTGACGGTTGGCAACCAATACTGCGGTTGGTCCAGGTGGATGACCGTGGCGCGCCGAGGGCGGCGGGTTTCGGGTTTCGGGTTTCGAGTTCCAGGTTGTTCTCCCACCCCCTGATCACTGATACCTGATACCTGATACCTCCCGGCCAGGGCGTAGCTGAAGACGCCGTTGTCCGGGCCGACGAAGTAGGCCTCTTCTGCGCGCACGGCAATGGGGCGGCGAACGCTGCCCACTCCGGGGTCCACGACGACCACGTGGACGGTCCCCGGAGGGAAGTAAGAGGCGGCCGTGGACAGGACGTAGGCGGCCTGGCGCACGTTCTGCGGCTCGATGTCATGGGAGATGTCCACGATGCGCGCTTCCGGAGCGATGCCCAGAATCACTCCCTTCATGGTGCCCACGTAGCCGTCCGCCTGGCCGAAATCGGTCGTCAGAGTAATGATTGGCATATGCAACCTCCACAGGGAATAACCAATTCGACAATGAGCAATGACCAACCAGAAAACGACATTTGGCATTCGCCCATTGGGCATTGGGATTTCTTGACCTCATTGTACCGC
>Ga0075114_10000743_pt1 | contig 19113 bp, 23 predicted proteins | sample AntAceMetag02UKM_FD_69784 | JGI IMG/M metagenome (GOLD analysis project Ga0075114, IMG submission 69784) | Saline lake microbial communities from Ace Lake, Antarctica - Antarctic Ace Lake Metagenome 02UKM | ecosystem: Environmental > Aquatic > Non-marine Saline and Alkaline > Saline | place... | reverse complement strand
ATTTTAGGCCTCATATGAGCTTAAATAATAAAACTCCAGATGAAATTTACAATGATTTTAATGTTTTAATTGGGTAGGACATATGTCCCCTGCTTGCACACATCACTCTATACACATTAAACTTAAAAACTAGAAGGTGTATGTCTATTTATGAAAAAGATAGGGTGGGTTGTTATTATTGCTATTGCTATAGTAATTGCTATTGGTATAATTGCCTTTTCAAATAATTCTGATGAGCAAAGTGCATCTGAAATTTTAAATAAAGAAGGTATCGAATCAGAAGGATTGCCTGCGGGTTTAGAATCACAAGAAACCACTACTGAACTTCCAGATGAAGCAAAACAAGGAATGGACTCTGGAGAACAGCCACCTTTTTTAACTGGAAATGTAATTACGGGTAATGTTATTTCCGAAGAAATAAATTGTCCAACCGGATATCCTGAAAAAACTGGTAAATTTTTTGCACCAGGTACGAAGAAAAATTCCTGGTGGCCAATTATTGTTTCTTGGGATGAAGAATTATTGAACTTAAATCAAAATGACGTTGGAAAAATTTCTAGATTAGAATTTGAGAATGGAGATGTTTTATGTAGAAAAATAAGTATGGTTAGAGAGGAGCTTCTTTGGAAAGGAAGATGGTTAAAAGTTTTTAATATAGAACAAGATAATATTAGAATTTGGGCATCAGGAACAATGAAGGTTTATCCAGAAACAGAGTTACCAGAACCTGAACCAACACCAGAACCTGAGTTACGTTTACCTAGTACAATTCTTGCATTTGGAGACAGCATTACTGTTGGTTTGGGTGCAAATAGATGGGAAAGCTATCCCTCAGTGCTTGCTCGGCTTTTGGGGGAAGAAGTAAGAGTCTTTAATAGTGGTGTTACAGGCGAAACTACAACTGTTGGTAAATTCAGGCTAGAAGGCATAATCAATAAATATGGAGTACCAGACATGGTAATAATCCTTGAAGGTGGTAACGACTTTCTGGCAAGACAAAGCCTTGCTACAACAAAATCCAATCTAAAACGGATGATTGAATTTTCTGAAAGTAAGGGTTCTCAAGTGGTTTTAATCGGTGTTCCATGGTCTGGTTTGCCTTCTGCATCGCTATATGGGGAACTTGCTGACGAGTTTGGGCTAATTTATGATGGTACACTTTTCGCAAGTTTGTTTGGCAATCCGGATATGAGGTCTGAGGGAAATCATTTAAATGCAGAAGGATACAGTAAATTAGCGGAAGGGATTTATGAGTTACTCAAAGAATCGGGTTACCAAACGGCTTGACGCTGAAAATTAGTTCAATTTTTTTATTAGGTGTAGGAAGACTATTAAATTAAGAATTCTTTTATTTTTTATGAAGTTAGGAGTTTTATTTTCTGGCGGTAAGGATAGTGTTTATGCGGCTTATTTAGCTAAGCGGGCGGGCAATGAGCTGTCCTGCGCGATTATTATCAAGTCTGAGAATAAAGATAGCTATATGTTTCATACTCCTTCGATTGAGAAGGCCGAGAAGCAGGTTGGGGTTATGGGAGTTCCACTTTTGATTCATTCTACTAAAGGTGAAGAAGAGAAAGAGTTGAAAGATTTGAAGGATTCTATTGCGATTGCTAAGGAGAAATATGGAATTGAGGGACTTGTAACGGGTGCGTTGCACTCTGAATATCAGGCTTCGCGGATTGGAAAAATTTGTGAAGAATTGGATCTGGAAAGTATTAATCCGCTTTGGCACAAGGAAGAGATTCCATATTTGAATGAGTTGGTTGAAGCTGATTTTGATATTGTGATTACGGCTGTTGCAGCTTATCCACTAGATGGTTATTGGCTTGGACGAAAGATTGATAAGAAATTTATTGAAGATGTTTCTGTATTGAAAGATAAATATAAAATTCATCCGGCAGGAGAGGGTGGAGAGTTTGAGACCTTTGTTTTGAATTGCCCATTGTTTTCTAAAGGGCTAAAGATTAAATCTTTTGAGGATTCTTCGACTGGTGAACATTCTTGGAGAAGAGAGTTGGAGATAGAATGATATCTGAAGTTAAAATTGAGAATGGATGTGTTTTGGAAAAAGGTTTGCCAGAAGGATTTATTATAACTGATAAAAATGTTTTTGAAAAATATGGTTCATTGATTAAGGGCGATAAATTTGTTATTGAGTCTGGAGAAAAAAGTAAGACATTGGAAGTTTATGGAGAGATTTTAAAGAAGCTGGGAGACGTTAAGAGAATTGTTGCATTTGGCGGAGGGGTTGTCGGAGATCTTGCGGGCTTTATTGCTTCAACATATAAACGAGGAATCGATTTGGTCCAGGTGCCTACAACTTTACTTTCTATGACAGATAGTAGTATAGGTGGCAAGACTGGGATTAACTTAGGTGAGAAGAAAAATTATGTTGGGACTTTTTATCCCGCTTCTGAGGTTTTAATGGACCCTTTATTCTTGAAAGATTTATCTGAAAGGGAATTTAGAAATGGTGTCGCTGAGATTGTTAAATATGGGGTGGTTTTTGGAACCCCATCTTTGGAAAGACTTGAGAGAGGAGTTTTTTTAGAAGATAAAGATTTATCCGAAATTATTTCTCAATGTGTTGATTGTAAAACTAGAATAGTAAAAGAGGACCCTTTAGATAATGGAATTAGAAAGACTTTGAATTTTGGGCATATGGCAGGACATGCACTTGAGCTTGTTTTGGGCTTTCGTCATGGTGAAGCAATTTCTATTGGAATGTTGGTTGAAATGAAATTAGGTAAGATAAAAAATATTTTTAATGATGAGCAAATAAATATAGTAAAGAGAATATTGGAAAAGAGTGGATTATCAGTCGAACTTCCAGAAAATCTTGATATTGATAAAATGATTGATTTAATGAAACAAGATAAAAAAGGCGCCCTTATTTTTTCTTTTAATACGAAAAATCAGGAGGTTATCTTTAACGAATTGGAAATTCGTGAGGTTTTGAATAATGGAAATTGATGAGATTAAAAAGAAAAAAGAGTTTTCTAGGTTACCAGATTCTATTGTTGCACGAGCTGCTGAAATATCGAAGGGTGATGTTAAAGAGGCTCGAAGTTTGCTTCGAAAATATTTTGGAGTTTTTTTGACAAACAAAGTTTTGAAAGGTAAGGGAAGTTTTGATGACTTGTTAAAAGCACATATGTCGTCTAAGAAACGAGATTATGATAAGTTTTATAGAGAAATTTTTGGTGACGACAAGAACGTTGGATCTATTGTTGATTTGGGTGCGGGGATGAATGGTTTTAGTTATGGTTATTTGAAAGATATTCTGGGCGATGTTGAGTATGTTGCAGTTGAAGCGGCGGGACAAGAAGTTGACCATATGAATGAACATTTTTTTAATAATAAGTTTTCTGGTATGGCGGTTGTTGGTGATTTGTTTGAAATTGATGAAATAAAGAGTTTACTGGAAACTGAAAAAAGGCCAAGAGTTGTTTTTCTATTTCAGGTGGTAGATGCTTTGGAAAATTTAGAGAGAGATTTTTCTAAGAAGTTTATATCGGAGATTTCTAAGGAATGCGAGAAGATTGTCTTGACTTTGCCCACTGAGAGTTTGGGTGGGCGGAAGAAGTTTGCGGTTCAGAGAAAATGGATAACAGATTTCTTAGAAGAAAATTTTTCTATTGAGAAGGATTTTAAGGCAAATGGTGAAAGGGTTATTATTATTAGGAAATGATTAAATAGTGTGGTTGCTATTTTATATTATGGAATTTAAAAAAAAGGTTTTGAAGAATGGTTTGACGGTTTTGTTCGAGAAGAGGGACGTTCCTGTTACTACAGTTATGTTGGCTGTAAAATATGGCTCGGCTTATGATAAAATGGAAGAAAAGGGAACTGCTCATTTTATAGAGCATTTATGTTTTAAGGGGACTGAAAAAAGGAGTCAAAAACAGGTTGCCGAAGAAGTAGAAAGACTTGGCGGAGATTTGAATGCTTTTACTCATGAAGAAATTACAGCTTATCAGGTAAAATTGCCGTCGGAACATTTGAATGTTGCAATGGATGTAATTTTTGATATTTTCTTTAATGCGAGTTTCCCCGAGGAGGAAGTTGGTAGAGAGGGGAATGTTATTTGTGAGGAGATTAAAATGTATAAAGATAATCCAATGAGACATTCTTTGGAGAAGATTAAGGAAAATTTATATGAGGAGCCATTTGGCTATTCTGGGCTTGGTCGTACAGAAGTTGTTGAGAAGATGACTCGAGACAATTTGTTTAATAAACATCGTGAGATTTATGCACCAAATAATTCGATTCTGTGTGTTGTTGGAAATAATGATTTTGATGAAGTTGTTAAGATGGCGGAATTTCTGTGTGTTGAGAGAGACGGCGTTGAATTGAATATTCAGAAAATTAAAAAAAGAGATATTCAGAATAGCGAGAAAAGAGCAGGCGTTGAGCAGACAAATTTAGTTTTAGGTTTCCATTTTCCCAAAGGCAGTGATGATGAGCGTTATGTTGCAGAGCTGTTTTCTACAATACTTGGTGATGGTATGAGTTCTAAGCTATTTATAGAAGTTAGAGAAAAGAGGGGATTGGTTTATGCGGTGAAAAGTGATTTGGACATGGGAAGGGATTATGGCTATATGATTATTTGGGCTGGGACCGACGAGGAAAAGAGACAAGAGGTTATTGATATTTGTCTTGAAGAGTTTAAAAAAATGGCTGATATGACCGAGGAAGAATTGGAAGCTGCTAAGATTCAGGTTATTGGAAATCGGCATGTTGAGATGGAAGGGTCTAATGAGACTGCGATTAATCTGATTATGGAAGAGATTGCTGGCGATGCTAATGAATATTATGATTATGAGAAGAAGATCCGAGCTGTTACTTTAGCAGATATTAAGAAGATGGCGAAGGTAAAAGATTATTCTAGCTTCAGTTTAGGACCTTAGTAAATCTAGAAATCTTTTCATTGTGTTCTCATCGAATATTTCTTTGATTTCTTCTTCTGTTTTGTTGAAGGTTTCCCTGAGTGTTGGAAATTTATCGAGAATATTTTTTGCTGCGACTGGTCCGACTCCAGGGAAACCTTCTAAAATAAATTGTTTTCTTTCTTCTGTTGTTTTGAATGTTTTTGATTGCCTCAAACCAACTTCTGGTCTTGGTTTTTCGTGTCTTTTTGCTGTGAGAATTAGAAAGTTTGCAGTATCCTCTTCATTTTCTGTATAAATTATTGGAATTTGATAATCAATAGCGACGGATAATAGCATCCCCCTTATCGCATTCTCATGAACATTAAATTTATTGTAATCATAATTAAACCCTTCTATGAGTAGAAATTGTTTTGGATATTTTTTCATTTCTTGGAGCTGTGTAAATAATCTTTTGTCTATAACTGAGCCGACGAAGTCTGAGAAGGGTTTTCTTTCAATTATTATATCTTCAATTAGATAGTCGCCGATTTCTAATTGCTCATGTTGTGTGTTTGCTTTTTTCTCGAGGAGATTAGCAGAAATTAAGGATTGTTTCTCCCTAGTATCTACTATTATTGGAATTTTTGGGTTTGGACATTTTGCTTCTTTTTCAACTTTCTTTTTTGAGAAGATATTTTCAAATTTCTTTTTCATAATAACGTGTGTTGGATTTCTTTAACGGGACTGTCGAAATCTTTCTTGATTGCATCGATTGCTTTGTGCATTCTTTTTTCTTTGCCTTGGGCGGCGTAATGGAAAACTTCGTCTAATGTTTTTTTAGTCACTAGAATCTTCAGGGCTCCTTTAGACAGCCTCGCTGTTCTTCCCCTTCTTTGGATTGAACGAATTGCTGATGGGATTGGTTCATAAAAAATTACTTCATTAACTTCTGGAATGTCCAGCCCCTCTTCAGCGATTGATGTTGCAACTAGAACATTTATTTCTCCTGCTTTAAATTTTTCCACCAAGGCTTTTTGTTCTTTTTGTTTTAATCCGGTTGTTCGGCCTTTGCCGTGATCCTTTATTGCTTGACCGACGAAATTTGCAGCATTTATTTCTGGAAGTTTGTTTAATTCTTCAGATATTGTTCTTACTGTTTCACGAAATTGGGCAAATATAATTATTTTTGAGTTAGGCTCTTTTTTAAATTGCTTTTCAACTATTTCCTTTAGGACTTGGAGTTTTGGATGTTCTTGGTTAAGCATTGTCGCCAACGTATAGGCTTTTGCGAATGCGGGATCTTTTACTAGTTTTTGAACACCTTTGGATTTTCCTTCGGCTGCCTGTTTAAATAAATCTTGCATATATGCTAAAAAAGAGGAGACAGTTTGTGTTTCGAGGAGAGTTAGGGAGTGGGAAATTTTTAATGCGGTTGCGCATGCCGATATTGCCAGAAAGTCGTTCATATCTTTCCGGCCTCTTTTTGTTATTAGCTTGGTCTGAGTTTTTAGAAGCATTGTCTTTGACGGATAACCAAAAAGTACTCTTCGGTGTTTTAATTCGGAGACTTTTCTATTATAGATACTTTCTAGGAGGGCTTTTATTTCCATAAACTCTGGGGGGAAATCAAGTTCTATCTTTTCGAAATCTAATTCCTGTAGATATGGACTCACGTCTTCACTTTCTCTCGTTCTTATTTCTACAGCTTTAATTCCGAGATTATCGCAAACCTGAGTTATGGTTTCTTTATCTGAACCGGGCGAAGCTGTAAGTGCGAGAACCCTGCCATTGATTCTTTGTATTTTATATTTCTGGGCGACTCGATTATACGCGTAGTTTTTTAGGCATCGATGACATTCATCCACAACAAGCAAGGATACTTCATCTAATTTGTATAGATTTTTTTCTAGATCGTTTGCAATACATTGTGGTGTTGAAAAAATAAACTCTGCGGTTTTCCAAATCTTTTTTCTTTGATAGGCTGGAGTTTTCCCTGTGAATAGTTGCATATCTGCCCAGTCCTCTGGTAGCAATTTCTTGAATGATTCAAAATGTTGTTCAATTAACGGTCGGGTTGGTGCCAATATTACAATTTTTTCTAGAGGGAATTGTTTGAACCTGTCGATTGCCATCATTAATGCAATTAGGGTTTTACCGGTTCCTGTTGGCAGGACAACAAGGCAATCTTTTTCTTTACATGTTTCGAAGATGGCTTTTTGGTAATCTCTTGGCTCCATTGATAGCTCTTTCATAATTTAGTCAATTAAGTTAAGTTTATAAGTTTTGAAGCGATGTAATATTATGATAGATTTTACGATTCCAATGTGGGCCTACCCTATTTTGATTTGGACTATGGCATGGAAGGCTGTGGCTGCATGGAAGGCTGCTAGGAAAGGACATTTGATTTGGTTCGTTGCGTTTTTTGTTGTTAATACTTTGGGAATTTTACCTATAATATATATCTTTATTTTTCAGAAGATGAATTTTGGCAAAAGATCAGCAAAAAAAGTTTCTAAGAAGAAGTCTAAGAAATCTCCGAAATTATAAGGGTAAAATTAATGCCCAAACTAATAGTATCATTGCAGCTACGAATAATATTGCCCATTTGACCTTTCCGCCGAATAATATTTTTGAACCATCTAGGCTGCTAAGTGGGATTACCGACCATGCTAGGAAATAGATACTTAATTTCGCGAAATATTCGAAACCTAAAATATATCCTCCGATTGCGAATGCAAAGTTTGCGATTAGACCCCAAATTGCGATCCATGCCATATGGTGCTCTGTTACTTCTGTGAATCTGTATAATCCGTGTCGCTTTGCAACTCTTTCTGTTTTTGCAACTACATCGAACTCAAGAACTCCAATCCACAAGAAGAACTTCGTGATTAATATAACTAATAATGGAAGCCAAATCATTGGAAGTGCTTTTTTGAAGTGCCAGTCTGTTCTGAATCCGTACTGATACCATGACCATAATTTTGTTTTAACGTCGGTTTGAAAAACATATCCGACGATTTTTTTCACTGTTATATTTACAACGAATATTATTAGGAAGCATAAAGCAGCTGTATAGAAAATGTCTGTGTTTCGGAACGATGCTGCTATAGCTAAAACTATTGTTGCTAGAATTACTACTACAATTTCGTTCAAATATTCTTTAGGTTGCATATTTTTTTTAGGATAACATTTTTTATAAAACTATCGAGAGTAAAGATTTTTAAATGATATATGGGTTCTGATTTAGTCCCAAGGGAAAGAGTTCTGATAATTTAAGATGGCGCCAAAACTAAAAAACACCTGTCTTTGCGCGATTGTGCGAGATGAGAAGGTTAATCCAGCCGGAGGTATTTTAGATTATGTTCAGTCTGTGGTTCCACATGTTGATGCGGCCATTATTGTCGATACTGGCTCTACCGATGGAACTAGAGAAATATTAGAGGAATGTGCAGGAAAATATAAGAATTTGAAAATTTATGACAGAAAGTTTACGGGTTTTGCGGACGCTAGAAACTATTCTTTAAAGAAAGGGAGGACTGTGGGGACTGGTTATTGTTTGGTTTTAGATGCTGACGAAAGATTGACAAAGAAAGATTTTAAACATGTTAATGGAGTTGTGAAAGATAGGGATGGTTTCGACCACGTTTACAAGTTTGGCTTCAAGCATATGCTAGTTGGTGGCCAACTTACCGATGTTCCTGATTGGCAAGAAAGACTTTTTGGGTTTGAAACGGAACCTTCTTTTGAGAACGCGTTGTGGGAGACTCTTTCTTTTGGAAAAGGAAGTTATTCTGGCCAATATACAGGTGTTCCTATTAAACATTTTTTACCACCACATGAAGGACGTGTTGCCAAAAGAGACTGGTATGATCAAATCGAAAGTTCCGCTGATCCTCACCAAATAAGGGAAAATCCAATGGCGCCATCTCAGCATGAGGACTTTAGTTTGTGGAAGGAAGTTAACCCTCATAGAGATAGGTTTCGTTAGTATACTCTCTAACATAGAAATGTATTTAAATGAAAAGTTTGTTGATGGTTTATGTTAAGAATCAAAAGATTGAGCGAAGTTGTAGGGCGAAGAGTATATACCGATTCTGGTGATTTATTCGGAATGGTTGAAGAAGTTAATCTTGTAGATAATAAGGTAGACGGATGGAGAATCGTCGTTGCTCGTGAGTCTGGAATGATCCAAGTTCTTGGAGGAGCTCGAGGAATTATTGTACCCCACCAGTTCATTAAGGCTATTGGTGATATAATTATTATTAACAAGAATGCAGTTCCAGTTCAGACAGAAGAAGAGGAAATGCCAATGTCTGAAGAAGACTTAATTTAATTTTTTAGGAATATTTAAATAGGATTTATAATTAGAAGGTATATGGTAATGTTTGACAATCCGTTTTTCACAGAAGTGCTTTTGCCGTTTCTACTTGTGTTTGTAGTTACATTCGCTATTTTACAGAAAACCAAAATATTGGGCGAGGGTAAAACACAGATTGATGCAATTGTTGCTTTGGTTATTGGTTTAATTTTAATTACAGTTCCCCAGCCTAGAAATATTATTATTGGAATTATGCCGTGGATGGCCGTTGGTGTTGCAGTAATTATGATATTCCTTATTATGTATGGGTTCGTCGCTGGTGATTTATCTAAGGCACCAAAGTGGCTAAAGGTTACATTTGGGATTTTAGCTGGTTTATTTACTACTATTGTTGTTCTTGGTGTTAGTGGTTTGGGTCGAGTTATTTTAGACTGGATTTCAGGAAGTGGTAATAGTACTATCTGGATGAACGTTCTTATGGTATTGATTTTAATTGGTGTTTTCTTTATCGCTGTTTATGGTGGCGGAAAAAAGAAAAAAGATAGTAGCGATTAGGAAAGTATATAAATAAGTTTTTTCTTGATAGACTATGGTTCAGTCAATTACAGAGGTGTTAAACGTATGGAATGATATGGGGGTTTTCTCTTATGTGCTTCCATTCTTATTAATTTTCGCAGTTGTATTTGCAATTCTTGATAAGACAAGAATGTTCTCGCCTAGATATGAGCACGAAGAAGATTACAAAGAGAATAAGGCGATTATTGCTATTATCTCTGTTTCTATTGGTTTGTTGTCCTTGCAGTTTGATTTTGTTTCAGAGTTTTTTGCTGTAATCTTTCCACGATTTGGAATTGGGTTAGCAGTGTTTTTGGTAATTGTAATTTTCTTAGGATTCTTCTATTCACCTCGACACTATGATCACTGGTGGAGTAATAAGGTTTCATGGATCGGATGGGTTGTTGGTATAGGAGTCATTATTTGGTCACTTTCTGAGTGGGACGAATGGCAGAGTTATATTGGATTCGGAGGTTGGTTCTCTGATAATATTTGGTCGCTAATTGTCCTTGGAATTATAATTGCTATAATAGCTGTTGCTGCAGGTGGCACGAGAGATAAGCATGAGAATATTGCCAAGAGGGACAACGATAAGTATGGTAATAGTAAGGTTGCTTGATTCTGATCCATTAGCGTAATATATATAAATGAATTTATTGATAGTATTCTATGGCAGCAGTACTTTCAGCACTTAGTTGGTTTGTTCCAATTTTCGCGTTCCTATTGGTATTTATTGTGGTTTATGCTATGTTAGCGAAGACTGGAATACTTGGTGGAAGTCAGGCGGTTATGCTTTTTATCTCGTTTATTTTAGCGTGTTTCTTTATTATTCAGGCTAGTTTGGTAGAGTTTATTCAATTTAGTAGTGCTTGGTTCTCTGTGCTGATTATTATTCTGTTTTTCGCTCTAGTGGTAATTGCATTCCTGCCCGGAAAAGAGCCTTTGGCATTTTTAACTAAGGGTAGTTGGTTTGCGTGGGTTCTTCTTGGGGTAATCGTTGCGTTCTTTATTATCTCGTCAGCTTATGTTTTCAACTGGGTTATTAATTGGGAGTTGGTTGGAATATGGTTTAGTACAGATGTTGCGGGAATAATTGTATTAGTGATTATTGCAGCAGTGGTTTCTTGGAAGATTACAGCAAAGTAGAATTATTCAGAAAGTTTCTTTAGTTCGTTAAGATTGTCCACTAGTGGGTTCATTAAATTTGATACTGTTCCGTGAAGGTTTTCAAGATCTTTGTGAACCATTGCGTTGCTTTCTCCGAATTCTCCAATCTTTCCGATGATTGCTTGTTGTAGTTTATCGATTGATCCCTCTATTCTTTTTAGTCTATCGTCGATATCGTTTACCTTATCTTGGATATTGTTTTTGAAAGATACTAGGTCGCCTGTTTTAGCTTTGAATTCGTTTAATTTTTCCGTTGCGACTTGTTCTGCTATTTCGGAGATAGTTTCTGTGTCTGTTCCTCCTTGTGGAGCATAATAATCTTGTCCGTATGCTTGAGGAGTTTGTGTGTAGTAATCATCTTGAGGTTGTTCTGGCGCATATTCCTGTGGGGGGTAAGCCTCAGCTCCAGGTTGTCCCTGTGGTGGATAAACTTCTGGTGGTGGAGATTGAGGCTGTGCTTGGGCTGGTTGAGCTGGAGGCATTGCCGCTGGTTGTCCTACTGGAGCTGCTGGCTGTCCACCCTGCTCTGGCATCATTGATGCTTGCATCTCGCCCATTCCCGCAGTCTGTCCACCGGGTAAAGCAGGTGCTTGTCCTTCTGGTGGAGAAACGGCGCTCTTAACTTTAGCCTGATTTAAAGAATCATTAATTTCTGTTGGAGATACACCTTCGTTTTGTAATTGGGTAGTAATTTGCGCGTCAGACATACCTTGCCCCTGCAGACCTATCACCTTTTCTAATGTTGCCATACTATTCTACTGTTTCCTTGGTTTTTATTTGTTTCTTAGAAAGCTTACTTTCAATTAATTCTTCAACATCTTTTCTTCTCATGAATTCTAGGGGTTGAAAGTCTTTTAACATTCTTTCGACTAAGACCATCTCATCTCTTTTTACGAATTTGTTGAATTCTGAAAGTAGACTGCTTGATACTTTTTTTAACTTGGCCAAATCTTCTTTAATTTCAGCGTTTTCTTTTTTGATTGTTTTTAGGTCGTCTTCTGTGTCTTGTTTTGTTGAGATTAAGTTTTTGCCTAGAAGTAGAACTCTTTCTCGGATTAGTCGGCTTCTTTCGTCGATATCTCTAAGCCGTGTGTTGAAGTCGGATAGAAGGAACTGCGTTTGACCACCTATATCTTGCTGCTCTGCCATGTTAATTATCGGGTTGAGAAGTTTATAATTGTTTAGGACAGATATATTTTAATAGATGACTTTGTATATTCTTTAAGGAGACAAAAAAGTGATGTTCAAAAATGATACGCCGCTTTATTCTTACGAGGTTGTTCGTGAGTCTGGCGAGAATGTGATGTACGTTAATTACTTGGGAGCGGAGTTTGTTCCATCTTTGATTGATTCGGCCGAGGTTATGGGGCGGACAATTGATAATTTGAAAGAGGATCCGAATATTTCTAGAATTGTTTTTGTTCAGCAGCGTAATTATTCTCACGATTTTTCTCAGGTTAAGATGTTGGCTGAGGTTGCGGGTCTTAGTGATTTTTTGGTTAAACAGGAAAAGTTCGCTTCGGCTGAGAAATTGTCGCATCTGGGAGAGTCTTATTATGAAGCTTATTCTTTCCTGAATCATATTCTTGTTGAGATTTTACCATCGGATCCGGTTAAGGCTTATCGTGAGTTAAAGGGAATGCTTTATTCTAAGCGGGCGGCTCTTGCTGATGGTTCTGACGTTGGAGGATATTTGAAAATTCTTGATAGATTGATTGGTTATTTTGATGATTTAGTTTTGATTAAGAAATTGAAATTGTCTTTTGATTCTTATTCGGGAGGAGACCGTGATATTTATTCTGAGGTTTTTCGGTCGGATATTATGCCGAACTTTACTTTTACACGTATGATTGCGAGGGTTCCTGATGACGCCGAGATAGTCGAGCAGTATACGATAGCGAAGGGTACCGATAAGAGTCAGGTTACTATTTTTCGTCGGCCGAATAAGGCCAAGCTGGTTTATCATTTGTCTCCGCCGGAATATACTTTGAATGAGGATCATCATATGCTTTTGAATTTGGCGCGGAATGTTTTGATTGAGCATCGACCGACTACTGAAGAGTTTAATGACCCAGAGAGGACTCGGCAGGTTTTTTTTAATGTGGCTCGTGATTTGATTGGGGATTTGGCCGGGAATAAGAAGGTAAATTTGGGTTATGATGAGGTGACGAAGTTGGCGAATATTTTGGTTAGACATACGATTGGATTTGGAGTTTTGGAGGTTTTGTTGCAGGATGAGAAGTTGCAGGATATTATGGTTAATGCCCCGGTTTCTTTGACACCGATTTTTATGATTCATAACGACCATGGTGAGTGTGTTTCTAATTTGATTCCTTCTTTGGAGGATGCTGATTCTTGGGCGGCTAAGTTTAGAATGTCTTCGGGTCGAGCTTTGGATGAGGCTAATCCTATTTTAGATACGAATTTGGAGTTGGGAGATATTAGTGCCAGAGTTGCAATTATTCAACAGCCGCTTTCTGCTGGAGGCTTGGCTTATACTTTGCGTCGACATAGAAGTAAGCCGTGGACGTTGCCGCTTTTTGTGAAAAATGGAATGATCGATTCTCTTGGTGCAGGATTGCTGAGTTTTATGATTGACGGGGCTAGAACAATGTTGGTTGCTGGAACGCGTTCTTCGGGTAAGACGTCTTTGCTTGGTAGTTTGCTTTTGGAAATTATGCCAAATCATAGGGTTATTACTGTTGAGGATACTCTGGAATTGCCGGTTTCTGCGATGAGGAAGTTGGATTATGATATTTTGTCGATGAAGGTTCGGTCTGCTTTGGGTGGAGAGTCGACTGAGGTTTCTGCCGAGGAAGGTATTCGGGCTAGTTTGCGTCTTGGGGATTCATCTTTGATTGTTGGAGAAATTCGTTCGGGTGAAGCTAAGGCCTTGTACGAGGCGATGAGGGTTGGTGCTCTGGCGAATGTTGTTGCGGGTACGATTCATGGTGCGAGTCCTTACGGTGTTTTTGATAGGGTTGTTAATGATTTGGGTGTTCCAGCTACTTCGTTTAAGGCGACGGATTTGATTGTTGTTGCTAATCCTATTAAATCGGCTGATGGGCTTCATTCTTGGAGAAGAGTTTTGGAGATTGCGGAAGTTCGTAAGCATTGGACTGAGGACCCTATTCGTGAGGGAGGGTTTGTTGATTTGATGAAGTATAATGTTAAAGAGGATAAGCTTTTGCCGACAGATGATTTAATGAATGGGGATTCTGAGATTATGAAAGATATCGCGTCTAATGTTAAGGGTTGGGCTGGGGATTGGGATGCTGTTTGGGATAATGTTATATTGAGACAGAAGATTAAACAGGAGACTGTTGATTTTGCGGAGAAGATGAATAATCCAGATTTACTTGAGGGCAATTTTACAGTTATGTCGAATAATGCTTTTCACCAGATTAGTGACGAGGTTACCGAAGAAATTGGATTGCCGACCAGCGATGTAGTTTTTCCAAAGTGGAAGCGATGGTTGGATAAAGAGTCGAAGAAGCTTGGTTTGTGATTTTTTGAAAAGTTTATATAGTTACTAATTGTTACTAAAAGTAACTCCTATGGGGAAAAAGAAGGGCGATTCGGTGGTGAAGATAGATTCCGGCTTATTGGATGATGTAGAAGTGTTTATTAAATCTAAGAAGAATAAATTTACATACGTAAATCGAAAACAGCTTATTGATATTGCTGTAGCCGATTATTTAAGGAGGATGAAAAATGAGTAGTACAGATGATATTTTGAAGAAGTATGGGGCGAAGATAGAGGGTCAGATGAAAGGTTATGATCCTGATTCTGGACAAACGAAGAAGTTTGGTAAGAGTTATGAGCAGTTTAGAGGCTCTATGTTGCCGGAGTTTTCGCGGTATGAGCGATGGTGTAAGTCGATGGGGAATACTTTCTCTATAAAAATTAAGGACGAAGACAAAGCGAAGATTGATAGAAATATTGAGATCGCGCACTTGAACGTTACAGCTTCGGAGACAATGGTTTTCGCGACGATGCTTATGTTTTTGACGATGTTTGCTGGTGGTTTACTTACTGCTGCCATTTATTTGCTTAGTGGTGCTTTCTCTCTTTTAATGATATTTCTGATTTTTCTTATGGCGATCTTTTTGTTTTTCTATACGTCAAAAGCTCCCGAACGTTTGGCGATGCGTTGGCGTTTGAAGGCCTCATCTCAGATGGTTCCGGCAATTTTGTATATTGTTATTTATATGAAACATACTTCTAATTTTGAGAAGGCTGTGAGTTTTGCGTCTGAGCATTTGCAGCCGCCTTTAAGTTTGGACTTTAGAAAGATTTTCTGGGATGTTGAAGTTGGAAAGTTTTCTACGATAAAGGATAGTGTGGATAATTATTTGCTTGGTTGGAAGGATTATAGTCTGGAGTTTGTCGAGGCATTTCATTTGATTGAGTCAAGTTTGTTTGAGCCTGATGAAAGTAGACGAATCGCTGTTTTAGAGAAGTCGTTGCAGGTTATTTTGGATGGTGTTTATGATAAGATGCTTAAGTACACTCATAATGCGAAGGCGCCGTTAACTAGTGTTTATATGTTGGGAGTTGTTTTGCCGACGCTGGCTTTGGCTATTTTACCCTTGGCTTCTACGATGATGGGCGGGGCTATTAAGTGGTATCATGTGATGTTGATTTTTAATTTATTGATTCCTTTTTTGGTTATTTATTTGACGGGAAATGTTATGGCGCAGCGGCCTGGTGGTCATGGTGAATCAGATTTGCTGGAGAAGAATCCCCTATATGGGAAATACAAGAGCAATAAGGCTTATCTTTGGGCAATTCTTATGGCTTTACCGTTATTCCTTGTTGGGATCATTCCTTTGCTTTGGAGATATACGCCCATTCCGCTTTGGCTTGAAACGACTAGAGATTATAGTTGGTCGAGTTTAGGTATAGGGATTTTGGGTGATGCTGGAGTATTTGGTATTTTGACTGATCCGACTACGGGAACCGTGACTGGACCATTTGGTAGTGGAGCGCTTTTGCTTAGTTTACTTGTTCCGATTTCTATTGGTATGGTTTTTATAATGGTGTTTAAGGCTAAGACAAAAGATCTTTTGGCAACGAGAAATGATTATAAGGAAGTTGAAAAGGAGTTTACGTCTTCGCTGTTTCAGCTTGGTAATAGAATTGGGGATGGTTTGCCGGCGGAGATTGCGTTTTCTAAGGTTTTGGAATCAGTGAAAGGAACTGCGACCGAGGGTTTCTTTAGGTTGGTTAATGAGAATATTCAGCAGTTGGGTATGAGTTTGGATAGGGCCTTGTTTGATCCGAAGCGTGGGGCAACTATATTTTATCCTTCTCAGCTTGTTGCGACCTCGATGAGGATTTTGGTTGAGTCGGTTAAGAAAGGTTTGCAGGTTGCAGCTCGTTCTTTGATGTCGATTAGTGATTATGTTAAGAGTATTAAGAAAATTAATGATAGGTTAAATGATTTGTTGGCGGATATTATTTCTGATATGAAATCGAACATGACTTTCCTTGCTCCGTTGCTTTCAGGTATTATCGTCGGTTTGTCGGGGATGATTACTACGATTCTGGGTAGCTTATCGGCTATGTTTGCGGATGGTAGCGCTGGCGGAGAGGGAATTGAGGCGGCCGGCGGGGTTGGAGACATATTATCTATCTTTGATATTACCCAGATGATTCCGACTTACTGGTTACAGGTTGTTGTTGGGATTTATTTGATTGAGATTGTTTTTATCTTGACATCTACACTGGTTACGATTAAAGCTGGTAGAGATCCTTTGCAGACTACTTCCGAGACTGGGAAGAATTTGAAGGTTACACTTATACTTTATACAATTGTTGCGACTGGTGCTATTATCGGGTTGACGGTTATCGGTTCGGTAGCGTTGGCCGGGCTGTCATAAGTTTAGGTAAATTTATAAATAAGAAACGTATAGATATAACATGGAGAGGATGAATAAAAGAGGACAGCAGATGACTTTAGGGACGATTATTGCAATTGTTCTAGGTATAGCTGTTTTGGTTTTTCTGATTTTTGGTTTTTCATCTGGATGGGGAAACATGTGGGATAAGATAACGAACTTCGGTGGTGGAAAAGTTAATGTAAATGCGGTGGTTCAGGGTTGTGAGCTTGCTTGTTCTTCGGAATCTGTTTATGATTATTGTAGTAAAGAAAGAAAATTAGTTCTGGATGGCAATATAACCGGGCTGACAGATGGCGATTATACTTGTAAAGACTTAGAGAAATATAAATCTACACTGGGAATGAAAGATTGCGATTTGGATTGTGGGGTTGCTAAAACTACATCTAAAGAGGATGCTGCCAAATTTAATACTGATTGTGATAATGTTCAAGGAATATTTACTGAGGGTAAATGCACTTCTCCTGAAATAGCTCAATTGGGTAGTAAGAATGTTATTGATAATAAAGGAAAGCCCTGGTATTGTTGTAAGTAACAATAACATTTAATAATATAGCTTTATTAAAATAAATATGAAAAAAGCTGCGTGTTTGTTTGGTGTTGTAATTTTACTGTTTTCAATTATTTTTATTGTTGCCGAATCTGACCCCTTATCAAACTTCGGAGAAGAAGTCGGTGGCGATATCGATGGAGGTTCTATTGACGATCCCTTATCAAACTTTGGAGGTAAACCTACAACAACAGACCCCTTATCAAACTTCGGAGGTGATGCTCTTAAGGGAGGTAGTTATGAGGAGTCAAGTAGTTCTTGGTGGAATCCGTTTAGTTGGTTCGGCGATGATGAAGAAAATGAAGTGGTCCAATATGAATCAGGTAATATAGGATGCGAGGGAACACCTACCCCTTGTGAGGATAGAGGTTTGGATGATTGTAGAATTATGGCAGATGGCGAAGCCTCTTACGGTGGATGTCATTGGGATAATGGATGGTGGAGCAGCAACTGTGAGGGAACACCGACCTCTTGTGAAACGTTTCCAGTAGAAAGTACACCTGGCGAATTTATTTGTGAGATGCAACCTGGATGTTTTGTAAAGGAAACTGTAGATGAATTGGCGAATAGGCTTATTACTGAAATGCATGAAGATATTGATGGCGGTATTGTTGACGAAGAAGAAGAAAAGACATTGGAAGATTTGGCGGCAGAAGACAAGGCAAGAAGAGAAGCGGCAGAAAAGTTGGGTTATTTATCGTAATTGAATATAGTGATTTTAGTAATGTTTATTAATTGATTTAATGTTGTTTATTTATGGTGATTAATAAGAGAGCTCAACAGATGACTTTGGGTACTATTATTGCAATAGTTTTAGGTATAGCTGTCTTGATACTTTTGATTATGGGTTTTACGACTGGGTGGAATAATATGTGGAATAAGATAGACCAGTTCGGTGGCGGTTCTACTAATGTCGATGATGTTTCTCGAGGTTGTGAGGTTGCTTGTGCTCAGAATAGTGTTGATGATTTCTGTAGAAAATCTAGGACTGTTAATTATGATGATGATGTATGGGAAAAAGGAAGTTGTGAGAGTTTGAGTGCTAGTAAAAAAATAGATATAAAATCTTGTTCGATTACTTGTGATAAGAAGATAGTTCCTGCTTTGACTAACGGGGAATAATTTTAAGCGCCCATTCGGCATGCCATTGTTATGACAATCTTTATTAATTGATTTGGTGTTGTTTATCTATGGTGAAAAAACGAGGTCAGGTTAGCTGGGAATTGATTCGGACAGTTCTTTTTGTGATATTACTTGTGACTATGATAATTGTTGCTGTGGTCTGGCTCAAAGGCGGTGGCGGTAGTCTTTTGGATGCTGTCTCGGATATTATGAGGTTTGGTCGATGAACGAGCGTGGTGCTACGCAGTGGACAATGGCCAAGTTGATGACACTGGTTTTGGCGATTGCGGTTTTGGTTTTGATTATTTATGGTGTTCAGAATAAAGGTTTCGGGCCATTGAAGGAAAATATTGAGGGAAGGTTTAACTCGGTTTTAATTTTATTAGGCGTTAGAGATACCGGCGAGGTCACTTGCGGGGAGTCTTTCGTTCAGAAGATTAATGGCGTTGGTAGTGGTAAGTTTTTCCCTTGTACAAATAATTGTACCTTTATTCCCGATAAAGGAATTTTTAAGAAAGGTATGGATGGTTTCAAGGTGGACAAGGAGGGATTCCAAATTCTTACTAACAAGCTTTGGATGTTGAGATCTGATGTTTTATCAGATAGGGATTTATCTTTTTATAGAG
>Ga0075114_10000741_pt1 | contig 19155 bp, 13 predicted proteins | sample AntAceMetag02UKM_FD_69784 | JGI IMG/M metagenome (GOLD analysis project Ga0075114, IMG submission 69784) | Saline lake microbial communities from Ace Lake, Antarctica - Antarctic Ace Lake Metagenome 02UKM | ecosystem: Environmental > Aquatic > Non-marine Saline and Alkaline > Saline | place... | reverse complement strand
CGCTGTAGTCTGGTGGTCACGTGGCCAGGTGGTCGCGTGGTCAGGTAGTCGAGCAGTTAGACCGACCACCCGACCAATAGACCAACAGACCAAGCGACTAATCAGACCACCTCTTCGATCATGCCCTCAACCACCTGCAATTGACGCGCCTGGCCGCGAAAAGCAGGCGAGAAATCCTCCCAATCGGTCGCCGTCACGATAGCCTGAGGGACGCTGGACAGCAGCGACAGCAGAGCGCGACGACGGGCCTCGTCCAACTCGGACATGACGTCATCCAGCAGCAGCAGTGGTGGCTCCCCCAGCTCGCGGCTCATTACCGTCACCTCCGCCAGCTTGAGAGCCAGCGCGGCCGTCCGCTGCTGCCCTCGAGAACCGTAGGCACGGAGGGCACGGCCTTCGCTCAGGAAACCCAGGTCATCGCGATGAGGGCCCAGCAACGACATGCCGGCGGCGATTTCCCGTCCGCGCAGTGCATCCAGCCCCTTTTGGAAAAGCGCGGCTACTTGGTCAACGTCCAGGAAGGGCGACTCCGCAACCCCCTCCAACTCCAACGCCAGTTGCTGACCCAGGGACGGCAACCGGTCAGTGATCCCTGATTCATAGCGCAGCCGCAACCGCTCGCGTCCAGCGGAAAGCTCGCGATGCTGTTCCCTTGCCTCTTCGTCCAGGGCCGCCACCAACGCCGCACGCCGGACCGTCAACCGGCTACCCAGCGTCACCAGCCGCTCGTCCCAGAAGCGCAACTGCTGTGCCCCTCCGCCTCCCCGCTCGCGCAACTCCCGCAGCAACGCATTGCGCTGTGTGAGCACGCGGCCATACTCCGCCAACGAGCGGCAATAGGCAGCATCTATCTGGCAGAGGCTGGCGTTGAGATAGCGTCGCCGGCCACTGGGCGAGCCGGTGACCAGACGGATGTCCCGGGGCAGGAAGAGCACCACGGGCAGACAGCCCACCAGATCAAGCGCCCGCTTGTTGACTCCGTTGATGCGTATCTGCTTGAAGAAACGGGGAGTATTGCCGCCCTGGTTGGCCCGCTGCACCAGGGTGATCTCCAGTCGCAACGGAGAGCCACCGCGAACAACGTCAGCCACCAGCCGGGCAAAGGGAAGCGGTTCGTCGAAGGCCAGCCAGTTCACCACCTCCCGCTCGGCGGTGGCGCGAGGCGAACGGCTGATGGCCAGGTAGTAGATGGCCTCCAGCAGGTTGGTCTTGCCCTGCGCGTTGCCCCCTTGCAGCAGGCTGATCGGCTGGGGGAAATCGAGTTCCAGCCGGGCGAAGTTGCGGAAGTTGGTCAGCGACAGGTGAACGAGACGCACAGGCTACTTCTCCTCGCCTCGCCAGCGCCGCAGCCGTTCGGCGATCTGCCGCTCATGGCCCAGCACACCCGGCTCGTAATAGCGGTGGCCCTGCAAGCGATCAGGCAGGTACTGCTGCCGGACATGGTGGCCCGCGTAGTCGTGCGGATACCTGTAGCCCTGGCCATGACCCAGCGCTTTCCCATCGCGGCTGGCATCCTTCAGATGGTTGGGCACTTCCACGATACCGTCCCTCTCCACGTCCGCCAGCGCCTTCCAATAGGCCCCCGCTGAGTTGCTCTTGGGGGCCGTGGCCAGGTAGAGCGTTACCTCGGCCAGCGCATACTGCGCTTCGGGCAATCCTACCCACTCCAGCGCCCGCGCTGCCGCCGTGGCCACCACCAGCGCCTGCGGGTCCGCCAGTCCCACGTCCTCCGAGGCAAAGATGATCAAACGACGCACGATGAAGCGGGGGTCCTCGCCGGCGTAGATCATCTTGGCCAGCCAATACAGCGCCGCATCGGGGTCCGAGCCCCGCAGGCTCTTGATGAAAGCCGAGATAGTGTCGTAATGGGCGTCGCCGTCCTTGTCGTAGAGCAGCGCCCGCCGCTGAATGGAATCCTGGGCCGTGACCAAATCAATGTGAATGAGACCCTCAGCATCGGGCGATGTGGATTCGACCGCCAGTTCCAGCGCGTTGAGCGCGTTACGGGCATCGCCGCCAGCGACGTGCGCCAGATGGGCCAAGGCGTCCTTTTCTACCTGCACCTTCCGCTTGCCGTAGCCTCGTTCCCCGTCCGTCACGGCGCGCTGCAGGAGCGTCTGCAACTGCTCTTCCGTGAGCGGGTGAAGCTGGAAGATGCGAGAGCGGGAAAGAAGCGGGCCGATAACCTCGAAGTAGGGGTTCTCCGTTGTGGCGCCGATCAGGGTGATCGTGCCGTCCTCCACGTGCGGCAGCAGCGCGTCCTGCTGCGCCTTGTTGAAGCGATGAATCTCGTCCACAAGGACGATGGTGCGCTGGCCGTGCAGTGCCCGCCGCTCCCTGGCGTCCTTGATGGCCCGCCGGATGTCGGCTATTCCAGCAAGCACCGCACTGATGGCCTCAAAATGCGACTGCGTGCGGTTGGCGATGATCATGGCCAGCGTGGTCTTGCCGGTGCCAGGCGGACCCCACAGAATGATGGAAGAAAAGAGGCGATCTGCCTCGATGGCGCGGCGCAGCAGCCGCCCGGAGCCAACGATGTGTTCCTGACCGATCATCTCCTGCAAGGTGCGCGGGCGCAAGCGCGCCGCCAGGGGCGCCTCGCTGGCGATCTGGTCCTTGCGAGCACGGGTGAACAGATCCTCTGACTTTCGGGAGCTTCTCATGCTGAAACCTCCGTCACGAACCTTCCTGCTCCGTCATGCGGCAGTGATTATAGCACCAGTGGGCCATTGCTCCAAAGACCCAATCAGAGGGAGCCCGCGAGGACGACATCGTGGCAGCGCTTGGTAGCCGTTTCTGTCAGCTTCTCGAAGGGTTCCACCCGTTCACGGGGGCGACAGAAGCGCAGACTGACAGCCATAGCCGCTTTGCCTTCTTTCCAAGAACATGCTACAATCACGCCAACTGAAGAACAGCCTTTGGCCACAGTCACTCTTGTCGCTGCAGGTCTGAGAACAGGCTAGGGAGATGATACTGTGAAATTGGGAGACTACTTCGATTTTCTGGCGCCCAACGACATTCGCTTGAAGGGGCATCGGATCGGCATTGAAACCATCCTGACCGACTACCTCAACTTGGGTCTATTCCCGGAAGAGATCGTCGTCCGCTATCCGACGTTGACCTTGGAAGAGGTATATGCTACCATCACCTATTACTGGCGCAACCAAGAGCAAGTAGATGCCTACTTGCAGGCCTGGAAGGAACACGGCGAACGCATGCGTCGTGAACAAGAGCTAAATCCATCGCCTGCTGTTCAGCGTCTCCGCGCCATAATCCAGCAGCGCCAACAGGAATCGCAGGCTCAGACTGCATCGGCATCATGAAGCCCCCTGGTCTTCTAATTGACGAAAACCTGTCTCCGGTTATTGCTCTACAGCTTCGGCGACATGAGCCAGAAATGCGAGTTCTTGCTGTCAGGCAGCCGGACGCGCCTTCTGGGAGTACCCCAGACCCTCAGCTCCTGTGCTGGATCGAAGAGAATGACTACCTGCTTGTCACCAATAACCGGGCCAGTATGCCTGGACACTTGCGCGATCACCTAGCCACTGGCAGGCACGTTCCTGGAATTCTGGTAGTGCCCTTCCCTTTGGACATTGGCGCGCTGGTTGAGGAGTTGATCCTGATCTGGGGTGCCAGCCTGCTGAACGAGTACCAGGATCAGATCGTGTACCTGCCCTTGCGTTGAGCGGTGCTACACGCTCTCCAGAACACAGCCCCCTCCACCCAGGCGGTGAAGGGGGCTGGTCGAGCTTTGTCCCCAATCCTCTTGAATCTGCTTCCAGAACCCAGACGTTGCTCAGCCGGAGCGCAGCAGCAAGGGCACGTAGAGCCTCTGAAGCGTCGGCGTGGGCGTCCTCGTAGGAGTGGCGGTCGGCGTGGCGGTCGGCGTAGTGGTTGGCGTCGGAGTCTGTGTGGGTGTGGGCGTGGGCGTATTCGTCGGCGTCGCCGTGGGCATGGGCGTGGGGGGCTCGCTGAAATCGCCCACCGCCCAGTCGTGGGACAGAGAACTCACGCCGTTGCGGGTCACGCTGGTCTCGTCGAAGGCTGCTCGGTCGCAGTCCCACCCGCCCGTGCCGGCGCCCTCCACGTAGCGGCAGACCCAACCGTTGCTAGCCGGGACGACGGTGTGGGGCAGGGTCAAGTTGACGACGTGCGTGGCGCTGCCCGTGGTCTCGGCCGTCATAGCCCACCACTGGCCGTTCATCTGCGTGGCCTGCGGGTGGTCGCCTTTCGTCCGCTTCACCGTCAGCCCGGCCAGGCCGCCCTTGGTGGTGACGTTCACCTGCACCAGGGTGGGGCCGAAGGTGAAGATGCCGCGGCTGGTGATGGCCTTGGCCACGGTGTCGCTGTCCTCGTACCTCAGCTCGAAGGCCCCGACGTCGCAGCGCAGATCGTCGCGGGGCTCGCCCCGCTGATCGGCCGCGATGGCCGCGCCGTCGTGATCCTTGCAGCCGCTGCGATCGCCAGCGTCAATGGCCAGGCTGTCGAACAGCAAGGCATGGGTGAACGTGGGGCCGCCATTGTCGGCCAGGGAGCCGAGACTCGGATCGTCGGTGACGAGGTCACCGCTGCCATCGCTGGGGCAGCCCGTGCGGTCGCCCACCAGGTTGTGGCCTCGCGAGACGAGCAGGCCACCGCAGTCATCGAAGCTGCTGTCGCTTCTGCTCTCATTGTCGGCGATGAGGGTGTTCCGAAACTCGATCACGCCGTCCCAATCCCCGTAGGCACCGCCGCCAGCGCCGTCGCCATCGTTGTCCTCGTCGGCGACGTTGTCGGTGATGGTGCAATTGGCTAACTGCAGGACGCCGCCCTCATTCCAGGCGTGGTAGATACCGCCGCCAAAGCCCGGGGTGACGTTGCCGCTGACCGTGACGTTAGTGAGAGACAACGTGCCACTAATAAGGGCACTCACTCCGCCGCCATGGCCGCCGGCGCCGGTGCTGTTGCCCGTGAGGGCGCTGTCCTGCACGGTGAGAGTGCCCTCGTTGTGATAGATCCCTCCGCCATAGCTACCGAAATCGCCGTCCACACCGGTGTCGCCAGTATGGTTGCCATGCAGTGTGCTCTGCTGGACGGTCAAGTCGCTGTCTCTGCTGTAGATGCCGCCGCCGTGGCCACCGTTGTCGCCGCTGCCGGTGCTGTTGCCGGTGAACACACTGTTCTCAATGGTCAGCTCGCCCCAACCATTCCAAATGGCGCCACCGTTGCCGCCGTCGAGACTGCCGCCGTTGCCGGTACCATTGCCGCTGAAGGCGCAACCTTCGATCCTCACCATGGAGTCACGACTGAAGATGGCGCCGCCAGAGCCACCACTGCCGCCGCCACTGCCGCAGAGGTTGTTGTTGAAGGTGCTATTCTCCACGGTCAGCGCGCCGTTCTTGTGAACGATGGCACCGCCAGTCCCCCCGTTATAGCGGCTGCCATCGCCAGAGTGATTGTTTTCGAAGCGGCTGTTACGGATGGTCAAGGGGCTGTCGTAGTTGGCCACGCCACCGGCCGATCCGCCGAAAGCACCGCCACCACTGGTGTTGTCGCTGATGGTGCTGTCCTCAATGATCAGCTCACCCTCCTGGTGCCAAATGGCAGCACCGAGGCCGCCGATGCCAACCGGATCGCTGCTGCCGCTGCCGGTGCTGTTGCCGCTGATGACGCTACGGCGGATCTGCAACGCCCCGGCGCTGCGCACCGCCCCGGCGCCGCCACCGTTGAGACCGTCGCCGGTGCTGTTGCCGCTCACGACGCTGTCCTCGATGGTCAGCGTGCCCATGTAGTGGAAGATGCCACCGCCATCGCCGCCGAAGCCACCGGCGATCCCGGCCCCGGTGCTGTTGTTGCTGACGGTGCTGTTTTGGAGCATGATCTCGATGACGCCCGTGGAGAAGAGGCCAGTGGTGTAGATCCCCCCACCGCGGCCGGTGTTGCCGGAGTGGTTGCCTTCGATGACCGTGTCTGCGATAGTGACCGTCGTGTTCGCAGCGAGGGCGGTGAGGATCAGCACCCCGCCCCCACCACCGCCTTGGCCGAAGCGCCCATCACGGCTGTCTGGGCCGCCAGCGCCGCCGGAATTGCCATCGCCGGCGACGTTATCCTCGAGAGTGCCATCCTCAATGATCAGCGTGCCCGCGGGAAGATTGTCGTTGCGATAGTAGATTGCACCGCCGGAACCACCATGACCGCCATCGCCGGCGTCACCGCCATACGGCCCGCTGCTGCCATCCCCGCCCAGGCCGCCTTCGCCAGCACGATTGCCACTGAAGGTGCTGTTGCGGATGATCAGCGGGCTGCTGTCCGTACATATCGCCCCACCCCCGCCGCCCGACCCGCCATCCCCGCCCAGACCGCCGTGTCCACCGTCACCGCCGTCGCCGGCCGCGTTGTTGTCGAGACTGCTGCCTTCGATGGTCAGGGCGCCGTCCAGGCTGTAGATGCCGCCCCCCCAGCCGCCACCGGCGCCGCCACCGCTCCAGCCATCGGAGCCGAGATCGCCGCCCCGCCCGCCATCGCCGCTGCGATTGTCGCTGATGCTGCAACTGCGGACGGTCAGGGTGCCCCCCTGGTTGTAGATGCCGCCTCCCCTTTGGCCCCCATAGCCTCCGCCGCCCGGCGGGCTATCCGCGCCATCGGGGCTGTGGCCGTTGGTGATCATGACGCCGGCGAGTTCGACAGCGGCGCCTTCGTGGATGTGCAGGACGCGATCCAATTGGTTGCCGTCCATGACCGAGACGCTGGCCCCGGCACCGACGATGGTGATGCTGCTCTTGATGTCCAGATCGCCCGTGGCGTTGTTGTCCTCGTCGGCACCGGCCCGCGTCAGCGTGTAGGTTCCGGCGGGGAGGTTGATAGTATCGGCACCGTTCCCGCGCACGCAGCCGCCGAAAGCACTGTCCGTGTTGGCGGCCTGGATCGCTTCGCGCAGCGAGCAGCTGGCGCCCGCGGCACCGTACTCATCGGCTTCTGTGGTCACGTTGATGGTGTTGGCGTAGGCCACAGGTAGCGGGAGCAGGAGAGCCATCGCGGCCAGCAGAAGCGAGGACAGGACAAAGCGAACGAGACGCTCAAGAGAACGGGTCATTGAAACCTCCCTACTGGGCTGGCTCGTTTGGTCTCAGCCCCCTCCACCCAAGCGGTGAAGGGAGCGGGCTGGTTATGTCATCTCTTGTCCAGGATGCGTTGCCTGATGCTCCTATCCAGACCTTCCAAGTCTCTTGTCACGCCCGGTTCGACATCCGTCTATCCGTTCTTCATCCGTTGACACCAGCATACACCGATCACTGCGGGCGGTGACCACCCTACACATACGCCAGGTTGGGATCATCGCGGATGTAGGCCACCTCGCTGCCGAGGAAAGGCAGGGAAGGTAGACCGTGCCATTCCCGCAGCAAGTGATACACGGGCGAAGTGAGCAGACGACAGGCATCCACAGGTTCGCGCCACTCGCTGCGCCGGATCTCGGCCACTGTCTGTGCAGAGGGCAACAAGCCAAAATCCCACGCCGCACACAGGCGAGCTACAAAGTCCACCCGCTCCGCCAGAGTGTGCACCTCTACCGGCTGCTCGACGTCGGGATAGAGAGAGGTGTCCAACCAATCATTCCGTGAGGCCATCCAGAAGCTCCTGTACAAACCAGCGCCGCACCTGCTCTGCTTCGGCCCGCTGCGTGGGATCAGCGATCTCTTTGAGCGGACGATGTTGTGCAATACGCGCCAGGTGGGTTTCCACGGCCAGCCGTGCCCGAGAACTGTCGGTATCACTGCCCGCCAACCGTTGGCGGCGTCGCCACAGTTCCCAGCATTCCTGCGGCGTCGCCAAGCCGGCCTGGCACACCGCGTGAATGTCACGAACATCTCGCGGCGCGCCGCGCTCCACCAGGGCCACCATCTTGCTGGCCAACAGGTCTGGGAAGCTATCCAGCAGCACGTGCGTCCAGGGTGCAGGTGCGGGTGGCTCCAGTTGGGCGGAGCGATGCGCTACTTGGAAGCTGAAGACCGTCTTCCCCCCGCGCATCAATTCCACACTGACCACGTCGCCCCAGGCCCGTCTCTTGACCTGACCAAGAGGTTGGAGCGTCGCTTCGATCACGCTAACCACCTGGCTGCGGTCCTCTGCAGTGGCCGAGGGAATCCACCAGGCATCCACATCGTGGGTGGGACGGTAGTCAAGGTAATGCAACAGGCCAAAGGCGCCGCCCAGAGAGATCTTGTCTCCCAGCCCGTTGGCAACCAGGGCGCGTAGACAGACCTCGGCATAGTCGGGCATGTGCGCCGGGCGACGCGGCTGCACCACCTCGCTGCTGTTCATTCTATCCTACCTCCCCCACTGTTTGCCTCTTCCCTAATCAGACCCTTAGGATTTCCAACACCAGTGCTCAATATCCAGTATCCAATATCTATCCAGGAAACGCAGCCTCCCATCACTCTGTAACGGTGAACGCACCGCCGGCGCCGCGGCCCCACACCTCAGGGAAGTACATCTCGTAGGCAGTCGAGGGCAGCGTCAGGAAGCGGCCTGGCAGGCTGGCCCGCATCAGGTAGGTGTATTCGTAGGTGCCCCGCCGCAGCCAGGTGGCGAACAGCCCCACCTTCTCGTCCCGCAGCTCGCTGTGCGTCGGCAACCACAGGTTCCACCACCAGGGAGCCTCCGGCTCCCGTTCGATCACATCCATGTCCGGCCCCTCGTACAGCGCGCTGACCGTCTTCAGGCTGATGTCCACAGCCTCGCAGCCGGCCGGCAGTGGGTCTTCCACGACCAAGTAGTGCAGATCGTTGGGCGCCACCAGCGTCAGCTTCACGCGGATGACGTCGCCCACCTGGGCCTGGCTCACCGGCGGGCAGTCCTCCCCACCTTTCGTTCCTTTCGTGTCCTCCCCTTTCGTTCCTTTCGTGTCCTCACAGTCGGCCATCTCGTAGCGGCGGGCCACGACGACGCCCCGATCCAGCGGCTCCAGTTCCTCCACCGGCAGGAAGTAGCGCAGGTGCGCCGTGTAGTACAGCCGCCCCTCGCCCGTCTGACCTGCCTGCGGTTCCAGCCGCTCCAGCAGCAGAGCGTTGGCGCGGTCAAGGAAAAGCTGGGCGATGTCGGCCTTCAGCTCCACTGCCTCGTCCACGTTGTCCTGCGTGGCCGTGCCCTCACCCAGCAGCTCGCCGTTGAGCCGCACTTCCCAGGAGTAGTCTGCCTCCAGCTCGCCGGAAGCGGCCATCCAGTCAGTGAGAGCGATGAGCGCCCAGGCGGTCTCCTGCGTCGTCTCCCAGCGGCCGGCCTTGCGGGCCACCATCAGCCAGCGCACCACGTTGGGGGCCAGCGCCTCCCCACCTTTCGTTCCTTTCGTGTCCTTGGGTGCCAAGCGAGCGAAGGCATCAAGCACGACAGAAGTGGAGCGAGTATCGGTGTTCATCGTCCACCAGTCCACCGTACCTTCCTCCCAGTGGGCGCCCGTCGCGGAGAGGATGGCCTCGCCCACCAGATCGCTGAGCAGGCTGTCGACGCGGCCGCGTTCACCTTCCTCTTCCACCAAGCCCAGTGCCATGGCCAGGTAGCCCTTGCCATAGTGGGCCAGCTTCTCCCGGTAGTCAAAGAGGGCCACCGTCCGGCCCACGTCCGGCTCACCCACCTCCGCTAGCACGAAGAGCAAGAAGGCCTGCTGGTTGAGCTGCCACTCGATCAGGTCGTCGGGGTCGTGCAGTTGCCGCTTCAGGTAGCGGCTGGCCCGATCCATCACGTCCTCGTCCACCAGGAAACCAGCCTCGTCAGCGTGGAACAGCCCGAAGAGCACGTAGGCGGTGAGGAAGGGGCGGCTCTCGTCGGCGGCCCACCAGCCCCAGCCGCCGTCCATCTTTTGCTGGTTGTAGATGCGCTGCAGGCCAACGCCCACGAGCTGCGCCGTCTTCGTCTGCAAGTCTGGCCGCTCGATGCCCAGGTCCTGGAGCGCTCTGTAGGTGAGTACGTTAGGCAGGAAGCGGCTCATAGTCTGCTCGACGCACTCCCACGGGTAGTGCTCCAGGTACTTGAGCCCCTCTACCATGCCGGCAGCCAGTGACGGCTCCAGCTTGATGCTCAGGTCACCCTGCGAAGCGTCAATCACCACCGGCAGCCGGATGGCTTCCAGGCGTGACTCGCCGGCCAGCACCTGGCCGCTGGTGCCCACCACTTCGGGCGTGGAGTAGCGATACACGGGCAGTGTCAGCTCCATGGCATCGTCGTGCCGCTCGCCCAGCGCCGTCCACAGCGCCACCACCTGGTCGCCCGGCAGCGCCGCCACCGGCCAGGATACCTTGACCAGCCCCTGCGCGGGCACAGTGACCTGATGGATGGCTGGCCCCTTGACGTCCAGCCCCACCGCCTCCAGGCTGACCTCCACCTCCTCGTCCTCATCGGTGTTGTTGTGTACCACCGCCGCCAAGTCGGCCTGATCGCCGACGACGAAGAAGCGGGGAGCCACCGCCCGCACCAGCAGGTCCTTGGTGGCTACAACGTCGCTCTGCGCTTCTCCCACCTCCGTAGCCACGGTGAGCCCCCTACCAGTCATACGCCAGGTGGTGAGGTTGTCGGGCAACGGTACGCTCACGACTGCCTTGCCTTCGGCGTCGGTTTGCACGACGGGGTTCCAGTAGGCAATGTCGGGGAACTCGCGGCGTACGGAGGGCGCATCACCCTGCCCGCCACCACCGCCACCCTTGGCCCCCCGATCGGCCTCCATCACCGCCTCCTGTACCACGCGGTTGAGGTTGGTCACCATCGTGGCCGCCGTACCCACGCCCACGCCCCGCTGGCGGTAGAAATGATTCAGCAAGCTTGGGCCAGACGCGTCGGCCAGCGCCAGCACCGCCTTGTCCACCAGCGCCAGGGAGAACTCCGCCTCCACCGGCTGTCCGGCGTGGTCCTTGGCCTCCACGGTGTAGGTGACCGTGTCCCGCGGTCCCACCCGCTCGCTGGAGGGCACGATCGTCACCTCCAGTTCCTTCTCCGCGGTGGAGACGGGCAGTTCGATGTAGCCTACCTTGAAAGAACCGTGCGGATCCGCCTCGTCCATGCCCTTGACGATGACCACGGAGATGAAGATATTGGGGATGTGCTCGGCGGTGATAGGCACCTCGATGGTCTCGCTGTTAGTGGTCAGCGTCAGCCGACGGGCCTCGTAGATGTGCCCCCGCTCGATGGTCAGCAGCGCCTCGACTTCGCCTTGGAAGGGATGGGGGACAAGAATCTCGGCCACGTCGCCCGGCTCGTATTCCCTCTTGTCGGCGATGAGGTCGATGCGGTCGTTGTTCTCCCGCCGCCAGCTAATGAAGTCCTTGCCGCTGATCCACATGAAGGCGGAGCTGAGCACCTCGTTGCCGCGGTCGTCCTCGCCGCTGGCAATGATCTTGTACTCGCCTGCCTCGGGCGGCGTCCACTCGAACAGCGCCTTGCCGTCGGCGTCGGTGGTCAGTGTCTTGGTGACAATAGGAGTCACCTCTGCCTTGCTCGTCCAGTAGAAGCGGCCATCGTCGCCCTTCTCCTGGACGCTGTACCACTTGTACTGGGCTGCCACCACGGTCAACTCCACTTCGGGCACCGGCTCGCTCTGCGGGTCCACGGTGATCAGATCCACCTCCTGCCGTTCCCCCACCCGCCCCACGTAACGCCGCGGCGATACGCCGATGTAGAACTCGCCCTTGTGCACCACCACCGCGGCGCGGCTGGCCACTTCCTGCCCGTTGACGTCGGTGATGATCACATCGAAGGTGAAGGCCTGGCTCCGCTTGTACTGAGCGATGTCGGCGGGGACGGAGAAGCTGAAACTGCCATCGGCCTCAGTCTGTCCCTGGCCCTCAGCGAGAAGCTCGCCGAAGCGAGTCCACTGATCGCTTCTCCGCCAGTCGCCCCAGTCCCAGTCGCTGAAGTTGTACCAGCCTTTGCCCTTCCACTGGAGGGAGGTGTCCTGGCTCAGCACGGCCCAGCGCACAGCGGCTTCCTTCACCGGCCCGCCAAAGAAGTAGCTGGCCTGCACGGTGGCGCTGATGGTATCGCCCTGGATGTACTCGGGCTGATCGGTCTGCACGCTGACCTCGTACTCCGGCTTGCGGTACTCGGCCACCTGGAAGGAGGTGCCGAAGCGCTGCTCGTCGAGCACAGCTTCCAGCCAGTAGCCGCCCAGGCCCGCCTCCTCGTCCAGTTCCAGATCGCCGTGCAGCGTGCCCATGTCGCTCAGATCATGCTCAGCCTGGTACACTTCGGTGCCCATGCTGTCGCGGATGGTCACCGAGATGGGGACTGTCTGCGGCGGCAGACCATAGCGGGCGTCGTCGTCGGTGCGGATGATGCCTTTCCAGTGCACCGTCTGACCGGGTCGGTAGATGGGACGCTCGGTGTAGAAGTTGCCGCTGTAAGGCTCGCGATAGGTCTCGCCGCGCAACTGGAAGTCCCAAGGGCTAACGCCGTTGCTCCAGCGGCTCATCACCACGCCGTAGTTCTCAGCGCCCTGCTCCCCTACAAAGGCGTAGAGCGGCCGCCAGGAGTCTCGCTCATCGTACTCGGCGCCGAACAGCCCCTCTTCGTCGGTATCGCCCCGTTCCGCCAGCCCCTTTTCATCCAGCAGACGCACAGGCAGCCCTTCCACCGGCTGGCCGGTCTTGAGGTCTGTGGCCCACAGCAGGGCCTCGCCGACTGTGCTCTTGAGGATCAGGTTGTAGGCGGAGAGGATGAGCATGGCGTGCGGTGGACGGCGGTACTCCTCGTACTCGATCTCAGGCGCGGCCATGACCAGGTAGTAGATGCCCGGCAGCAGCGGATCGCCATCCTCGCCTGTGAGCGGCGTGATGAGCTGCCCGCTCTCGTTGGGCAGCGCATCGCTCTCCTCGCTCCACTGCCGCAGCAGCATTCCTTCTTTCGTTCCTTTCGTGTCCCTGGACGGGTCGAACTCTCTAGAGAAGCGCCACCCCTCCTCGCCTGTCAGGCTCATGAAGGTCTCCTCGTCCAAGCGGTAGAGCGCGAAATCGAGGCGGGAGACGTTGCGGTAGGTGGCGCTGATCAAGGTGTCAGTGTAGGCATTGTAGGTGCCCATTTCGCCCATCACGTCGAGGAAGGCCGTGGGCTCGTAGTCGCCGGTGGCGAAGCGCACCACGACGTCATCGCCCAGCGTGTTGCCGTAGGAGTCGCCGATGGTGGACGCAAGGGTAACTGTGTAGGCAGTCTGTGGCTCCCAGTCCCAACTGATCCACAGCCGGCTGTTCCAGGAGTTATAGTAGCTGTAGACGCCGGTCGGTTCGGGCAGCACGGTCACAGCGCCGGCCAGGGTCTCCTCGTCCAGGGGGCTGGCGAAGTAGATCTCCATGCCGCCGTAAGGGTCTACGTCTTCGGCCCCATCTTCGGGCTCCGTGCTGGCGATGCCCGGCAGCGGAACGACGGCGAACGACCAGCTTTCGTCTCGCCGTAACCCACCCTCGCCCACCGCCGGCTGAGCCGTGTCATCTACCTCGGCGTAGTAGCTGGCGCCAAATTCCAGCCACTCGTCGGGCTGGAAGACCAGCGTGCGGTCGTCGTCCGCCCATTGGAAGCGGCCCTCAATGGGATTGGCGCTATGCGGCTCCCCCTCCACCTCCGGCAGCAAGCTGAAAGCCGCCTGGCTGCTGCCCCGATCCATCGGTTGGCTGAAAGTGACGGTGATCGCCGACGTGGGTGGCGCCTGGTCGCGCGTCGGCTCCTGGTACACGACGACAGGCGCAGCCGTGACGAAACTCCAGGTATAGTCCTCGGCCAACAGACCGCCGGAGACATCGGTCAGGCCCGCTCTGACGGTGACGGCGTACGACGTGGCCGCGGCGAAGCCCGCGCTGGGCTGGAAGACGTAGATGCTGGTGTTGAGCCACTCGCCCGTGCCCTCCAGCAGCGGATCAAACTCCAGCGGCTGCGGCAGATCGGCCGCCTCGTCGAGGCTCATCAAGGGAACCACGGGACGGTTGAAGACCGCCGTCACCAGGATGTCGGTGGCCACCTCCTCTGCCCCATCCGGCGGCTGCGTGCTGGTGACCTCCAGATAGCCAACGGTGTTGAAAGCGAAGCTGAGCGGTGCGCCCAGAGCCAGGCCCAGCGCGCTCTTGGCCGTCTCGGCAATGGTGATCTGGTAGCGAGTGGCTCGCTCCAGCGGCTCGTCGGGGGTGAAGAGGAGCGTGTCCCCCTCCACGGTCACCTGACCTTCTGCCTCCGGCTCGATACCGAAGGCTGCAGCCGCGCTCGGCTCGTCCAGCGGCTGGTCGAAGGTGACCATCAGAGGCGCATCCGGCGGATGCGGTTCGCCCCGCGCCGGACTGACGGAGATCACCGTCGGCGGCAGAGCGACAGGCGTGGGAACTTCCGTAGGCTGCGGCAGGGCGACGCTGGTGGAATGGAGCTCCTCCGCTGGCGTGGCCGTAGCGGGTTCAGTCGCCACTGTAGGCGGCGGCGTGGGTACCGCGCAAGTGCTCAGTAGCGGCGTGACCAGCAACATGACCAGAAGGAACAGGTTAGGCAGGACAGGGTGATGTTTCATGGCAAGAACTCCTTGAGCAAGATGCAAGATGCAAAGCACGTTTGATAGACGTCAGAGGGAGTGCAGAAGTTCCCAAAGCACTCATTCCTTCGTGGCAAGGTACAGAGGTCACTGCTCAGCCAGGCAAGGATTGGATACGGATCAAAACGGATTCGATGGATATGCACAGATACATTCAGAGAAATCCGTGAGAATCCGTCCAATCCGTGGGAATCCGCGTCCCACTTCCAGTCCTCTGGGCAGCAGACTCAGCAGTTACCGACCCATTAGGACTCACGCACCAGAGGCAGCCGTTCAATTCTCAGGAAGGCACTCAGAACACCAGCGTCCAGGATGACGACCGGGCTCAACGGGTTGTTCTCCCGGCGGCTTTGAGCATCTCATGGGCCATGGCCGCTGTCTCGGCGGGACTCTCATCGGCTTGGCGGACGATGCCCCGGCTGTGCAACGATTCCTTCATCGCCTCAATGGGAAGGCTGCTCCACTCTGCGGCGCGTCCCAGGGAAGAATCGCCCCGTTCGTACAGCTTACAGGCCATAGCCTCCCGCAAGTCAGGGCAGGCCGCCAGAAAGGTACGCACTGCATCGGTCAGAAACGCTTCTTCGTTTTCATATGAGTCGGTTGCGGTTGAGTCGGTTGCGGTCACGGCCGCCAGTTCTTCTCGGAACATAGGAGAAAGAGAAGCGCTTTCCAGGATGGCTTTCCCTCATCTTCGAATAGTTGACCGATCTTGAGACATTCTACCACGATCGTTCATCGTATGCAGTCTGCAAACAGGCTTGGAAATCGTGGCCTCAAGTATATCACCAGTTCCCTTGTTCTGGATCAAGATCCCGCATCAGCCTATAGGCCATCTCGGAGTAGAAAGTCTGCAATGTCTCCAACTCCAACGGCTTCAGCATTTTCGGCAAGTAGGTATGCCTGCCGATCTGTCGCAGCATTCCCACGAAGTAGAACTCCGTCAGGCCAAGGTCTTTCTCACGAGCCATCTCGAAGACTTCGTCGAGTTCGTAGCCCTCTTGCAGGATGAAGTATAGGTCCACGAAGTCTTTGATGCTGGCGCGGCCGAAAAGGGCGCAGACTTTGTTTGCCGCGATGTTGTCCAGGGCATCCACGATGATCCCGTCCCAAACAAGTCTCTCGCCGTACTGCGGCCCAAAGTCCCGCACCATGTCAATCTTGAGAGGCTCTCTGATTTGTGGATGCGACAGGAAGAGCTGCTGGAAATACTGCGACACACGCGTGCGTCTCAGCGCACACCCGAGATCGTCGGCAATCGCTTCCACCGGATGTATCGTTGCTCCCAGTGCTTCATCGTCTAGCGTGAACAGATCCAGGTCATCGCTCAGACGGTGGTGCAGGTGAAAGGCAGACAGGGCTGTGCCGCCCGTCAGGAAGAAGCGCTGCCCCACGGGAACGGCAAAGAAGGCTTGCATAAATGCCCTCTGCAGGGGGCTAAGAATATCATCCATCGTCATCTGACCACACGCCAAGTGCATAGGTCCAGAGGTTGCGGATGTACGGCTTGAGACCCAGCCGCTGGAAGTTCTCCCGCACGTCGACCAGGGTGAGGTAGCGCCAGATGTCCTCCCAGCGGGCGTACTCCAGGATGCGGGTGATGACCCACGCCTTTTCCACCTCGTTGTCCCCGCGCAGTATCTCGCGAATACCCTCTTCGCTGATGTCGTAGTCCCAGAAGAAGTAGGGACGCTGGCCTGTCGTTGCTCTCTCGATCATGATCTTCACACGTCCATTATACCACACAGCGAGAAGGATGACAAAGCTACTCGCTCACCGTGATATGCACGGGTTCGCTGGCAAGCTCTCGTCCCTCGACGTCCACCCCCATGGCCCGAAACTCGTGCTCTCCGGGCGTCAGCATCCACCAGGTCCGGTACGGCGGCTCAGTCAGCGTGACCAGCGGCTCGCCATCGGCCAGCAGCGTGACCTGCGTCAGCGCCACGCCATTCCCCGGCCGGGCGGCGACCTCGATGCGTTGGGCCTCCCGCGGCAGGCCCGCCCGCAACCGGTAGTGCGCGAGGGCATCCGGACTTGTCAGTACCAGCATCGCCTGAGACCCCGCACTCGGCGCTTGGGGATTTGAGATTTGAGATTTGAGATTTGAGATTTGCGGTATGCCTTCTTCCCTGGCCCAATCTTGCAACTCAGCAGGCAAGACAAAGTAGACCCGTTCCACGACTTCTTCCGGTGGCGTGTCGTCATCGGCAAGCAAACCAGTGCGCCGATCCAACCGCACGAGTTGGTGCATGTGACACATCTCCTGCGGCTCGGCGCCGGCGATGAAGAGCTCGCTGCGGCGACGGGGGCAGTACTCGCTCGGCAATAACCCCGAATCGGCGCAGATCTCCACCTCCACCAACCCTCCAGGGCGAGAGAAGTCCACCGGCGGGCGGTCGCGCAACACCGTCTCCATGAAATCGTGCCAGATGGGCGCCGCGCCGTCCACGCCGCTCACGCCGCGCATAGGTTCGTTGTCAGCATTGCCCACCCAAACGCCCACCACCAGCTCCGGCGTGTAGCCGACCGTCCAGTTGTCCCGCCAATCGGATGTGGTGCCGGTCTTGGCCGCCGCCGGGCGGTTGAGGCGCAACATGCTCCCCTCGCCGAAACCGGCGATGCGGGCGGCGCCGTCGCAAAGGATGTCTGTGATGAGAAAGGCAACCTGAGGAGACAAGACGTGATGCGTGACACGTGAAACGTCATCGTCAACAGCCAGTTTCTGGCCTTCAAGTGTCTCTATGCGCTCGATGACCAGGGGCTGGACGCGGGAGCCGCCATTGGCGAAGGCGGCGAAGGCGGCGGTGAGCTCCAGCAGCCGCACCTCGCCTCCGCCAAGCGTGAGGGCCAGGCCGAATTCCGCGTCGTCGCTGAAGGTGGTGATGCCCAGCTCCCGCGCCTGGTGGATGAGTTCATCCACGCCGATGTGCTGCAGCACCTTGACGGCAGGGACGTTGAACGAGGAGCCCAGTGCCTGGCGCAGCAGCACCGGGCCATGAAAGCGCAGGTCGTAGTTCAGCGGCACGTAGGGGGTACCCTCGCGGGTGGGGAAGGACGTGCGCACGTCGCTGATCAGCGTAGCCGCAGTGAAGACGGCGCGCCCGGCAGCCTCGGCCTTAGCGGGATCGAAGGCCGCAGCGTAGGTCAGCGGCTTGATAGCCGAGCCGGGCTGCCGAAGGCTCAGCGCGCCGTTCACCGCCCCGTTGATGCGGGCATCGAAATAGTCGGGGCTGCCCAGCATGGCGCGGATGGCGCCGCTCTGCGGGTCGAGCGCCACCAAGGCCGCGTTGTCCACACGGCGGTTGGGCGGCCCGTCGGGATCGTCGGCCAACTGCTGCAAGCGGCGGCGGACGATGGCCTCGGCCTGCTCCTGCCAGGCCAAGTCCAGCGTGGTGTACACCCGCAGCCCACCGCGGCGCAGCGTCTCGGCCCCCAGCTCTCTTTCCAATTCCGCCAGCACGACCATCACGAAATGCGGGGCCTCGATGGGAAAGGGCGTGGCGGCGTACTGCAGCCGCTCCGCCTTGGCCCGCCGCGCATCCTGCGTAGTCAGGACGCCGTGTCGTACCATCAGATCGAGGACGATGGCCTGGCGGAACTTGGCCGCCTCCGGGTTTTCCAGCGGGTTGTAGCCGGCGGGATACTGGGGCAGTCCGGCCAGCAGGGCACACTCGGCCAGGTCCAGCTCGCCAACGTGTTTGCCGAAATAGGCCTGCGCCGCGGCCTCCATGCCATAGGCGAAGTGACCGTAGTAGGTCTGGTTGAGGTAGAGGGCCAGAAGATCGTCCTTGCTGAACCGTCGCTCCAGCCGCCAGGCAAGCCACGCTTCCCGCAGCTTGCGGCGGTAGCTGCGCTCGTAGCGCTCCTCCGGCTCCAACAATAGGCCGCGTGCCACTTGCTGAGTGAGCGTGCTGGCCCCACTGACCGTTTCGCCGCTGCGCCAGTTGGTCCAGGCCGCCCGAGCGATGGCCTTGAGGTCAACGCCGGGGTGGTGGTAGAAGTTGGCGTCTTCCGTGGCGATGGTCGCCTGGCGGCAGGCAGCAGGAAGAGCTTCCAGCGGCAGAGGGGTATGCTTGCCGCCCTGGGGGTCAATCATCTCGTAGAGCAAGCGGCCGTTCCGGTCGAAGATAAGCGTGCTGGGAGCGGCGCTCCGGGTGAGAACATCGTCTGGCGACGGAAGATCGGCGAAGAGCGCGGCGAGGAAACCGGCGGCGGCAAGCGCCAGCGCCACCAGGGCAAGTATCAACCAAAGATACCAGCGGTGCAGGGGCGTCACGACAGGTCGTCCGACGGGGCTCACGGCAGGTCACCTCAAAGCCTGGAGACGAGGCAAGATACGAGATGCGGGCTCACGGTCCCGCTGTCATTGTATCCGGATTCGGGGCAAAAGCAAAGCCAGCCATCGGGTGCTTTCGAGTGGCAATCCGACGGCTGGCACAGGAAATCCGCTGAAGCAAGTTATGTCAATATCCCAGCCTGCGGCTGCGACGATGCATCTGCAGCGACGGCAGCAGGAACAGGATACCGCTGAGCAAGAGCACCGCCAGGTCCAGCCACGAGTTAAGCAAGCCCTGCCCCAGCACGGCGTGGTTCATCAGGTCCTGGGCGTAGGTCAGCGGCGAGAGGTAGGCCAC
>Ga0075114_10000740_pt1 | contig 19161 bp, 10 predicted proteins | sample AntAceMetag02UKM_FD_69784 | JGI IMG/M metagenome (GOLD analysis project Ga0075114, IMG submission 69784) | Saline lake microbial communities from Ace Lake, Antarctica - Antarctic Ace Lake Metagenome 02UKM | ecosystem: Environmental > Aquatic > Non-marine Saline and Alkaline > Saline | place... | reverse complement strand
ATTCCCAAGAGAAAAACTCCCGTACCACCAGAAGACATGTTTACCCCCGCTCCAATTGAAACATTATTAAAACTTAAGACTTCTATGGTAGTAAGGTCAGCAATATTATCAACTGTAAAATTAAATGATAACGAACTATTCAACTTACCATCACTGGCAATTATTGTTACATCATGATATCCAACATCACAATCAGTCGGAGTAAAATTAATTATCCCAGATGTCGAATTAAAATTCGTAGAATTCAGAGAACAAAATTCCTCAGAAACATTCTCATAATAGAACACTATAGGATCCGTATCACTAACATTTATACTAACATTATAATAGAATGATTCATCTTCAGTAAGACTCAAAGAAACCAAGCTTCCCAAAGACACATTCCACTCTGGGGCAGTCTCATCCAAAATCTCAACAACAAAAGTCTGATTATCTGTATTTCCAAAATCATCTGTCACATTAATCACAATAGTATAATTATCCTCGCCCAAACTTACATTGCTCATAACGTAATCATGATTAACCTTAAATATGGCAGTAGAATAATTGTTACCTCTAACATGACTTGCAGTACTCACATAAGTTACCCAAGTAGTATTAGATTCAAACGTCAAATTTTCAACTTTAACAGACGAATCCCTTATTAGCAAATCACGGTCTATCGCATTAACCGAAAAAGTATAATTTTCATAAAGAGTGCTCGAACCATTCAAATCCGCAATGGAATCTAATGTAACATTTGATTCTATATAAGTTACATTCAAACTAATTTGCTCAGCTGGGATCGAAGCAACTCCGTCTTCTGCGGTAAAATTAATTGTCCAATTACCTACAAAGTTTTTATCTGGTGTGATAGAAATTGGTACTTGCAATAAAAAGTCTGTCGCATTGTCAGTAGCGTCAGCATAAAACCAGGTACGATTATTATCCTGCACTGGAATTGAAATCCCGTTTGTATAAACTGCATAGGTTGAGATATCTATTCCATCAGTAGCGCCAATTGTGCTAACGTTTACTGTGCAGTTAAACTGCTCGCCCTCTACAACTGTCCCTGAGCAATTAGAAGCATCAATCGACAGCGAAGAAAGAATCGTCAGAGTGACCTGCTCCACCGTGGTTAAATTAGTTTCATAATCAGCATCACAATAACCATGTGCGGGACACCCACTATTATAATCTGTAATCGATAAATTAAAAACATAAACACCTGCATCGTCTGCCGTAGGATTAATCCCAATATTCGCAGTGGTATTTGGAGTCTCATAAAGGGAGAAAATACTACAATTCTCATTTGGATTTCGGCCAGTCAAAGCTCCATGAGTACAACTAACGGGTGTTAGAGTAAAGTTTAGAGGGTAATGTTCCTCTTCGTCTGACGCAACTATAGTTTCATTCTTAGCCGTACCAACAGTCCAATTAAAACCGGCACTCAAATCTGTTGTAAACTCTGGATAATCATTGGTCGCATTAACAGTAAAATTAAACGGTATCGTTGAAGCACCACCACCTTCAGTAACCCTCAATGGCAATACAAATGCGCCTGTTTGATTATCATGAACAGCACTAATTGTCAAATTCCCAGTCGTAGCATTTTGAATAGAAATCCAATCACTTATATCGCTCAATTCGACAACCACATCATTCCAATAAATTTCCACCCCATCCCCGGGAGTAATAGAAAACACCTCTGCTCCCGTAATACCAGTAACATTATTACTCAAATTATGGACATAAAGCACCTCTTCGCTAGTCTGATAAACAACATCGTTAGCAGTTACATCCCAAACTGCCGCCCTTACAACCACAGCCATCCCAATAACTAAAAAGACAAACATCAAAAACCAATTTCCTCGACCAAAATTATTCATCGACTTCCACCACCATATTTTTTTTATCAACATCGAACCGAATCGTAATTTTCTGCTTCACTTTCAAATCCAAAGTATCTATAATTGCCTTCGGTATCTTGATACGGTGCCCCGTCTGAATGCTATTATCCTTAAAAATTATTTCAGCCATGTACTTTTTATATACTATTGAATCCCCTTTTCAATACTAAATAGGTACTTTAAAAAGTATTTAAAGCTAACGCTTATCCTCTTTCTTCTTTTTTTTCTTTTTCCCAGCAAAGAAAAATCTGTATCTCAAAATATTAACCAACTTAACAATAATGAATATGGCAACTATCGCAGACATAACTAATAGTGAAATAATCATAATACTAATCGTCTTAAACGGACTTTCAGCTTCGCAGGCAAAAGGACATGGACCGCCGCAATCTACCCCTTCTTCACCCTGATTTCTCTTACTGTCTGAGCAAGTAGGGCAAGGGTCACATGGGCCACTGCAATCAACCAGCAGCTCACAAGAACCGTCGTGACAATTAGTAATCCCGTCTACGCAGTTCGGATCCTCAGTAAAATAACAAACTCTAGATTCAACCGGCTTAGGAACATTAAATTCAGTATTCTCACAACTCTTTAAATCAAAACAATTAGTTATCTGAAATCCACAGAAACGATCATCATATTGATTCTGATAACACAAGTCTTTCGCAGAAGAAAAGTCCTCTGGAGACAAAGTAGCAGCATTAAATGATCTCTGAACGTTTTGACAAAGTCCCCAAGTATTACAAGACCACAACTCATTACAAATACCACCAAGGGTTCCACCACCACCGCCTCCACCACCGCCTCCACCGCCACTACTAGGCGTATCGACGGGACAATCGACATTAGTAACGCTAATATTCCAATATATGGAAGCATTTTCCAAATCTGGATCATCACTTACAATAACTGAAACATTATGAGCGCCAGAAACTCCACAACCAAAAGTATAGGCAAATTCATCAGATTGTTCATTCTCAGTTCCTTCATCGACCTGCAAAACACCATCCAGATACCAATTAATGCTTGGGTAATTATCTCCGGTCATATCCAAATCACTAACTGTAACACCAAAAATTGTCTGAGTTGTTCCGGGAACTGAGAAATTTCTATCCAAGGGGGAATATAGATCAATACTAGGTACTCTATTATCATTAGTAATTGTAAGTCTAAAATCATCACAAACTTCTATTGCTTCATATGTATAAGGGACGTCACGAACACGAGCAGCACAAATATTAAAATTATCAGGGATCGAATCTAAGGCCGTATCTGTAACACAAACCTCTACTTCATATGTACCCAAAACATTACTCCTCTCTTCAGGATCTTCTGGTGGTGTATAACTCATAACCCCAGTAGAACTGTTTATATCAATATCGAGATCTGATGTTAAACTGAATGTTAGACTTCCAGTTCCAAGTCCAGCCTCCACATCAGTAGCATTATAATCATAATCTAAAGAAGAATAAGCTCCAGTTGCAAAAATTGTCTGAGGACCCAAATTATCAATCACTGGCGGATTATTAATTTCAATAACAGTTATATTAGTAGTATTACTCGCGGGAAGTCCTCCAGAATCAACAACATTAATTATTTTTATATGACTACCAACATAAGATTTTACCAGTGACACTGAAGCAATCTGAATTGGACTTATATAATTGCTAGGAACACCATTTTCATCAACCTTATTAGCATCATCAATAAAACCAAAATCCGTAGTAGATGGATTCATACTAACCTCTCCATTTGAGAAATCTTCCTCGTCAATATCGTATATATTGAAAGAAGCTTCTTCTATGCTGTTTAAACTCTCTCCCTCACAAACAAATATATCCTCGGTAAAATTTTGTATAAGCGGTGAAGAATTTGGAACATCGACAGTTAATACAACACTATTATTAATCCATTCCTCATCCCTCTCATTAGCGAAAACTGTCAGTAAATTTCCCCATCTAACAAACGGAATATTAGCGCCAGGGGTAAAGGGTGTCGGTGTTTCAACAATCCAGGCCTCATGCTCCAAATCATAAAGAGTATATTTCCAAGGATCACCCGTTTCTTCAAGAAGAAAATCCGCCGACGCATTTAATGGAAGAATATATCTATCATCATCACACTTTGGATGGCTACCCTCCACAGAACATGTATAACTATTCTCATCATAAATCGTATTCTCTGGAGAATGAATTGTAATTATTTTTTCTCCACCGTCAACATAAAGAAAAACATGTCCCGTCTCAACAACTTTACCGGTTAAAGCGACGGGTGAGAATGGAACCCCGAAAAAATAAACAGTAGAGATATTGAAAAGAATTAGCGCAAACGCAAAAACAATCAATGCTGTCAAAAAAATACTCCTCTTCACCATAGAATATCTAACAATTCACAATATAAAAAGTTAATCTTATCTTTTCTTAATCCTATGTTTCTCAAAATTCCTAACAAAAGCCCAGCTTCGCCAAACCAGAAGAGCTAAACCCAAAACAATAACTAAAACTGTGATCAAAAAAATATAATCGAATCCTTTTTTAATTTCCAACTCAACAACTTCCGATGTAGTTTTATTCTCGCAATAAAAAACTATTTCGGCATTAATATTATTTTTATCAATTAGTGAGGTATCTAGAAAGCCAGAAAGCACTACGGTTCTCCAGGCTTGTAAATCCTCGGCAGAAGTTATAAAACTCGCATCGGGAAACCCTAAAATATTAACCTCGGCGTAAACGCCAACTATATTATTATCACACAAACTTTCCACCGAAATCTCAAAATTCTCAATTTTATTATCTCTAAAATCCTTGGTATAATCTACTAACTTTACAGAAAAATCTCCCAAACGAAAAGGATTCTCGACACTAACACTCCTGTTGTCATAATCCAAATATGCAACCGCCAGATAATCGCCAGCAGAATAATTATCTGTACCGAAAGAAACATCCACAATTCCTATACTATTTGAAGCAGACTCAACATCTTCCAACTCAACAACATCAAAAATCTCTCCGTCTTTAAAAATCTCAATCCTTGGAGAAACGATAACAGACTCATTCCCTCTACCAAACAACTCTAGCTCAAAATGAGTACTCTCTCCAACATTAACATTCGGCGCATTAAGTCCAACGTCGACATATCTATTCGGATAAGGAACATCTACTTTGATAAATCCTCTAACGTTTCCTGCATCAATCTCAATATAATTAACTCCGGGACTGTCTACTTCTATGGGCAAATTCAAAACAGCGACCACTTTCTCCGAACCAGAAATTCTTTTTTTATCAAGAGAAACATAATCAGCCAGATCACCTTTGATATACAAATCTGCAGAACCATCTACAACAAAATTAAAAACAAATTCCTCACTAAGTCCTGGCTCAAAAAGAACTTCATAACTCCCAGGACTAACCCCCGAAACCGCAAAGACTCCGCTACATAAAAAAATCACAACTAAAAAAACGCCCATCACCTTCATAAAAAAACTACCATAACATATTATTTAAAACTATTTCCTAGACAACTTCTTCCTTAATAGTAAGAACCACAACAAATTAAGCAAAACAAGCAAAACTACCGCGACGATTAGAACGACCACTAAAGTATTTGGGCCATCGTCTCCATCAGCTGAAATTACATAACCAAGACCAACAACCTTCAAATCATTCTTACTAACCTGGAATTCCAAATTCGACATGGCACTCTTCGCTCCATATTTAATGGTAACCTCTGTATTATAGTCTCCTGGAAGAACTCCTGCCGTATCCCAATAAGAAACAAACGTTTGCTTAGCCAAAGCGTCAATATCATACTTCGCAGAATCAAAACTAGAAACAACATTTCCCTCGTCATTCTTTATCCTCGTCTCGATATGCGCACCGGTAATTGTCTCAGTCCATTTATTCTCGACCAACATTTCCAGCTTCACAATTTCACCTAAACTGAAATCATTAACACTGATTTCTTGTAACTCAAGTTCTTTGCTACCAACACTAAAAGAAGATTCAAGTGGAATTGTTCCATCATCATAAACTACGCTCGCCGAAGCCCGATAATTACCAATAGAAACATCAGCCTTCCAAGCATAAACAAGTTCTTTCCTCTCTCCGGCAGGAATACTAATTGACTGCGTATTAAAACTATCAACCTTGTCGCCAAGAGAATTATAGATATCTACATTTGCCTTAACATCTGTTAAATCAAACTTTCCTCGACTATTAATTGGAAAAATAAATTGGACATCTTCTCCAGCATTAGCATCGTAAATTACCAACTCGGCCTCAGCAAATTTACCAGGATAGGGAACATTAACATAGACTTGAGTAACAACTGCCAAAGTAGCAAGAACGGCAGTGTTTCCACCCTCAGACACCTTAGGAACTTCCACAACAAAAACCTCACCAGTATGAAGGCCTGGTTCTAAACTCTGTGGTAAATTAATCATATAACTAAGCGGCTTATTTTGAGCAGTCAAAACAGAAATGGCTCCAGATGAAACAGATATATAATCAGCTAAATCACCCTGGACGGCCAGAACAACACTCATATCTTCAGACCCAGAATTAATAACTGAAAAATCAACAGTCTTCGAAAGGCCCGGCTCAAATTCAATCGTCGTTCTACCCGGACTAACCCCTAAAGCATAAACCGAGCTAATCATAAAAATCGCCATTACAAAAAATAATATTTTATTCATCTTGACCTCCAACAAATTTATCTCCTTCAACAGCGATACTATCACTCACTACAACTTTAACTTTCTCAACCAAATCAGTCCCATTATAAACATCGACATTCAACCTAACATTTCCAGCGTTCCTAACACTATATCCCTCTCCATCAAACTCCAACAGCAAATTGATCTCCGTATTAATCGTCAAGGTCCTAATTTCACTTTCCAATATCCCAACAGCTTTCCAATAATATTTCCCAGGCTTCAAATTAATTCTCAAACCATCCTCTAAAGAATATTCATCTGGCGTCGTAAAATCAAAATTATCGTCAATCAACAAAACATCTGCCTTCTCAATTGAAAACAAAATCTCAGTTTCGCTGGTTTCATAATCATCAATAGGAGAAATAACCAAAGGATTCGCATAACCAACAATTCCCATTAATACAACCAGGCTAACAACAATCAGCGCCACGTCTATTTTATATATCATATCCATTATTCTGATAATGCCCCCAAAAATACAATCGTCGAATTCTTTATCCCATAATCTTCATTTATTGGAACGGTAACATTAATATCAATCTCCGCTGTATCTGAAGCATCTTCATAATCTAAATCATTAACAGCAACCACATAACCTGTAAATGATACATTGGTCCAATCAGTAAGAGAGCCTAGCCAATTAAACGAATCGCTTTCTGTACTTTCATTATCCGCCTTAAACTGATAATATGAACTAGAATCTGACTCTGTATCCCAAAGCGGTGTAGCATTAATACTCACATTAATCAAAACATTTCCATCATTCTCAATCTCAAATGGACTAGGTCCATCGTCAGTATTACTAGAATTTCCTCTAAGCAAACTACCAAGGTAAATATCGCTCGATACCATTGTTATACTAACTGTAGTGGAAACACTAAAGTTTCTTTCATCGCTCCAACTTCCAATCTCATCAGCATCATCAGCTCGAACCTTCCAGACATAATAATATCCATTATCATAAAGCATTTCCAAATCCGTAGAGGGTGTATAGCTCGTCGAAGTCAGGCTGCCGTTCCATCTCCAACCCTGAGCAGAGGCATTATCATTACTAACCTCATATGCAGTTATATTAATCTCATAAGTCATATCATCTTCATCTCCATCCGTCGCTGTCCAAGTAAAAGTTGGCATCCTGTCTACAACAGCTTCTCCGGGAGCTGGATAACTTAACGCAACAACTGGCTTACTATTCAAAATAGTCATATTTTCAGAATTTCCCCATTCACTATAAGACGAACCATCGTTAAGTCGGGCACTACATGACCAATTCTGCAGCTTAGAGATATTTCCAGAATCCAAAGTCGAACTAAAGAGTCCAGATGAAACAGATCCAGAACTAGTCGTAAGATTTAACCCCCCATTCAAATACCAATTAGTTTCAACCGCAAAGGGCCCGTTTTCATCAGTAACATTAATGTTACAGAGAAGGTCTTCCGAAGAAGTGTTCCCACCATCAGAAGAATTTATAGTAACCGTTGGTGCAACAATCTCCGTGTCCGTTCCATAGAACACACCTAAATAATTAGTATAAGTAGAGGTATTAGATAATCCTGAAATTATTCCAATAACCACATCCGAACTATAATTTGAAGAACCAACACTATCTCCTCCGTCTGTAATAATTCCGTCAGAATTACTATAATTCTGCGCCGAACCAACAGAAACAGCCAGTAACAAAACCACAGCAATTAAAAAATATTCACCAATTTCCATTACTGGAAACAGCCAACACTAATTTATAAACATTTATAGACAAACAAAAATAAAAAAATAACCAGCCTATCCCAGCTTCACAATTACACTGCCACCAACACTGGTTATCGTAACATTTCCACTACTAGATGAATTAATAACATCTGTCTTCAAAGTTTCACCGACCTCAAGATTTTCTTCAATAATTACATCTCCAGCTGCCTCAATAGTCATCCTAAGTTCACCAGTAGATACAGTTTCATTTGTATAAAATTCTATATCTCCACCTTGGTAACTCCATAATTCAAAATTATCATACTGCATTCCAAAAAATGCACCCTTACCTATACCGCCATTATTTAAAATCTCTATCCAACTATCATTAGTACTTGATTGCACTGATAAATCATAAGTACTTGTATAATAATTTCCAATACTTGCCCTTAAACCAGTGTATAACCTTCCGATAACATCCAACCTTCCACCAACGGTTGCAGCTCCAGTCGCGTTAAGAATTCCGTCAATATTAACATTCAAACTTGTATTAGTACTAGTTGTATCATTAACCCAACCCGTATCTGTCTCAATCCCTGTCAACAAACTACCATCACCAATAAAATATCCACCAGCAGTAACATTTCCTGTAACATTAGCTTCATCAACCCATAGCTTAGTAATCCTATTTGTCAAACTTCCTAAAAATCCAAAAAATCCATACCCTGTGGTCGTCAAATTATTCGCACCCATATCAACATTACCGTCATAAGTAATTCCTCCAACCGAAACATTCTGCGCCATATAAGCATAAGGACTCGAAGTTAAATTTATCCTCGGTGTCATCTCAAGATCATCCGCTACTTTAATCCCTAAATAATATTGCTCAGAGAAACTTAAATCAACGTTGTCAAGAATAACATCATAAACTCCATCGCTAGCCGGCGTAACGCTAACAAGCTTCGAATAAAGAGCTGTTCCAGTGCTATAAGCATTATATATACTAAAATTTATATTATAAGTTTCAGTTAGAGCATCACCCGAAGTAGAATTGGTCAACCTTCCATGCAAATTAATAGTCTGCGGAATAGCCGAAACGCTCGCCACAGCTACGACAACAGAAACTATCAAAACAAAACACCATATACCTCTATTCATATTTCTAACAAACATATTATCTATTTAAATTCTACGGACTAGCATAACCCGTCAAATAACCCCCTCCTAATTTAAGATTCCCAAGATTATCGAAGAATGAAACCAGACTATCTGTCGCATTCCTAAATTCTAAATTGCCCGAAGTCAAGACACTCAAACCATCGTCAATAGAAATCACTCCTAGCATGTAAATATCTCCAGAGCTATCAACATAAGCAATTGTATCTCCGGAACTATTCTGAACAACGAACGAGTTACCCGGAGCAACTAAGCTTCCCTGATTCTCACTAACTGTTCCAGCGAAATAAGCATCTCCTTTATCGTCGAAACTAGCAACATTGTCCCCCATAGCGTCTTGAACCATAAACCTATATCCCGAAGGAGTCGCGACGAGTGAAATAATCACCGTTCTCTCCCCGGTTGAATTAAGATTTCCATACGTATCAGTTGCAGATACCTCATAAGTATAATCGCCAGAATCCAAACCATCCGTAGAATTCTTTGTCTGATTCACGTATAGCGTCCAATTATCAGGACCATACTTATTCAAATTCATCATATATTGCTGATTAATCTCAGCATCCGAAAAGGCACTCCTCCAAACTCTAACTTCGTCAATTGAACCATCCCAAAATCCCAAATAAAAATAACCATAACACCAAAAATATTGCGCTCCAATTCCTAAATAATATTCAGTAGCAGAATAATCCGCTCCAACCGAAACCATTGTTGCATCTAACTTTCCATCAATATATAAGTTAATATGTGAAGAATTATAAACAACAGTTAAAAGATGGTATTCGTCAAGCGAAAGCTGACTACCAGAAGTAATAGTAGACTCTGCTGAATTATGCGAATACAATACATTCCCCGAATCATCTACCCTCAAAGATGGACCATGTAAATAATCGGGACCACACATATATTGCGCTCCAATATTAAATAAATAAGAGTCACCACCCGTCCATGGAGTGAAAGCCCCATTATCTCTTCCTAAAGTATCTGCTTTAACCCATAAAGAAATAGTATAATTTGCACCATTAAGATCAAAGTAAGTCGGAACAGATGAGTTAAAATGATCATCTACCCCGCTAAAATCATAAGCTCCACCAAACTTGCCAGACGGATTAAATGTTGGACAAGCTCCTGCTCCACAACTTATATCACTTTCCCACACAGAGGTATCATTGTATCCAGTGTATTCGTCAAAATTAAGCATAAGTATTAAATAATCGTCATATAAAGACTGGTTTGTTCCATTCCAATCAAATATTACTTCTGCAAGATTAGTCTCATTAATACTCACGTTAATCTCAACATTTGTTTCAGCTTGACTACTTGAATCATATGGCGTTGGAGAAACAAAGTTAATGTCTGGAGCAACATTATCAACAGTCACCGTCCTTTCCGTGGTTGAGGCAACATATCCATCAGTATCTTGCGTGTAAGCATTAAAAGTATAATTCTCTCCATTCGTGCCCGCATAACTAACTGCCAAAGTCCTCGAAGAGCTGTTTGCATAAAGCGCTCCAATCTCATCATTAGACAAACTTCTATTAAAAATCATCACATCATCGATTGAACCATTGAATGGGAAGCTAGACAAATCGTAAGTAATCCCAAGAGCTAAATCAGATGTACTGACATAAGTCCCAATATTGGCCGATTCGTTATTGGCAACCAAAACATTGTCATAATAAAGACTATAACTGAAGCCATCTTTCCTCACAACAGCATGGTGCCAATTACTATCACTCACAAGTCCAGCATCACTCGCAAGTGTAATGGTGTCCACCGAACCAATATGGGAAAAAACAAGCTTTTGGTCAGAAGTAAATAGTGTATTAACATATAATGCTGTTCCATTATTGAATGAGGAGCTAAATTTTTGAAAAATTGTATTAATATACTTCTCATAATATCTAAACCATGTGGAAATCGTAAAATTTTCCTGATTACCGAAATCCATTGAATCGACATCTCCGAAGTTAACATAATCTCCAACTCCATCAAAATTCATTCCATTGCCCATATAACCGTCACTAACAACGGGATTGCCCGCGATAGTTCCATTATTCCTATCCATATAATCTAATACGTGTGTTGCGTTTGTATCATCCATTCTCCACCAAGAAATTAAACTATTATCAAAATTAACGAATGTCGAGATATTTCCATTACCCGTCGAAGCATCACTAGCCGTTACATTCACAAAAACTTCATTATTAGTGACCGAATCATTATCACTATTGGAGTTATACGCTATAAGTGGAATTACACCAACCGTAATAGTTCTAGTTTCCAAGCTATCATTAACATTTCCAGCAGTGTCCTGAGAATAAGGTTTAACGGTATACTCTCCTGGGGACAAATTCGCATAATTAACATCCAAGTATTTCGAAGTTGTATTTGTATAAAGTCCCACAATCTCGTCGGCCGAAAGACTTCTGTTAAAAATCATTACATCGTCTATTGAACCATTCCAATAATAACTACCTGAAGCGTGCCTACCTATATTAAAATCGAGGGAGGTAGAATAAGAAGTATAAGATTGCTTAAAATCATACTCACCATTAACATAAAGAAGGGCATCCGTCCCATTCATAACAACGGCTAGATGGGTCCAGTCTGAAGTAACGGGAGTAGTTCCCGAAGACCAGCCAGTAGTATGTATCCCCATATCCCAACTGCCCCCATATTGCGCAAGATAGAGTCTTTGATCGGTTCCTGTGCCAGCAGAGAAATAAATTACATCATTGGTAATATTGTCTGACTTAACCCACATTGAAAACGAGTGGGGATTGGTCGACGGGTCTATTGAAGCACCATAAGGAACATCCACATAATCACCAACGCCATCAAAACTCATCGCATCTCCCATATAACCATCGCCAACAACAGCATTAACAATTGTTCCATCGTTCCTGCCCGTATAATCTAAAACATGTGTAGCATTCACATCATCCATTCTATACCAAGAAACTAAACTATTGTCAAAATCAATAAACGTCGAGACGTTTCCGTCACCATATCCTACATCGGTAGCCGAAACATTCACAAAGACATTGTCATCCTTAGAAACTAAATCAGCATCAGTAGTTGAATCATAACTAACGCTCGTAAAAAAGTCAGTCATATTAATAGTTAAATTCTGTTGAGCACCCGAAGTATCTTCACTCTGCAATATAGGTGTATAGAAATCATCTGTCCCCGCTAAAAATTCGAACTCAGGCAAAATATGAGTAGAATCAAAACCAAATTCAAAACTACTTACTTCGCCAGAAGTCAAGTTTTGATAATCAGTATAAGTCCAATCCGCCCGTCCCTTAATAAATAATTCCTTTACCTCATCAGTCGAAAGACTTCTATTGAAAATCATAAAGTCGTCAAGAGAACCATTCCAATATCTTACAGAATTACCATCAGCTCCACCAATTGTAAAGGCCTTCGAATTCGTTAAATTCAATATATTTCCAGTTTGACTAATTGGAGTTCCCGCATCCAAATAAACCGAAGTTGTATTTTCTGCCCTAGTAACGACCGCATGATGCCACAACCCATCACCCAGAACACCAGGAGCAGGTTGATGAATATAATATTCTGAAACATTAGCATAAAAATCGACGTTAGTAGAAGTCAGCCTAAACATCCATTCATTGACATCCGTATCTCCCTTCCCGACAAATACCGGTCCAGTAGGTATGATTCCCACAGATTTAAACCATGTGGAAATCGTAAAGTCATCTACACCAAAATTAAAATCAGAAGTGCTCGGTGGGGATATGGTGTCTCCAGCTCCATCGAAAGCCCCAACATTCCCAAACATTTCAGAATCAGCAGTCGTATTTGCATTTCCAAAAGAAGTCCCGTTATTCAATCCCATTGCATCAACAACCTCATCGGCAGCCCCCGTCCACACATCCTCGTCAAAATGATAATAACTAACTAAACCATTAGACAAATCGGTTTCATTATAACCATCACCAGCAGTCCAGTATCCAACCCTCGCACTAAGATTAGAACCCATCTCATTCTGAAGACTCGCACTAATGTTATATTGATTATTACCAGCAACAACACTACGGAAATTCAAAGTCTGAGTTCCCGATGGCTTGAACCTAACCGATTGATTATTGTAAATATCAGAAATCTGAGTCGCGGTCAAAGAAGATTCAAATATCATAAACTCATCTAAAGAACCATTATACTCCTCCGTATTTGCATTTGCACCCGCCCCCAAAATTGTCAAAGGCGAACCAAAAATACCACTTCCAGTTACAACTGGAGTGGTGGAATTATATACTCCATTATAATAAAAATCGGTTCCAGTAGAATTTGTAACGGTAGCCACATAAACCCATTCATTTTGGGGTGGCGATATATCACTTAGCATAAATGAAGTACCATTAAAAATCGCTATCTTATTGGTGTCACCGTCTAAAGAAACCAATAAACCATCACCCATAACAATCGTCTCATTTAATCCTGTATAACCAAACTTCTTCATCCAGAATGAAGTGGTAATATTATCAGACGTTACCGAGAAGGTATTATAAAACAAATAATCATCATCACCATCAAACATAAATCCTCCGCCATAAGCCCCATCGGTCGTAAGTCCACTATCCTCATCGAAAGCATATGGGAAGACAGTTTGCTGTTTTTCTCTAGAATAATCAAAAACATCACCACTAGTGGAAGTATTCGTGTCAAACGGCAAATACAATATAAGAGAATCATAAGGCGCAACATCACTCATATTTAAATGAGTAAATTGAGTCTCTGCTACAACATCATCAAAATAGAAAACATCCTCATCTGAAACATCAGTCACAATAATCTGGTAAACCTGCACAGACAAGTGCGGAACAATCCACTCGATATAATCCGCAATTCCATCCTCATCAAAATCATAAGGAACATAGCCAACCTCAATCTTAATTCCAGCAGGCGCAACAGAAGCATTCAATGCCAAAACAACTTCTTCATCTAATGTCGAATTAACAATTTCGATAACTTCCTCAGTTTCTTCACTTAGAATTACATTGCCCGTCAAAAAGCCTGCACTAATTTCCGTTTCATTTTCTTCGACAACTTCCTCTTCAATTGGTTCTTCAGTTTCATTAGGAACTTCTTCAACTGTTTCGTTAATTTCAACGGTCGCATTCAATTCTTCCGTAACATTCTCCGCAACTGTTTCATTGGAAGTTTCTTCTACTGTTTCCTCTTCAATAACCTCCTTAATAACCTCTTCGACTTCCTCGATAGCATTAAGATAACCCAGAGCAATCGCATCCTCTTCAGAAGCATACCAGTATAACTTCAAACGAGAATCATTCATACTAATATTCAAATCATCAACCAAAGTATAAGCCAATATTTCAGTATAATTCAATTCGTCAGGCGCATGAACAACAACTCTTTTACCATTCTCCAAAATCGTCTCGTTAGCCTGGGGTGCCTCGGTATAATATTCTACAGCAACCTCAGTCTCATTAGAAACAATATCACTAATCTCAACAAAAGTCGCATTCTCTGTCTCGGTAATTTCTTCCTCCAACTCATCCTCTAGTATAACATTACCCGTAACCGTAAAACTAGCCAACCAATTCCAAAGCCGGATTAATAAACCATCTCCCTCTCTTATATCTAAAGCAACATTTCCCGTAATTAAACCACCCTCCGACATATCCTCACGATCCGCTTCATTAACTACATCTTCGAATTCATCAATATCCCCAATAGCCTCAGAAACCTCTTGACCAGTCAAAACAGAAATGTTCTCTGCATCCTTTGGCAACTTAACGCTAACATTATCCCCAGAAACATTAACAGTTTTAATCCACTTAACCGGTCTATTAATCACTGCCTTATATTGTAAAGTCGAAACATCGGTCACATTTTCAATAATGGTTTCGTTTATGATTGTTTCGTTCAGAACAATGGTTTCGTTCACAAGAGTTTCATTCAAAACGGTTTCATTTACAACTGTCTCATTTACAATAGTTTCGTTAACTTCTTCCGTAACATTTTCAACAATGGTTTCATTAACAATAGTTTCATTAACAATAGTTTCGTTCAATATGGTTTCATTAGAAACGCCAGCTCCACCTCCAGCAGAAACGTCTTCTTCGGGGTCTTCATTTACAATAGTTTCGTTTTCTTCAACAATAGTTTCGTTTACATCCTCAACTGCTTCTTCATCAACTGTTTCTTCAACCGTAGTTTCATTCTCCGTTTCTTCTACAATCTCTTCTTCTATAATTTCTTCAACAACTTCTTCAGCTGTTTCCTCTACTACAATCTCTTCTTCAGATTTAACTTCAGCCTCAGGTTCGCTTGCCTCTTCTTCCGGCTCTGGGTCATCTGCTGGCTCAGAATCTGACGAACTTCCTGAGTCTTCACTAGAATCATCATCCACAACAAGACCCGTTATCCCGCTAACAACTCCTGAAGAAAATCCCTCAACAGAACCTACAATATTTTCAGAGACCCTACCCTCATTCAAAAAAAGATCTGTGGTATAACCGCCTCCGATAATTAAAACCAATGCCAAAAAACCAACAGTCAAAAACAAAGACAGTTGATTTTTCTTTTCTTCCAACTTTCCAAGATATCTTTTCTTAACCTTTCCGTTCTCATCCCGGTAACTCTCATAAATATACGGACCATAACTCTTTCCCTTTTTTTCAACTACTCTTTTGTAACTCATATTAATTAATAAGGAAGAACCTCGATTTCTCCTATAAAATATTGTGGTATAACTACTTTATAAACATTATTGGGCAGAAAAAATCGTTTGTTCCACAGGGCTACCACCCTCCACAAAACACAAAAATAAAAAATAATTCTATAATTTCAAGTTTTGATCAAATATATCAAAAAAATAATCAAATTTGCCAAGAAATTCTAGAGAAAAAGACCGACCACAACCTATTTAAACCAAAATTTTCTTTTCCCTTTATGAAAGCAGGAAGAAAAGCATCTGGTGCGAGATATAAGAAAACTAAGAAAAGAAAACTTACAGGTAGGCAAAGCCAAGCTAGAATTGTAAAGATCGGAGATCAAAAAACAAAACTACTTAGCGGCCGAGGTAAGACTTCAAAGCTAGTTTCTTTCTTGGGTAATATTGCAAATGTAATTGTAAAAGGAAAATCTAAGAAATCTGCAATCAAGAACGTACTAGAAACTCCAGCAAATGCTTTCCTTGCAAGACAGAACGTTCTAATTAAGGGCGCAATTATCGAAACAGAACTAGGAAAAGCAAAAATTACAAACAGACCTTCTCAAGAAGGAAATATCCAAGCAATTCTAGTCGAATAATTATTCTCGATAAAATTTACTACTTTAAAAAGCTACTAAAAGCGAAACCTTTTTAAAGGCAATCCATTTATAAGCTTTACTATGGCAGGAGCGAAAAAATGTCCAGAGTGTAGCAGTTCTAAACTAATATACGATGAAACCCGAGGAGAAGTGATTTGCGGTGCCTGTGGGCTACTTGTTGAAGAAAATATGGTCGATACTTCTCACGAACTAAGAGGATTTGATAAATCAGAAAAGAAATCTCGTGGAGGAGCGCCAATCTCTCTACAAAAATTCGACAAAGGATTAACTACTAACGTCGGTGAAATCTCAGACATTTACAAACTAGATTCTACACAACAGACTCGAAAATATCTAAGATTAAAGAAATGGCAAGAAAGAGTATCAACTTCTATCGAAAGAAACCTAAGACTAGCAATGTCTGAACTACGAAGGGTCGCTTCTTTCCTAGACCTACCGTCCGTTGTAAGAGACGAATCAGCAAGAATCTATAACTTTGTACTACAGAGAGGCCTTGTAAGAGGACGTTCCATGGAATCAGTTATCGCAGCTTGTATCTACGCAGCATGTCGTTCTTATAATATCCCGAGAACTCTTGACGAAATTTCAAACGCTTCAGAAGTTGAAAGAAAAGAGATCGGACGAACATACCGTTTCATTATCAGAAAAATTGGATTAAAAGTAACTCCATCATCTCCAAAGGATTACATCTCAAGATTCTCCTCAACATTACACTTATCTCCACAGACACAGAATGAAGCTCTTAAGATTTTAAAGAAAGCTGAAATCTCAGAACTTACATCCGGTAGAGGTCCAGCAGGAATCGCAGCAGCAGCACTTTACGTAGCAGCTCTAATCAACGACGAGAAAAAGACACAACGAGAAGTTGCAGACGTTGCAGGGATCACAGAAGTTACAATTCGAAACCGGTACAAAGAACTTTTAGAAAGATTAGACCTTGAAGATAAGATGAAAATCAAAGAGAACGAGAAAAAGAAAAAGAAGACTTCTGAATAATCACAAACCTTTAATACTCCCCGAATCATCAAATTATGAACCAAACAGGTCAGGTAGCGAAACTTATATAAAACATAATAACTTCAAATAAATATGAGATATCAAACCTCCGCAATTAATTCACAAAAAGATCTAAAAACAATAATTAAAACGAAAGATTATTTAATTACCAAAGCAAAATATGGCCCCTCAAAAGAAACAAAAATCCCATTAAAAATCTCAAAGGAATTATCATTCTTCGTAGCAACAATAATCGGAGACGGACACCTCAAAAAAAGCAAGAAGCAAATTTCAATAGAATTAACTGATTTCAAACTACTAGAACAAATACAAGAATATTGCATTCAAATATTCAAAAGAAAGTTCAATATTAATCTAGTAAAGCGGAGGGATGGAAGAAAACAATCGTGGCAAATACCAATGGATAGTAAAGCGATCTACGACCTCCTTAACAAAACATTTGAAATACAAATTGGCAAAAAAAGTCATATAGTAAAAGTCCCCGAATTTATAAAAAGGTCTAACGAGGGGGTAAAAAAATCTTTCCTTCAGGGAATCATGCTAACCGAAGGAGGAAGACGAAGAAGGGGGTATGGGCTGTCAACCGCAAGCAAAGAATTGCAAGAAGGATTGGTAGATTTATTCTCAGATATAAAAATACCAACAACAAAAGATAAATGGATCTACAAAAAGTATAAAAAGGAATATTATGGTCTAATATTTAAGAAAGAATATTATCCTTTTCTTATGAGGGAATGCCGGAGCGGTCAAACGGGCTACGTTTAGGACGTAGTAGCTTATGCTTACGGGGGTTCGAATCCTCCTTCCCTCATTTTCAAACAACCCGTAATACGGGGGTTTCACGATGAATATATGAATCGTGAATTTTGATTTTAAATCAAAATCCTTGTTGTGAGCAATATGCGAATAAATAATTTCGATTTCTAATCGAAATCGTGAATCCTCCTTTTAAAATAAACATTAAACTATATAGAATTATTACTCAACTTCCACTAAATTTACAACAGAATAAACTTTCTGCATCTCACTCAACTTCTGAGCAGATCTCCCCTCAATAACATCAGACGCTCTATCCTTGTTCTCTAAAGATAATAAAACTATATTTCCATCCCTTGGAACTCTATTTTTAACCTCATATTCAATATTACCCTTCTTTAGGATAGAACCAATCCCAATCTTTCCCAATTCAGAATCAGTCTTATCAACACTAGTGACCTCACTATCAGCCCCACTAGACTCACTCCCCATTACATTCATAATATGAATCAGCTTATTATATCTCTCAACAACCTGTTCCACAAATCCTTGACGGGCATGAATCTCACTTCTATCTTTTCTGTATCCTGCACA
>Ga0075114_10000739_pt1 | contig 19189 bp, 9 predicted proteins | sample AntAceMetag02UKM_FD_69784 | JGI IMG/M metagenome (GOLD analysis project Ga0075114, IMG submission 69784) | Saline lake microbial communities from Ace Lake, Antarctica - Antarctic Ace Lake Metagenome 02UKM | ecosystem: Environmental > Aquatic > Non-marine Saline and Alkaline > Saline | place... | reverse complement strand
TATTTGTAGCAACGGACCACTGACAACAATCGACTAACCGATAAAAAAAGGGCCTTGTCCCCAAAAGGGGCGGAGCGCGCCTAAGAACAAATAAGGCATCAACAACAATTATTATCATAACAATATTTTTAGAGGCACCTGATGGAAAATGCTCTAAAACTTGAAGAACCATCTTTAGAATCCAATAACACTGGCGCAAAGCTGAAATCAATTCAGCCTTTTGATGAACCAATCTATGTGACAAGGCCCACCTTACCGGACCGGAATGCCGTATATCAGAAGATAGACGAAATCTGGGATTCTCAATGGGTAACAAATAATGGCGCCCAACACAGATTATTCGAATCAAAGCTAAAGAACTATCTCAATGTACCTAACGTCAGCGTGTTCTGTAACGGCACCATGGCATTACAAATGGCATGTCAGGCCCTCAGATTGTCCGGCGAGGTCATCACAACACCCTTTACTTTTGCTGCGACTCCACATGTTCTTTACTGGAACAATCTAAAACCGGTCTTTTGTGATATAGAGCCTGCCACATTCAATCTTGACCCAAAACGTATTGAATCTCTTATCTCACCGCAAACATCGGCAATTCTTCCTGTCCACACATTTGGGTACCCTTGCGATACCGAAGCCATACAGAAAATTGCTGACAGCTACGGTATACGCGTTATCTATGATGCTGCACACTGTTTTGGAGTTAAAATCAATGACAATCCAATTGGCATTTTTGGTGATTTATCAATGTTCAGTTTTCATGCAACAAAAGTCTTTCATACCTTTGAAGGAGGAGCATTAACTTTTAAAGACAACTCAATAAAGGAACGTTTGGAACTCTCAAAAAACTTTGGATTCAAAAACGAAGAATCAATTGTTATGCCCGGCATTAATGGCAAAATGAATGAATTTCAGGCGGCCCTTGGAATACTAATGCTTGAAATTATAGAAACAGAAATTGATAAACGCAGGCAACTGACAAATATTTACCGTGACAGGCTAAAAGAAATCGAAGGCATCACTTTTAAAGAGGACGCCCCGGAAGTAAAACATAACTATTACAATTTCGTAATTACAATAGATAAAAAAGAGTTTGGACTCAGTCGAGATAAATTATACGACACATTGAAAAAATATAACATATTTACTCGAAAATATTTTTATCCGCTTTGTAGCCAGTTTCAATGCTATAGCCAGTATCCTTCCTCTTCTCCTGATAATTTGCCTGTTGCAGAAAAAATTGCTAAATCCGTACTAACTCTCCCTCTTTACGGAAACCTCAAAGCAGATGATATTCACAGAATTTGTAATATTATAGCCTTGTATTCCTAGGAGCTTAAACAAATACAGACAAAACCAGTAATATGATTCATAAACAACAAGGTTACAGGTGTAAATGATGGATAAGATACTTTTGATGGACACCAATTTTTCGTCTGCACCGATCTATAACTACCTGGTTCAATCCGGACACGAAGTATTCGTGATCGGCGGAAACCCGGATGATTTCCTGGCCAAATCCGTGAAAAATTACATTAACCTTGATTATGCCGATATTGACCGAACCCGGAAAACAGTAGAGAAAATGAACATTGATCATATCGTTCCAGGGTGCAATGACCGGTCTTATCAAGTATGTGCTGAACTTAATTCAGAAGAAAGCTCCTCTGGACTGGACAATCTGGAGACAGCTGAAATAATTAATAATAAAGATAAATTTCGAACATTAGCAGCACAAATCGGCTTGCCAGTTCCCCGGGTAATCTCAAATGAGAACACAGATGACATATGGCCGGTAATTGTCAAACCTGTAGATGCTTATAGTGGCCGCGGCATGACCATTATTCAGAAGTCTAAACAAGGCACTCTACCGTCAGCCATCAATCGTGCAAAGGAATTTTCACCATCAAAGACATGCCTAATAGAGGAGTATGTTGAAGGACAACTATACAGCCATTCTGCCTTTATAACTGAGGGAAACATAGCTTTTGACTTTATTGTTGAAGAACACGGCACGGCAAACCCCTTTGTAGTTGATACCAGCCGTGTGATCTATGACTTTCCTTCCGAAATGCTGAACCGCATACGCGACAGCATTGTTTTGCTGGCCAAAAAGCTGAACCTGGTTGATGGATTAGTCCACACACAATTCATAAAGAAAGGGGAATCGTTCTGGCTGATTGAGATAACGCGGCGCTGCCCCGGTGATTTGTATAGCCAACTCATTGAGCTCTCCACAGGCTTTAACTATGCAGAAACTTATGTGAGGCCTTTCGTAAAGCAAAAACTTTCATTCAACAAAAATACGCTGAAGCAATCCTGGATAGTGCGTCACACAATTTCTCAATCCGCTGAAGGGGTTTTGGGATCCATTCAATTCAATGTTCCTGTTCTGATAGAAAAAATGGTTCCGATAAGCTTAGCAGGTGACAAGGTAAAGGCCAGTCCGTTTGGTCGGATAGCACTCTTGTTTTTTAGGAACAATTCAAAGGAAGAGCTTTCGGACCTATTCCAAAAGGCACTTAATAGAAGCTTATATACGATTCACAACACTCAATAAGCTTCTCAAGAGATTAACTCCAGAATCAAATGAGCCGAACTTTTTCATCTCTAAAGAATGGCAGGCAACCTTTGGCAAGTACATTAACTGAGATCTGATAATATAAGGAAATGATAATGGATAAGCCCGATACTTCAATACCAATGTCACTGGGTTTTATAGGGGGATCGCTCCATTCTGCAGTTGGATATGCCCATGCTGTATCCTCTACAATGGATAATCGCTGGAATATCAAAGCTGGTTGTTTCAGCACAGACAGGAAAAAAAATCTTGATACCGCCCAAGCCTATGGGGTTGCTTCCGACCGCACACATAACAGCTGGCAAGCTCTGTTGAAAAATGAAAAAGGACGCCTTGATGCGATTACTATTCTCACACCAACCCCATCCCATTATGAAATTGTCATGGCTTGCCTAAGTGAAGGATTCCCTGTAATCTGCGAGAAAACCCTGGTTACAAACAGCACCGAGGCTAAAGCGGTTCTTGACTTGTGCAGTCAAAAGAACGGATTCCTTGCCGTAACATACAATTACTCAGGATACCCGATGGTTAGGGAACTGCGGAAAATGATCCAGCAGGGTGTGCTCGGCAAAGTCATGCACTTTCAAGCTGAAATGCCTCAGGAAGGTTATATTAGAGTTGACGCTAAGGGAAATAAGCCAGAACCTCAATCATGGAGACTTGCTGACAGACAGGTACCAATCATTCATCTTGACCTGGGCTCTCACCTGCATCAGCTCATTCACTATCTGGTTGAACAAAAACCGCTTGAGGTTATCGCCGACCAAAACAGTTACGGCTGGTTTTCTGAAGTTATAGATAATGTCACTTGTCTTTGCCGGTATTCAGACAACCTTCAAGGGCAGATGTGGTTCAGCAAATCGGCTCTAGGACACAGAAACGGATTAAGGTTAAGAATTTACGGCTCAAAAGCCTCTGCAGAATGGTTTCAGGCGTGTCCCGAGGAACTGATTATATCTCACGCGGATGGACGCAGAGAAATACTGGATCGGGCATCTTTAGTCAATGTCTCAAATTTACCACGCTACAACAGGTTTAAAGCCGGTCACCCTGCCGGTTTCATAGAAGCCTTTGCCAACCTTTACAGTGATATTACTGATTGTCTTTGCCAATATAGAGCAACCGGTAATTGGGTTTCTGAAAACGTGTTCAGCGCCGATTTGGCTCTGGAGGGGCTTCAAATGTTCGAGTCCATGGTCAAATCAACAGATACTAAAACTTGGCAGACAGTTAAACCCGCACTTGGCCTTGTCAATACCACGGACAATAAGGTAGGAGTCGGGGGTTAATTCAAAATCAGCCCCTAAAAAACTGCAAATACCAGCGTCCATGAGAAAATCAATAAACATAAAGATTCGGGTTCCAGCAAAGGAGAACCATGTTTAAAAAGCTCCCCAGCACATTTGAATCGTTTTACGACTCAATACTATTTCATTCTCTCTCATCACTTAAATTAAATCTGCACTTAGACAACTTTGATACCATACGGTTTAATTATGATGGTACTGATCACTCAAAAGATTTTAATGTTAAAAACCACGTATTTTACTTTGATTGGTTCTTTAAAAATGCAGCCCCTCTTTTTAATGCTTATTCTTTTTTAAATAACGAGTCTTCTAAAAGACTGTATCTTTACATAATAGCTTATAGATTAGGCGGACATTTAAGTGTAAAAATCCCTGTTGATTTTGCAAACAAAGATGAAGAGTTAAAAGCGTACAGATCGATTGCATCACGCACACCCAGTCAGCTGCCCACATCAGGGATGTTTGGAAAGCTTTCCCATTTTGATTTTGAATATGAAAATCATCGATACATTGCGGATTCTCTTGGTTTTGAATATTATTTATTTCGAAGACAATACTTCTATAACAAAGAGGGGGTGAGCATTGCTCCAGAATTGGGAGACAGTATAATTGATGGAGGTGCCTGTACCGGTGAATCAACTCTTGTCTTTTCAAATGTTGTCGGCCCATGTGGATTGATTTATGCTTTTGATCCCGTAAAAGAACATCTCGACATATTGACGCATAATATCGCACGATACCCATACAAAAACATAAAAATAATGCCTTTTGGCTTATCGAATAAAAGTATTGATGCAGAGCCTATTATTTTGGGTAAATACAGCCCTGGTTTTAGAACACAAAATCAACATGTACCGCTTCGTTCAATCGATAGTTTAGTCAAAACCGAGAAGATCAGTAAACTTAATTTCATCAAACTGGATGTTGAAGGCTCAGAGATGGATTCTCTTCTCGGCGCGGAACAGAGTATCAATCGCTTTAAACCTAAATTGGCAATTTCGCTTTATCATAAACCAAATGACTTTTTTGAAATAATTTTATACATAAAAAATAAATTCCCATTTTATTCCTGTTATCTAAATCACTATACAATTCATAATGAAGAAACAGTGCTTTACTGTAAGGTATAAGCTTTTATACCTGCAAAACAGCTTTCATCTCAACATAAGCCTAAAACAATATATACAGACCTCAGTCCGCTCGCACTTTGACTGACACAAGCATTAAGTCCGATCTAATAATAACCCGGTGGACTGGGTATACGAGGTCAATATAAATTTGGAAAATAAAACAATAAATATAACCATAGTAAACGCGCACTGGAACAACAGAGGAGATGAGGCGGCACTATTCGCATTCCTGGAAGGCCTGCAGCAGATATATGACAACTGCAGGATCACTATCCTTATTAAAGATGGTAAATCTGTTGTCCAATTTCCTGAGATGAAAGGCGTGACCTGTTTCCCGGCAAAATTCAATGCAAAACCCTGGTATATCTGGCTAAGCGCATTAACAGGAGGACATATCGGTAGAAATGTTTTTTTAAACAAGACCATTAAAACATTAAGAAAAAGTGATCTGATCATCTACTCGCCAGGCGGATCTGTCATTAATGACAGGTTTTTCTGGAGCAAGCAAATGGAGTACCTGATTCCCTTTATCTGCGCAAAGCTTTACCGGATCCCTTTGTTTGTTGCAGCACCCTCTATCGGCCCTTTTGACACTGAAAAACCGAACCGCATCAGAGAATGGCTGCTTAAAACACCGAAGATCACCTGCGTCAGAGAAGACATATCACGGAAATATCTGGAACAGATCAATATCCAAAAAAATGTTCATGTCACCATGGATCTTGCCTTTATGAACGGAATCGATAGTTCTTCAAATGAAAAGAAACTTGAAAAATACAGCGCGCTCAAAGATTTTTTTAATTCACATGATAAAGTCGTCGGATTTACCTTGACAGATTTCAAGTGGCATATCAATCTGCGCAATGATCTGGAATTACTGGCCCGGATAGAAGACACTTTTCAAAAATACATTCGGATGCTTGAAGCAAAAGGATACGGTGTATTACTGATCCCCCAGCTTTTTGGGAATCAAAATGATCGGGATTATTTAAAAAGATACTGCTCTGAAAACACCTTTCTGATGAACGACACAATGGATACTTATTTCCAGCAGTATATCATTTCCCTTCTATATGCTGTAATCGGAATGCGGTATCATCCGAATATTTTTGCGGCAAAAATGGGAACACCGTTTGTCGCTGTTGTCTATGAAGAAAAGATGGAAGGGTTTCTCGAACTGGCTCATTTAAAAGACTACTCAATCCCCCTGTCCGACTTATGTTTTAAAAAGCTGGATGAAAAGTTCATCAGAGTGGAACAAAACCATGAGAGTATAAAGCATAAGCTTCAGGAAAACAGCGCGGCATGGAGAGAAAAAGCAGGAAAGACCCTGGAGCTGCTGGCTTCAATGGAAATAGTGTTGAGCAGCACACAAGGACACACCTATGCAGATAGATAAAATCATTGATAAAAAACTGGGGTTTGGATTTATGCGGTTACCGCTTTTAAGCAGCGATCCGGCTGACATTGATTTTCATTCTGTCAATAAAATGGTGGATACATATTTATCGAGCGGATTTAAATATTTTGAAACAGCTCTCCCTTATCACGATCAAATGTCCGAAACAGCCATCAAAAGATGTCTGGTAGAAAGATACCAAAGGGATCAGTTTATATTAGCTGACAAAATGCCGTTTAACATAAGGGATAAAGAATGGTTTGATATCATTTTCAACAAACAGCTGAAACAGTGCGGGGTTGATTATTTTGATTTCTATCTTCTCCATAATTTAGGAAAAGATGTCTTTCATAAATATGAGAAAATGGGTGGAATTGACTACCTGTATAAACTGAAAGAGACGGGGAAAGCAAAACATATCGGCTTTTCTTTTCATGATACACCGGAAGTTTTAGATGAGATCCTGAGCGCTCACCCTGAAATGGATTTCGTTCAGCTGCAGATCAACTATCTGGACATGGACAGTCCACACATTCAGTCCAGAGCCTGTTACCAGGTGGCGAGAAAACATCATAAACCCATTATCGTTATGGAGCCGGTCAAGGGTGGCAGCCTGGTTAACATTCCGGACGAAGCCCTGCTGCTGTTTAAGGCCCTTAACAATGATGCCTCAACAGCTTCTTTTGCCATACGGTTCGCAGCGTCACTGGAAGGGGTGGTGCTTGTTTTGTCCGGCATGTCCACCCTTACACAGGTAGAAGATAATGTCTCGTACATGAAAAGGTTCAAACCTCTGAACAGCAAAGAACATGACACAATCCAAAAAGTAACTGCTGTGATCAAACAGAGTCACAATATCCAGTGTACCGCTTGCAGATATTGTATTGACGAATGTAAAAACAACATTCCGATCCCCGATCTTTTCAGCATATATAATTCAATAACATCTTCCGGCCAAAATGACCGGACAACGGAATCCCGGCATAAGATCCTTTATGAAAGAGCAGTATACACCAAAGGAAAAGCCGGTGACTGCGTAAAGTGCGGAACATGTGAAAAAGCGTGCCCTCAGCATTTGCCGATAGTTAAAAGATTAGAAACTATAGCAAATCTGTTCGAAGATCAGCAATAGCGAATTGAACCATCAGGAGAAATAAAATGTACTCTGATAATCAAAGTGTGCAGATCTTAATCTCATTATTAAAATCATTTGGAGTAAAAAACGCGGTTCTGTCTCCGGGATCAAGGAATGTGCCAGTTGTGCATTCCCTGGAAAAGGATCCGTATTTTCAGTGCTATTCCATCGTAGATGAACGGAGCGCAGCCTATTTTGCAATAGGCCTGGCCCTTGAAACAAAACAGCCGGTATTAATCTCCTGCACCTCCGGTACTGCACCCACAAATTATCTGTCCGCGGTATGTGAAGCATTTTATCAGCATTTGCCTCTGGTCGTGCTGACCTCAGACAGAAACCCATATTATCTTTACCAGATGGAAGACCAGATGATGCCTCAAACAGAGCTATATAAAGGCGTATGTAAAAAGTCGGTATCTCTGCCGATTATTAAAGACAAAAAAGATTACTGGTATTGCAGACGCATTGTCAATGAAACATTGCTTGAAATGAATCATCATGGAAGCGGACCCATTCACATAAACATTCCCACCGAGTGGGGTTTGTTTGCACAAAACTTCACCACACCGGAACTACCCGTGATTCAGCCGATCCAAATAACCTCTTTCAAAGAGCTCTATACGGACGGCCGAAAACACATTCAGGAATTAAAAGATAAGAAAAGAATTCTGGTCCTGTACGGACAATGCCAGCCAATCAATGAAAATGAAGTACAGATCATTGAAAGTTTTGCATCAAAATACAACTGCATCATTGCTATTGAAACCATATCCAACATCAAATGCAAAGGGACCATTAATACCTATGTGATCTCTCAGGCCCTGACCAAAGAGATGTTCAATGCGTATGCACCGGACCTGGTCATATCCCTGAACGGAAATTATGTGTCCAAAATAAAAAATCTGCTTAAGAATACATCCGCGGGCTTTGAACACTGGACAGTTAATGAAGAAGGCGCTGTTGTTGATCAGTTTGAAAAGCAGACACGTGTATTTGAATGTTCTTCAATGGATTTTTTCAGTTTTTTTGACTCAAACGGCGGAGATCCAGTTAAAAGAAATGAATATCTTGATTTCTGGGAATCTAAGATTAGCCTGCTTGACACTCCGGATTTTCCGTACAGCAATAACTACGCAATGCAGACTTTTTTAAAAAAACTTTCAGAAAACACCCTGCTCCATCTGGGAAACGGCATGGCCATACATCTTGCCCAGCATTTTGCCTCAGACATATCGACCGTATCCTATTGTCACAGCGGAACAACCACCATTGACGGTTCTCTTTCCACTTTTATCGGACAGGCCGCCGTATGCAATAAACCCGTATTTATGTTTATAGGCGACCTGAGTTTCTTTTATGATATGAACGCCCTGTGGAACAGGTATGTGGGAAAGAATCTCAGAATTTTACTCAGCAACAACGAGGGCGGAGAGACCTTTCACTGGAACAATGCCAGAGATATAGACAGTGTTAATCTACATACCGCTGCAGAACATTTTGCAACTGCGAAAGACTGGGTAAAGACCAGAGGGTTTAAATACCTGTCTGCATCAAGTAAAGAAGAGTTCGACACTGGCCTTGCGGAATTTATGTCAAAAGATGCCAAGGGACCAATATTCTTTGAGGTGTTCACTAAAAAAGATACGGATGCTCGAATTTTACTGGACCACTACGAAAACTGCAAAAAAAAATTGCTAGATTATTCTGAAATGAAGAGGGCAAGTTGATCAATTTGAGATCAGAACAGGAAATAATGACTAGCTGGAAAGGCGACTTTCCCGACCCCTTGGTCAGTATCAGCTGTGTAACATACAACCACGAAAAGTACATTAAAGATGCTCTTGACGGCTTTTTGAATCAGAAAGCAGATTTTACTTTTGAAGTTCTTGTTCATGATGATGCATCCTTAGATAATACCGCTGATATCATCCGGAAATATGAAGCTAAATATCCCCATATAATTAAACCTATTTATCAGACAGAAAACCAGTATTCAAAAAAAGATGGTGAAGCCGGAAAAATCCATAGAGACCGGGCAAGGGGTAAATACATGGCCTTGTGCGACGGCGATGACTACTGGACAGATCCTTTAAAACTGCAGAAACAGTTTGACTGCCTGGAGCAAAATCCCGCTTTTTCCATGTGTTTCGCCAATTCCACAATCATTGATAATAACGGAAAAACAACCAGTTCAAGCAGAGTCCCCGATCACTACAAAAGAACCCTCTCGCAGGAAGACATACTAAACGGATTTTGTCCGCCCACCAACACCATGCTGGTTAAAAATGATTATTTAAAATCTATCCTCCAGCAAAAAAGCAGTAAGATCATAAACAACGACTATTTCTTTGCCTGTTTAATGGCTGAATACGGCGAGATTGCTTACATTGATAACATTGTTGCAGCCTATAGAAAACATGACAAAGGAACCTGGTCAGCAACTTCAGAATATGATCGGGACATCAGTTTGTTTCATTTATTTGACTCGTTATCCCTTCATATCACTAAAAACAAAAACATTGTTAAAAAAAAGGCGGCGGATGTGGAACAAAAACTTAAGAAGGAAAACATGGAAGACCTGTTTTTAGAGAATCATTGCTGGACACCGCAAACAGCGATGCTGCGATCTATCAGAGATCTGGTTATGAAAATGGAGGGAGATGATCCTGTAAATTCGTTGAGCGTTGATACTAATCCTTCATTAGAAAAAATACTTTTAAGAAAGTGGCCGCGCCTGCAAATCGATTACGCTAAATACCCTAAACATGATGTACAGAATCTACATAATTTTCAGGATGAATCGTTTGACATCGTTTTTTCACATCAGGTGCTGGAACATATTCCAAAGCCATGGATTGCGGCAAAAGAATTAGTTAGAATTTTGAAAAAAGGCGGCATTGGAATTCATACATCTTGTGCCTTTAACCCAAGACATGGTTACCCGTCTTTCAAAGACTATTACCGGTTTTTGCCTGACGGACTGGCTGAATTATTTGATGGCGTTGATATCTGGTTAAAAGATGGCTGGGGCAGTAGAGAGGCACTAATTTATAATTTGGCAATTGATGACGGGCATAAAGGATTGGGCGGTAGAAGATTTACAGAAGCTCTCGGCATTAAGAATGAAGCGGATTATCCGTGGCATACATGGGTAATCTTCCAAAAAAAATTAGAGTATTCGGGTTAAAACTTTTTGATGATTTAAAGGAAGCGAACTTTAAATCCCACTACTTAGAGCATAAAAATATTCTTGCAGAATATGACCCTACCAAATATGGCGTTAATCCTGATGAAGGTTTGATGCTCGCAATTAAATAAAGGGCGGGTATCCGCAGGGTAAGTAAACAACCTGTAATTTGACAGTTGATAACAGATATAAAGAATCAAATAATATAAAATTTACAAAAGCTATCGACGTTAAGAATGACGCGGACTATCCCTGGCATACATGGGTAATATTACATAATAATAAGGTGAAATTATGAAATCAGTTCAGGTTAAAAACATTGTTATTTCGGGCACAAACATGTGGAATCCCGGTGATGACTTTGTTCGTGACGGAGTTATCAGAATACTGAAGGAACTGTTTGCCGGTTTCCAGCTAAACTTTCTTTTCTACAACTTCAATCAGGATTTCTTTCCTCAAAACAAATTCTCCGGCATTACCAACATGGCCTCCAAAGGAGATCTTGACCAGTACCGCGATTCCATTGATGCCGTGGTAATAGCGGGCCTTTCTGCAGGTAGCGAAATAAAGGATCTTTATACCTGGATCATAAAAAACAGGCTTCAGGACCGCGTCTTCCTCATTGGTGCAGGATATGAGAACGCCTATGTGGAAAGATATATTTCCGAGGAACCTGAGGCAACCATCTTCAAGAATGCCAGGATCATAACGGGCAGAACCCGGAAAACACCCAAATTTATCCCAAAACTGAACCTCCCATATCATCACATTAACTGTCCGGCACTGCTTTCCGTACCCGCTGTCAAGCAGGTGCCGTCTGGAAAAAAGATTTCACGTATTGGCTTATCACTTCAGCTCCCACACAAACAGGGAATTTCCAACCATTGCTGTTCCAAAACAATGTACGAATTGGGAGTGAAAATTCTTCTCTCTTTGAAAACCAAGTACGAAGTGGAAGTAATCGCCCATCATAAAAGCGAATATTTTCACTTCCTTAACCTTTTGAAAGGACAGGATATACCGGTTGTCTTCTCTTCATTTTATCACGATTTATTTGACATCTATCCCCGTTATGATCTCGTAATAACGACACGATTACATTCAAGCCTATTTTCAAACGGTTTCGGGATTCCCGGCATCATCATCAACGACACAGACAGACACACACACTGTCTGGAGGGTTTTCCACACTCGGTGTGGGTGAACAGCTTTGAGTCCTATTCCGAAGAGTTGAAAAAGGTCACTTGTGCAGATTTACAAAAGATAGCTGTTGAGGCGGACTCCTTTAAAAAAAATCTAATCACCCGGTATGTTAAGGTACTAAAAGGACCGTTCGGCATCTCTTCGCAAACACGCTTATCAAAAGCAAATCCTACTGATTTGCTGGCAAGTCTGGGTTCTTCAGAGGTTAAACAACAAGCACCTGAAAAGTTCTCCCGCCTTTCACCAGATGTATATCTAAATATCAACAAATATACTAATGCTTCAGGAGGTTCCTCCGGCAACCCTTCACCAAAATGTTCATTAAAACCGGATACTGCTAACCTTCTAATAAATCTGGGAGCTTCGAAGGTTAAACAGCGGGTACTTAAAAACTTCTCCGGGCTTTCACCGGATATATATCTAAACAGGAATATAGAAGTTTTCAAAACAGCTATCGAAAAAGGTGCGGCCTGGTTTGACAGTGTAACTTTCCTTAACTGGTATGCAACTCTGTTCAAGCCAGAAACCTATCTGGAAGTCGGAGTAAGACGAGGGCGCTCCATGGTACAGGTTCTCACAGCATCACCCAAAACCTCCTGTTATGGTTTTGACCTTTGGATCCCCAACTACTCGGGCGTTGATAACCCCGGACCCGAGTTTGTTCTGAATGAATTCCAAAAGCTGTGTACCCGTCAATCACCAAAGCTGATCAAGGGAAATTCCCACGAGAAACTTACAAAATTCTTTGCTGATTCAGGCAATCCGCAACTGTTTGATCTTATGTTTATTGACGGAGATCATTCATATAAAGGAGCAAAAAAGGATCTCGATATCGCGTTCTCACACCTTGCCCCCGGAGGAGCACTCCTTTTTGATGACATTGATCATTCATGCCATCCGGAACTCTATCCGCTCTGGAACGAATACAAAAAGAGGTTCCCAGAATACCTGTTTATAGAAGACCATTCAGGCAACGGCACAGCATGTGCTTTCAAACCGCCTTTTACACGTTTAGAAATGTTTATAAAAAAAAAGCCTGATCAATCTTTAACGCTCGCAACATCAGCTTCCACAATCAAGGATATTGAAACAGCCGAGGCAACCACCGCTTCTCTGCCCATTCACTTCTTTACCCTCGTCCTTAATGGCGAGCCTTTTATCCGCCATAACATCGATGTATTCCGCCGCCTACCGTTCCCCTGGCATTGGCATATCATCGAAGGTGTGGCAGACCTTAAGCACGACACGGGATGGAGTTTAAAATTCGGTGGAAAAATTACCGCCGAGTTACATCACAATGGTCTCAGCAATGACGGCACTACCGAATATCTGGATGAATTAACAAATCAATATCCAAAAAACATTACTATCTATCGTAAGCCTAATGGCACATTCTGGGACGGTAAACTGGAAATGGTCAATGCCCCGCTTGCAAATATCGAAAAGGAATGTTTGCTATGGCAGATTGATGCTGATGAACTCTGGACGCTAGAGCAAATAAGTTCTGCACGTAAGATGTTTATGTGCCAACCAGAGAAGACCGCCGCATATTACCTATGCAATTTTTTTGTCGGTCCGGAACTCATTATTACAACAAGGAATACGTATGGTAACCATACAAACTACGAGTGGATAAGAACCTGGCGGTATAAAATGGGCGACCACTGGACCGCCCATGAGCCACCTCGACTATGCCGCAAGAGCGGTTCCGGAAAGTTTATAGATATAGCAAAGATTAACCCATTCCTGCATCCCGAAACTGAAGCAAATGATCTTGTATTCAATCATTACGCCTATAAGATAGAACAGCAACTTCGCTTTAAGGAGCTTTATTATGGATATGCAAATGCGGTGAAGTCCTGGAAAACTCTCCAATCAGTGAAAAAATTCCCGGTCCTTTTGAAGGATTACTTTCCCTGGGTGAAAGATGAGGCTCTCGTCGATCAGTTGAAATCCAAATCTTACTTTCCAAACAACCCTAAGAACATCCTCTGGGTCAGAGGTGATTCAATCGGTGATAATGTACTTGCTGCCCCGATGCTTTCCCACATCAAGACAAAATATCCCGATGCGAAGATTTCTGTTTTGTGCCAAAACCACGTTGCTGAACTCTATGAATCTTCACCTTTTGTTGATACCGTGATCGGATTTGACAGATTAAAGAGCTCCCAGGACAAAAAATACAAGAACTCCATCATACAAGAACTACAGACATTGCATTTCGATTTAACATTAAACTCCCTCTATTCTCGCGATTCTTTTTGTGACCTGTTCGCCATCAACAGCGGCGCTCCTGCAAGAATCACCTTCAACGGTAACCTTTGTAGTATCTCTGCCAATGTGCGGGACCAAAATAACAAGCTATACACGACAGTTATTCCAGATAATGAAGAGCATAAGCCGGAACTTGAGAGGCATCGTGATTTTCTTGCCGCTATCGGTATTGATGCCCCACCGCTCAAACCGGTTTTATGGACAACCCCTGAAGATGAAAAATATGCTGATGATTTTTTTAACACAAACAGCCTCCAGACCGGAAACACCATAGCTCTTTATATGTTCGGACAGCAAACATTTAAATTTTATGAACAATACGAGAAAGCTCTTTCAAAAACACTTAAAAACAATCAGATGAATGTTTTGGCCCTCGGAACTGACTCAAAAAGAGAATTTATTCAAAAAATAATTGAAAATCTTGGTGTTAAAACTTTTAACTTGGCAGGCAAAACAACTCTTCGCCAGACAGCAGCACTATTAAAACGATGCTGTCTGGGAGTCGGCGCTGATACGGGCATCTCACACATTGCGTGTGCCGTAGGGACACCAAATGTAAACGTACTTGGGGGCGGCCACTTCGGCAGGTTCTTGCCCCATTCCCCATTAACATCAGTCGTTTGCCTGCCTTTGGAGTGCTATAACTGCAATTGGAAATGTAAATTCGAACGTGTCCACTGCATAATGGATATTAAGCCTGAAGTAATCGAACGAGCTGTTCAGCAAACACTTGAAAAACCCTCCTCTAAACCCAGAGTTTTTATGCAGGAAAAAACCTTGTGGACGAATAAGCCAGAGCTTCCAAAATGGCATTTTTCTCAAGACTATCTGGACGTTAAAAACGTAAAATTAATTCCAATTAACAAAATCCCTTCTGAAACAACCGAATCATGGAAAAAACTAAAAACCTCAAACATTAAAACGAAAAGAAAAGATGCTGAAACAACCAATCCTGACCAAAATCTTAAACCGGAGCGGTACAGTTTTAACTCAACCTTCGCAGAAAAAAACAAATTTGAATTATTAGAACATGCAAACAAAACTTTTGAGGAGGCAAACCGAACAAAAAACAGGGCTCAACAGCTGGCAATAATAAAAAATGGCATAAAACTGCTTGAGGAATCCCATCAAATCGATCCCTCCGACTCGAGTATCACAAGAAATATCGCAATGGCCTACACAAAGACAGGTGAATTTAAAAAAGCCCACCTTTACCAAGAAATTCTGACCTCTCATACAGCAAATCAACAAAAAATATCATTAATTGAAAAGCCCATGAGAGACAATCAAACAAACAAAGTCAATAAAAGTTTTCTCAAAAAACAGCGTGAATTCTGGAATGTTTCTTCCATGGAAGATGCAATGTTTGAAAGAGTCATAACTGATAAGAAGATAAGCCAAATGTCTCTCGAAGAAAAACATACAGCATGGGGCAATTCAATTAAATCATCTATACAACAAATTTTTCATAATATTCAGACACAACCGGACTGGAAAATCCTGGAAATCGGCTGTGGTGTTGGACGTTTAATTAAACCATTACGCAACCTGTATAAACAGGTCGACGGAGTCGACATTGCAGAAAACATGATCCAGTTTGCCAGACAATACCTTGCAGACGGGCAGCAAAACGGGCAAGTGCTGGTAAACAATGGTTCTGACTTACAACAACTACATGACAACACCTACAACATGGTCTATTCGATGATTGTTTTTCAACACATACGTTCAGTTTCTGTGGTACGCAACTATTTCCGGGAGATTATGCGTGTACTCAAGCCAGGCGGATACTTCAGACTGCAGGTATATAACTTAAGCAACAAAAAGTTAGGTAATGCATTTGAGGAAGCAGAAACCGATGTGCAATATGGTTTTGACGGAAACGGATACACTCCTGACCAGTTGAAAAAACTTTTCCATGAATCAGGTTTTGATATTATAGAAATAACCCAAAAAAATCGGTGGATATGGTCCACCGTTCGTCACCCTGCTTCGCAAAAGTACCAAACCTATCAAGAAAATTCGATTAAAACAACGGGTCTTTTATCCCGGCAAATTAAAACTGCACCTAAAAAAACAGTCGGGAGGAAATACCTTGTCTCTGCAATTGTCTCTACTTACAATTCAGAAAAATTTATTGCCGGGCGCCTTAAGGACCTTGTCGAACAGACGCTATACAAACAAGAATTGCTTGAAATTATTGTTATTAACAGCGGCTCACAGCAAAATGAAGAAAAGATCATAACTCATCTCCAGCAAAAACATCCTAACATTAAGTATATAAAAACAGAAAACAGGGAGACCATCTATTCTGCATGGAACCGTGGAATCAAAGCTGCATCAGGAAAATATATTACCAATACCAACACCGATGACCGGCTAAGACAGGATGCACTGGAAATTCTATACAAAACCCTTGAGCAGTCCCCTGACATATCTCTTGTGTATGCCAAACAATATATTACCAACCAGCCGAATCAGCCCTTTTCCGAAACCAGAAACATCGGAATGCATGACTGGCCCGAATTCGACAGAGACATACTGTTCGAGTACTGCTGTATCGGGCCACAGCCAATGTGGCGAAAAACCCTGCATGACACCTTTGGTTATTTTGATGCCTCCCTTGAAGTTGCAGGAGACTACGATTTCTGGCTGAGAATCTCGGAAGAATCCACATTTAAATTGATCGACCAATATCTCGGCACATACTTTAAATCCGACAGCCGGACCAACAAGGAATTTGAAAACCGGCCCCTGACATACCAAGAAACATACAGAGTTAATAAAAAACATTACCTGGCAGGGCTGCAGAACCACACCCTGCCGGAGGAGATCTCTACCCCGCATAAGATTACTGCTGAGATCCAGACTATCCTTGACCAGATTACAGACAACTCCGTCACCCATAAGCAAAAGCGCCGTCTCGAATTTCTTTTCTGGAAACTGGCCTTAAATTATGAGCATGAGGGAGACCTGGAAAAATCCATACAAATTGCCAGGGAGTTTTTTAATTTCATCAACAGCTCAAATCGCCTGTCTTATCATTTAAAGGATATTTCAATACAATCAAATACCCCCGCGTGCAGCATGGAAGAAAAACAATGTTCTATAGAACCCGTCGAAAACGCTAAAAACTTGTATCTAAAAGAGGTTAAGAACTTAAATGCAGCCAACATACCTAACGCCGTATCTCTTTTCGACCATATCCTGGAAAAAATCGACCCGCTTGATTATGCCTGTGTCAGAAATCTTAGAGACATTGAAAAAGCCACCAATGCACCATGGCTGCATTTTCGGGAACAGCGTTTTTTAAACCTTTTAAATTCAAAGCCCGACATCTCAACCCAACTTCAGGCTGCGCAATTTCATAACAGCCCTAAAATAATGGAGAAATTATTTAAACTTCTCATGCAGCAGCAAAAAAACATCAGTAAAAAAGAAGGCCGGGTCATGGTTTCCATAATCATTGCTGTACACAACAGTCATGGAAGGCTCAAAAAAAGCATTGACTCAGTGATCCGTCAGAACTATCAGAACTGGGAGCTCATCATCATTGATGATGGTAGCAATGACAACACCTGGAAAGAAATCAACACATTAAAAACCAGCTGCAAAAATAAATTCATCACGAAAAAACTTCCTGTAAATCAGGGAGTATCCTATGCAAGAAATGAAGGATTTAAATATTCATCAGGTAAATATATAACCTTCTTGGATTGCGGGGATGAACTTCTTCCAACTTATCTTGATGAACTTGTAGCTGTACTCGACAACTCTCCTGAAATATCCTGGACATACCCTGTGACCCTGCAAAAAGGTTCGATTAACAGATTATGGAGCTACCGGGAATTCAATATAATAGACACTTTGTCAAAAAATCTTCAGCCAGTGACTTCACTTATGCGTCGTGAACTTTTCGAGCAAATCGGGGGTTTTTCAATCAAATTCAAACAGGGATACGAAGACTGGAACTTTTTTATCTCTGCTGCCAGACAAGGCTATACAGGAAAACTGCACCGCAAGATCCTTTTCTTTTACCATAAAGAAGAACACTCAAGGAATTCTCAGCTTCAATCTTTCATTGAAAAAGAATATCAATCTAAACTTCAGCTTATCAAACACAACAAAGAATGCTATAAAACCATCGGCGAAAAAGAAGAAATACTCCTAAGACAAAATCTCCGCATCCCGGAAACCCTGGTCAACACAAACTTTATACCTGCTTTAGCAAAAACTACATGTCACTCCCTGCATCAACATGTAGTCCAGTTTTATATTTATAAAAATGTTCACTGGCCAATGTTTGAAAATCTCTTTCATTATCTGCAATCACGAGAAGACGTAAAAGAAATTGTTTTATGTCTGCCGGATATACCCCAACTGCTAGGAGCACAAAACTATTCTTTTATTGATAAGCTTTTTTCTCTTGATGCAACGATTACAACCAGCCCCTATGCTAAAAAAGTGGCTGTGACATTCATTGCGGATACGATCGCCGGTAAAGTACAGAGGTGCGGTAAGATCGTTAATGTCGGACATGGAACAATATCAAAAGGCTATTATTTTACGGAAAGTGTCTGGACAGAACGTGAGAATTGGGTAGACCTTCTTTGCGTTCCCGGCGAGTATGCCCTCGAACAATTTAAAAATTCACTCAAAACAAAAGTTACAGCAACTGGCATGCCTAAGCTGGATCCGGTTTTTTCAGAAAAATATAACAGAAAATATCTTTGTGAACTCCTCAACCTCAAGCCAACCAGCAAAATTATCCTTTACGCACCTACTTTTAATATTGATCTGAGTTCTGTTTATAATTTTAAGGACAAAATTGCAGAACTAAATGACTCGGGCAGATATCTTCTCATCAAGCTTCACGGCTCCACTCTTGCCAGTACCGTTGTAGCCTATCAGAGCCTTGCGGCAAACAATAAAAATATTATCTTCATTGACGACCCTAACATTGCTCCCTATAT
>Ga0075114_10000736_pt1 | contig 19236 bp, 12 predicted proteins | sample AntAceMetag02UKM_FD_69784 | JGI IMG/M metagenome (GOLD analysis project Ga0075114, IMG submission 69784) | Saline lake microbial communities from Ace Lake, Antarctica - Antarctic Ace Lake Metagenome 02UKM | ecosystem: Environmental > Aquatic > Non-marine Saline and Alkaline > Saline | place... | reverse complement strand
GTGGGACCTGGAGACCGGGCAACTCGTTCAGCGTTTCGACGCCGAGACGGGCCTGTTCAGCCTGGCGATGAGCGCCGGCGGCCGCACAGCCCTGCTGGGCACGCTGGACAACCAGGTGCTCCTGCTGGACCTGGAGACGGAGCAGTTTGTGCTGCGCTTGCGCGGCCACACCGCGCGGGTCATGGCGGTCGCGTTCACGCCCGATGACAGGGGCGCGCTCTCGGGTTCAGCCACGGGTGCGCTGCGTCTGTGGGACCTGGTCAACGCGGCCGAGATCCGCCGCCTGGAGTACGCTGATCCGCCGGACCCGGCCGCTGCCGACGTGGCCATCAGCCCCGATGGACGACTGGGCCTGACCGGTCTGTGGACCGGCGAGATGTGCCTGTGGGATTATGCCAGCGGGGAGGAAATCCGCCGCCTGCGGGGGCACACCGAGATGGTCTTTGGCGGGGTGCACTTTCTGCCTGACGGCCGCCGCGCCGTGTCCGGCGCGGGCGACATTTTCGCCGCCGCAGAAGACAACACCGTGCGCCTGTGGGACGTAGAAACTGGGCAGGAACTGCGCCGCTTTGAGGGGCACACCGACAAGGTGTGGGATACCGACGTGAGCGCCGATGGTCACTTTGTGGCCTCCGCTTCCCACGACGGCACCCTGCGCCTATGGGATATCGAGAGCGGCGAGGGCAGAGTCTTGCTCGACGTCTCTCCCCAAGCCGTACGCAGCGTGGCCTTCAGCCCCGACGGCCAATCCCTGGTGGTGGGCCTGGCCAAAGGACAAGCCAGCAACCCCGACTACAGCCTGCACCTATTGGAGACGGAAACGGGCCGCGAGATCCGCCGCCTGGCCGGTCACCGCGAAGTGGTGGCCGACGTGGCCTTTAGCCCCGATGGGAAACGGATACTGTCCGGCTCGACCGATCTGAACGTCATCGTGTGGGATGCGGCCAGCGGCGCGGAAATGCACCGTCTGGTCGGCCATACCAGCGGCGTCCTGGCGGTCGCTTTCCACCCTGAGGGCCGGCTGGCCGTGTCGGGGGCATACGATGGCTCGCTCTTGCTGTGGGACATTTCGACTGGGCCTGTCCTGAGCGAAGTCGAAGGGCTCAATGCAGGCGTGGTCGAGGGAGTGGCCCTGCGCCGCTACGTTGGCCTCAGCAAGCCCGTCGTGGGACTGGCCTTTGTCCCCGATGGACGCTCCTTCCTGGCCGCCGCCGACGACGACGCCGTGCACGAGTGGCGCATTGATGCCACGCAGGACGACCTGCTAGCCTGGGTCGCCGCCAACCGCTACCTACCCGAGCTCACCTGCGAGCAGCAAGCCCTGTATGGCGTCGAGCTGCCATGCGACTAGCCCACTCCCTTCAAATCAACGCTCAAACCAACGCTTTCTTCCCACTCGCCCCTATTTCGCATAGTCTAGGCTCCGTTCAAGAAAACGGAGCAAGCGCTAAGGCCATTCCTAATAGGAATGACTATGCGAAGTACGTATCGAAACGACGCAACCTGGAGGTGATGCTCATCAAGCGCAAACTTCCGTTGGCAACGTGTGCGCTGCTTCTGCTGTGCGCTTCCTCTCTCACCGCCAGAGAGCTCTCCATAGCCAGGCCAGCAAACGCCAACGAGACTACCCCTCCCCCACCCTTCCCACTGCCGGCAAACCTGCCCGTGGTGGAAACCATCCACCCACTCAGCGAGGCGGCCAAGGCGCGCCTGTGCGCCAGCGGCCTGGTGGCCCTGCCAGACCAGGACGTGGAGCGCCTCTCCGCAGCCTACTTCCGCCTTTTCCCCGAAGAACAAGTGTCCGTCTTCATCACCAGCGACGTGGCCCTGCACCTCTTCCACAACGTCTTCGACGACCTGCTGGCCGAGGTGGAGAAGGCCCATCTCTACGATGACGTAGAGTGGCTGGTGCAGCAACTGTACACGGCCAATGCAGCCCGCTACGATGCGATCCCAGAGGAGACGCAGCCACTGGGCAAGGCCGCGGCGCGCCACAACGTGCTGGTCTTCGCCGTCGCTGTCTGGCTGTTGGACGACAGCTTCGCTCTGCCAAGTTATGTCGAGCCAGATGCCAGCCAGCATGTGCAGAAGGTGCTGGACCACACCATCACCGAGTTCTACCCCGGCGATGACTACACTCAGTACGAGCCTCGTGGTCACTACGCCGGTGACGAGCACCTGGAACGCTACTTCCGCGCCGTGAAATGGCTGAGCCGCCGCATCTTCCGCATCGAAGACACCCACTACCCCGACGATGCTGACCTGGAGTTGACCGCCGCGGCGCTGCTGGCCCAACTCGTCAGCGACGACCCGGCCATCGCAGCCCGCTGGAACAAGGTCTACGACGTGGCCCGGCTGCTGGCCGGCCCTGCCGATAGCATCACCCCACCTATGGTGCAGCAGGCGCTGGATAACGTCTTCGGTGCGGGCTTCACGCTCGACATGCTGGAGGAGGCCGACAACCGCGACGCGCTGCGCACCGAGTTCCAGAGGGACATATACCCCACCAGCGAGATCATCCCCGTGCCGCTGGAGTTCCCAGGGCAGATCCCACCAAAGTACGTGCAGTTCCTGGGCGAACGCTACCTGCCCGACGCTGAAGCGATGCAGGAGACCTGCTTCCCCCACGTGCCGTACCGCTTCCTGCCCTCGGGGCTGGACGTGGCGGCCACCGTGCTGGGGTCAGAGCGGGCCGAGCACTGGCTGGCCGGCCAGATCGCCGCCCATCCCCAACTGGCCGGGCAACTCGCCCTTCTGCGGGCGCAATTTGATGCCTACACCGAGGCCGACTGGACGAAGTCCACCTACAACGGCTGGCTGTACAGCCTGCGCCCCCTGCTGCACCAGCCCGTGCCCGCCGGTGCGCCTGCCTTCATGCAGGGCACGGCCTGGCAGGACAAGGAGCTGAACACCGCGCTAGGCTCGTGGACGCAATTGCGCCACGATTTCATCCTCTACGGCAAGCAGACCTACATCCCGTCGCCATGGGCCTTCGGGCCGGGGCTGGTGGAGCCGGCGCCCGACACCTTCGGCCGCCTGGCAGAGCTCTGCGATCAGGTGAGGGATGCGCTGGAAGGCTACAACATGCTGCCCGAGATCCACGGCCGCAGCCTGCGCGACCTGGCCCACAAGCTGCGCAGTTGGCGTGACTACGCACAAGTCGTGGCTGACGGGGGTTGGCTGAGCGAGGAGGAGCAGCGGGACATCCACAGCCTGGGGCTCTGGCTGCTGGGCTTCTTCGATGAGGGTTCTCCTTACGGGGGATTGAAAGAGAAATCGCCCCTGCTGGTGACGGACGTGGCCAGCGATTCCAACACCGGCCGCGTGCTGCACGAGGTCACCGGCCACTTCAACCCGCTGATCGTGATCTACACACCGCCGGGCGGCGAGCCCATCGCCGGCATCGGCTACGTCTTCAGCCACTACGAATTCGCCGAGCCGGGCTGGAATCGGCTGAACGACGCCGAGTGGGAGCGTCGATTGGAGACGAATCCGCCACTGCGCCCCGCGTGGGCCTCCAGCTTCCTGCCCCTCGACCAGACAGAGATCATCTACCTGCCGCTGGTGCACCATGCTTGACCGTGCCAGACCCATACCGCCCAGGGGCGGAGGCCGCTCAGAACATCAGGAGCGGTGACGTTGAAGCCGCCGACTACTTCGGTCGGAACTTCAAACCGTCTGCAGCAATGGCAGGAAAAGGTAATGCGTATTCCCAGAAACATGCACCGAAGTGCCAATCCATATCGCAGGAATCGCAGCCCCGTATTTGTCACTCAAAACCCCATTGGAAAGAGAGAGAGCGCTCGTGTTGCAGGCAGAGCCAACCACGTGGAAATGTATGTCAGCCAGATAGCCTGCACCGGTGACCCCAGGTGCACCGGCGACATTGGTGATGACTCTGATCGTCCCCGGTTCTCCTGGGGGCATGAACCCCCAGTCGGCGGGTATCGCAGTGGAATTGATCAGGCCATCGGTCACATCCGTAAACTGCAGAACATCTGCATCATAGGTGATGTCGAACTGAGCAGCATCGAAGTCCTGCAACCACAGGATATTGACCCTGGCGATGAAGTCGCTGCCTGGGGCTACCTCAGCGGGAGCGTCCAGGGTGACCGTAGCTGCACTACCACCGTCGCCTCGGACAACGGCTGGGTAGAACAACAGGCCTATCAGCACACCTAGAGTCACGCCTAACGACAATGCTCGTGTCATCTTCTCATTTGCCTCCAGTATGCACACTTGGCATTGACCACCCTTTCCGCAACATCTCTGTCTCTCTGGCCCACTCGAGAGCCAGGCCCGGGTCGGTTGCTAGCGCCCACCGGCTTTTCTGAAAATTGCCGTGCCACCGGCAATTACGGCCGCCCCCCCCAACCCTGCAACGACCCAGATCCAAGATGTGCTGGCGTCGCCAGCCTCTGGAGGTCGCGGCGCAGCAGATGGGACTAGCCCAGGAGCGCTCCCACTCGCTGCCACTGTGTCATCGGCTTGACCTGTCGCAGCCAAGGTCTGCGGCGTGGTGATGGCCGCAGTTACCGGGACGGGAACGGCAGGTTCCTCCGCGCCGGCCCCCTGGCGCGACGTGTCCTTCGGGACGGCCGTCGGGACGGCCGACGGATCAACCTGCGCACCCTGGCTCTCGCTGGCCAGCACTGACCTCTGCAGAGCGGCATCACTCGTCGCCGACCGCTCAACCGCTGGCCCGGCCGGGGTACGGTTTTCCGATGCCATGTCTTGCGGCGGAGTTCCAACATGGACAGGGTCCGGAGTCGGGCTTGACGCGGTGGGCACGGGTTCCGTCTCTGGCTCGTTGCAGAGGCGCAGCGATCTCCCAACCCAGGCAGCCGGAATCGGATGCCCGTCCTTATCACCCAACAGGCCGTCGGACAAGACGATGGCACTCGCTGTGCAGGCTGAGCCGACGAGGCGGAAATGCACTGCGGCCAGGTGACCGGAGCCATCCAGCCCTGAGGTACCAGGCACGTTGGTAATGACCCTGATCGTTCCTGGTTGCCCCGGAGGTACGTGTCCCCAGGCGTCGATATTGATGGTAGTACCCCCTATATCGCCGCCAGCGACGCCGACAACCAGAAGCATGTCCGGGTCATAGCTGAGGTCAAACTGGGCAACGTCGAAGCCCTGCACTCCAGAGATGGTTACCTTGGCCACGAATTGGCTGGATGCAGTCACTTCCGTGGGAACTTCGACGGTCACAGTGATGCTATCGGCGAGTGTCGCCGCGAGCGGCAGAAGCATGCTCAACAGCAGGCAGAGCATGACTCCACCCGCCCAACGACGTATCCAGTTCTTGCCTCTCAGCCTCAACCACATGTCCAACTCAACCGCTCCATATTCCCATGATCATCCGCTCCAGCGTGGTGATGTCCAGGGCGTTCACTTGGCCATCCTGATTGGCATCAGCCCCCTGCGTTGCGGGCTTCAGGCCAAGAATGATTCTCTCCACATAGGTGATATCCAGAACGTTCACCCTTCCATCTCCATTGCAGTCACCGTTCGAGATGGTGGTCACTATTTCAAAGCTGGCGCGCAGCGTGGCTGTGCCGCCCCCGTCGGCCGCAGCACGGGGAACCAGGATAAGCACCAGTAAGAGAATCCCGACAGGCACAGCGAGACTCAGGATGCGCAGAGCCCTGCTCCGCATTGTCCCCATGGCCTTCACCTCAAACTTCCCTTCTGCGACGAGTAGCTAGGCTCGGTGTTCTTTCCGGCCTCTTTTCCTGGCCAACAGGGCATAGCCAGCACCGGCGATGGCCAGCACCGCAACCGCTGCCCCCCCGATGAGCCCCCAGTTCGTGGATGCGCGTTCCTGTGCGGCAGGAGTCGCACGCTGCTCCCCCACGCTCAAGAGCTCCTCAGGCGTGGTCGCATAGGGCTGGCCATCCAGGAGGAGCGCCAGCCTGAAGCCGTAGCTTCCCTCTCGCCAGCCATCAGCGGGGATGTAGTTGTAGCTCAACCCCACCTGGCCCATCTCCAGCGGGCTCAGCGTCGCCAGTGTGACTTCGTCCAGCGGTGCCTCATCGAAGCTGACCTGCAGGACGACCTTGGCCCTCTCCACCTGTTGGTAGAGGTTCTTCACCGTGTAGACGATCTGGGCAAAGGCCAGGTCTCCCGTCTCCGTGTGGGTGTTGGGCACCAAGCCGAAGCCTTCGAAGTAGACCGTCCTCACCGTGAGGGTCACCGCTTTCTCTTCGTCTGCCGCCACCTGGAAGCTCTCCTCGGCCAGTTTCTGGCCGGCCACATAGGCCACCGCCGTGTAGCTTCCCGGGGCCACAGTAACGTCCACACTCCCCGCATCGCCGAAGGCCACCTCGTGCCGCTGCCCCTGCACGATCTTGAGCAGTTGGATCACACCTGGCACGGGTTGACCCTCGGGATTCACCACCTGCGCAATGATCCGAGCGCCCTCTCCCACCACCACCAGCTTGGCCGTCTGTCCGGCAGCGCCCATGATCTGAATGCCAGTGGCTCCCTCCACGTAGGGTTCGACAGCGACTCCCACCTCATATTCACCGGGAGCGGCATCCTCAGTGACCGCCATCGAGATGAAGACCTTCTTCTGACTCCCAGCTTCCAGGGAGAAATCATCCTCGGAGAAAGCCACGCTCACTCCCAGCGGCGCCTGAGAGCCCATGCGCACGCGGAAGTCCTGGTCGCTGTTGTTGAAGACGACCATGTAGATACCAGGAGCGCTCACCGAGGAGCCCTGAGGGATAGTGAACGACTGGTGAGAGAAGCTGCCAGAGATGGCCAGCCCTCCTTGGGCCTGAGTTGGCGTTGCCCACAGGGTGCTTGCCAGCAACAGAAGAGGCAGGAGCAGGGCGACGTGAGTCACCCTCCTTCTCTCCGCACTTGAGCAGTAGCCCATACTACCCCCTACGTGCCATCAGTGATCTGGTAGTAAATGGTGCCCGTGTAGACAGCCTCGCTGAACGGCGTGCCCAGCTTCAGCCAGAGGCTGTTGGTGCTCACCGTGTCTCCGTCTTCGCCGGTCTGCGTCCCGGTGTCGTCTATGGCCTGGTAGCTGGTGGAGACGAGTACGTCGCTGCCCATGGTACCCGTGTCGTCCGCTTTCAGCGAGAACTCATTGGCATCCGGGGTGCCTGCGGCGTTCAGCGCCGCCGTCCCCGATGGAGCGCCGGTCCAAGGGCTCGTCGCCTTCACCTTCTCGTGGTACGCACCGTTGGCAATGTAGGTGACGGAGATACCGGCTTCCTCGCTGGGATTACCCTCAGCGAAAGGCATCTCCGGAGACACGCTGCCCCAGTCGACCAAGGCGGTGTTGACGGTGATCTCGGTATACGGGTTCATGGTCAGGTTTTCCTGGGTGTCGCTGCCGGGGTTGCCGCCGCCATCATCCGCCTCGGCGAAGATGTGCCACTTCGCCGGATCGGCCGTCCTTGTGGCCACTTTGCCCGGCTTGAAGTGGAACTCGAAAGTGCCAGTACTGCTGGTCAGGGTGGGTGTCACGCAGTTGCCGGTTTCGATGCTCCAGGTGGTGGTTGGGGGGGCACTGGGGCTCATGGTCCAGGGAGGTGAACCGCCGTTGGTCCAGGTGAGGATGGCGCAGTTCTGCGTATGGGCCGAGCAGTTCTCGTCACCCGCCGCATAGGTGCCGTTGGCGTCATAGAAGATGGTGACCTCCACCGTGCTCAGGTCGTCGAGGGTGTTGGCATCGGTCACTGTGACCTTGACATTGTACTCCACCCAAGGCGTCATCGACGTGGTCTCCGTCGGGGACCCACCAGTAGTCCACAGGGTCACAGCGTCCGCTGCCAGTTCGGGGTCGCTATTGGCCAGGGTGAACTTGCCCTCGGTCGTGTCGTCATCCTGGGCGACACTCACCGGCACGGCCAGCGTGACCAGCAGCATCAGGGCTGCAGCAACCATTGTAAGTTTCTTTGCCTTGTTCATCATCGTACTCCTTGTCGATTCTTGATGCCTAGCGCGTCAGTGTTCATGTTCTTTCGCACCGTCACCGGGGGCGGTTGGCTCCCGTCAGTCGGGGCCGCCACGCCGGCGTTTTCTGTCCCCGGTCTCCGCGTCTCGCCGTGTCATAGGCACCTCCTCCTTACCATAACCTACTGGGCGATCTGATAGTAGATGAAACCGCTGTACGTCACATCGGGAATACCCGAAGCGCCCATCTTCATCCACAGGGTATTGGCCGCTTCCACGTTGCCGCTCTCATTGGTCTGGCTGCCACTGTCTATGGTGGCATAGGACGTAGACACCGGGACTGCGGTGCCCAGCTCATTGAGATCATTGGCCTTTAGCGAGAACTCCCCCTCGCCGGGGCTGCCCGCACCATCCAGAGTCACCGAGGCGGCGCCGCCCGTCCAGGAGCTGTCGGATTTCACACCTTGATTGTAGCTACCGTTGGAGATATAGGTCGCCGAGATGGAGCTCTGCACGTTGTCGCCGAAGTCGGAGCCCAAATTCACCGTGCCCCAGTCGACGCTGCCGGTATTGATGGTGATCTCGCCATACCAGTTCATGTCATAGTCGCTGCCATCGTAGCGCGTGGCAGGGCTGAAGACCCCGTCGTCGGCAACAGCGTAGGCGTCCCAATCGGTGGCCTCGGTGGCCACCTTCCCTGGCTTGAAATGGAACCAGAAGTCACCGGAGGTACCGGTCAGGCTGGGCTGAACGCAGTTGCCCTCCACCAGGACCCAGGTGGTACTCGCGCTGGGGTCAATGGACCACACTGGCGTAGCGCCCACTGTGCAGGTGAGAATAGCTGCATTCTGAGTATTGCCTGAGCTGGGCACATCACCGGGATCATCATCACCATCTGAGTCATAGAAAATGGTCACCTTCACCGTGCTCAGGTCAGCCAGCGTATCTCCATCACTCACCGTCACCTTGACGGCGTATTCCACCTGAGGGTCCATGGACGTAACCGTTGTGGATCTGGTGCTCTCGTACAGAGCCACCACACTGACAGAGGGTGGCTGGGCTATCGTCGTCACCTGGCTGACGCTGTTGTTCGCCGTGCTGGGATCGATCTCGGCCGCGCCCACCGAGGCCGTGTTGGTGATGGTGCCCGTCGTCGCCGGATCCACCGTCACCAGAACAGTGATGACCGTGCTGGCAGAGACATCCAGGTCGCTCAGCTCCCAGACCAGGGGATTGGGGCCGCTGCTCTCCGTCGGCGTCGCAGAGACGAAGGTCACACCGGTGGGCAGGGTGTCGGTGACCGTGAGAGCGGTGGCGGAGGAAGGACCAGCATTGCTGATGGTCAGCGTATAGGTCAGCGTCCCGCTGGGCGCCACCGGGTCCGGCGTGTCTGCCTTGGCTATGCTCAGGTCAGCCTCGCAGCGATATGTGACCTCCAATCTCGGCTGGTCCGCCTCCGTGCTATTCTCCCGGCTGGCATACTCCTTCCACTTGTCTCCAGTCACCGCCGGGGTGCGCAGCAAGAGGCCATGGTTAGTGTATGTGCCATCTATCCAGTCTTCTACCAAGGAGGTAATGGTCCAGGTGTAGACACCGACGGTGGACACTGAGGTTGAGCCCGCCAAGCTGGCGTCGTAGTCGCCGCCCGCGCTGCCCCATGATGTGCTCGTCATGCGGTCGTTCCAGTTGGCGACGCCATCAGCATCACATCCCGTTCCCTCTGTCCACTCGCTGGTCACCCGGTGTGCGTTCACAGTAAATGCGGTGTTGTCCTGGACGCCGGTCACCTTCAGAACCAGCGATGCGCTGTCTATCGTGCAGGTCGAGGGGATGTCCGATAGATCGAATTGCAGCAGGGCGTGTTCTGGTTTGTCGCTCTCCTGATCAGTTCGGAAGTAATCGCAGGTGCCGTAGTTCTTGACCTGCTTCTTCCCCTCGCCGTTCAGAAACGTGTCCTTGGTGGGGCTGAAGGTCATGGCGCCGGAGGCCGCGAGCTCCCACTCAACATGCAATAGGGGGGCGGTGGTGATGCTGCCGTCGTAGCTGTCCGCGGAGCGCGAGCCACAGTTGCTCAGGGGGCTCACGCCCGTACGACAGCGCACGATGAACACCATGCTGTTGCCGCTGCCCCAGCCGCTCCGGTTGACCAATTCCTGCACGACGCTGCTTATGTCAGACGTGTCGTAGTCGTTGCCTGTGGTCCAGGCCGCCGGCGCCCAGTTGACCGAAGCGGTGCTGCGCGCCCTGTTGGAGATGTCGTACGAAGTGGAGCTGAAAGCAGATGGGTTGTCGGCCGTCTGTCCCTCAATGGTCAGGTCGGCCGAGTTGTTGTTGGTATTCGGCGCATCTGGCGGGATGGCCCGGAAGCGAATGTAGGCATTGGTGATGGTGGCGCCCTGTGGCACGCTGATGCCATTGAAGCGCATGCCCACCTGCTGGGCGCCATAGGCTGTCGGTTCATCATCCCTGATCAATTCCAGATCAGTGCTGTTGGTGTGCATCGTGCCGGGCGAATTGCCGTCAGAACCTTCCTCTTCGCCATCATCCGTACTGGCGGCAACCCGCACCTCCACCGAGCGCGTGGCGCCAGTCTGGCTCCAGAGGAAGACGAAAGGCTGATTCTTGGTCTCCCCTGTATCGTCTTCCTGTTGGCTGGGTGCGCCCCACGACGTGCCATCCCACAGCACGGTGTTCAGATCCTTGTCGTCATCTTGCACCAACAGCATGATCCTGTCCGAATTGGGGTCGCTGTCCAGCATCATGGAGTTGGTGGCGTGACCCACACCGGCCGCGGTGCCCTCGCTGGACGACCAGCCACTACCGCTGCTCCAGGTGCGGTAGTAGGCCGAGGTGGCGCCGCTCTTGCCATAAGTGGCCAGCGCCTCACCCGAATCGCTCTCAAAGGCCACGGCGATGTTGGGGGCGACTGTGGTATCGGCTGCGGTTGTGGCTATGGTCGCGGTCTCCCACGACGACGTGCCGTCCCACACGGTCAGCCAGACATCAGCGCCAGCCGACAGTACGCCCAGGGCGATACGGTCGCTGCTGGGATCTGCTCCCAGGGTGAGCCAACTGGCCCTGTCGGTCACGCCAGTCGGCGGTGAGATCGTGCCCTCCCCACTCCAGCTCGTGCCGTTCCAGATGCGGTAGTAGCCATTGGCATCAGCATCCTTGCCGTATACGGCCATGACCTGGCCGCTCTGCTGCTCGTAGGCCACGTAGACGTCGGTCTTGTCGCTGCCAGCCACCGCGGAGTCCAGGGTCACCTGATTGCCCCAGCTCGACCCGCTCCAAACCAGCCCGTAGTCGCCCTGGCTCGAGCTGCCTACGACCACGACCATTTCGTCCGCGCCCGGCTTGGCAGCAAGCTGTATCTGCTTCGGTTCGTCACCAGTGTAGGCCGTGATGGTCGCAGGCGTAGTCCACGTGATGCCATTCCAGACGCTGTACCTGAGATCGGCGCTATCGTTCCACACGGCCACGGCATCGCCACTCTGTTGCTCGTAGGCCACGTCGGCGCCCCACCAGAAGCTCTCGGTGACGTCGGTCGCCATCGGATTGATGGACAGACCACTCCAGGAGCTGCCGTTCCACATCTGGCCATAGATATCGTTGCCGTTGTCCACACCCACGACGACCTTTTCATCACTCGCGGGCGAGGCGGCGCCAGCCATGATGCGATACCTAACTTGCAGAATGGCTGCACTGGTCGCGCTGCCGAACTCCGTGCCGTCCCAGATGCTGTACAGTGCCGGGTCGATGTTGGGTGCCCACATGGCCACGCCGGTCGTCCTAAACTCGGGGATGGACAGCGGTGCGGACGCGCAGGCCAGAGCATCGGCTGAACCATTCCCCACGCGCGAATCGGGCGCAGTGTCGAGCGGCGGCGGCTGGACAGTGGGCAGCCCCGTTGGGGTATTGGTGGGCATAGCAGCAGAGGCATCAAGGTCAGACGAGGAAACCGCAGACTCTCGCAGAAGCAAGGGGATGAAAAGATGCATACCAGGCGCTGCGGATGGCGCCTGTATCAGCGTGGGAGTCGGTGTGTTGGTAGCTGAAGGAGTCGGCGTCGGCGTGGGGACGGGTATGGCCGCTGAGGCATCAGGAGCAGTCAGTGATGACGCGGCGTCTCGCAGCACCAAGGGAATGTACACACTCAGGTCCCATGGCATCTGCCCACCCCCATCGGCCAAGAGAGTGGGCGCCAATGACAACATGGAGGCTGCAATACAGAGCGCCACCACACGCCGCACGGTGGCGACTATCGATCCGTGTCGAAGCATCGCCGAGATCCCTGCCTTCGCTGTTCCCCCCAAACAGCACCTTCAGCACCTTCAATGAATTCACGTCTGCAAATCCGTATCTAATGACGGCTCTTGCTGTCAGAAGTGACGCACTTCCGCTGACAAAGACGCCGGCGGTGTTTGTCCTACGGCAGGGTGAAACTCAACGCGGCCAAGCCGCAACCTAACTCTCACTGGTGTCATTGCGAGGAGCGGAGCGATGAAGCAGTCCCCAACATGGCGGGAGCAGGAGATTGCTTCGCTGCGCTCGCAATGACAGAGCAACATTCTCGCGAACGAGGCCAATGTTGCCGGGTAACATTGCAGGGCAGGGCGAAGTCTTGGCAGTCGGGCGAGAGAGCACGCTGCGGCCCTCCGAATTGCCCTCTGCCGCTTTCTGTGCTACCTTTCGCTTTCCGAGGAGTGCGAGGACACCCCTTGCCTCTCCCCGCCCCACGCCGGTCTACCAGCGTACCAATCTACCAATTTACAGAGGGAGCACTATGCCACATCCCGTGTACAAGAAACTGGCTCAACGACTGGATGCTATCCCCAACGGCTTTCCCGCCACCGAAAGCGGCATAGAGCTGCAGTTGCTGGCCAAGATCTATACCCCAGAGCAGGCAACACTGGCCGCCGAGATGCGGCTCACGCCCGAAGGCGCCGCGGCTATCGCCGCCCGTGTGGCCCATTTGGGATGGGAGCCCGCTGCTGCTTACAGCGCCCTTAAGAACATGGCCCGCAACGGGTTGATCCGGACGCACAGGGGCGAGCGGGAGCTGAGGTTTGGCCTGATGCCCTTTGTCGTCGGCGTGTACGAGGCGCAACTGGCCCGCATGGACGAGGACATGGCCCGGCTGTTCGAAGCTTACTTCCAGGAGAGCTTCGGCAGGGAGGTCCTGAGCGCAACCCCCTCACTGCACCGCATCATCCCCGTCGAGCAAAGCATCGCCCTGGACATAGAAGTGTTTCCCTACGAGAGAGCTTCGCAGTTGCTGGAGGGAGCCCGGTCCTTCGGGGTACGCGACTGCATCTGCCGCGTGGAGAAGCGGCTTCTGGGCGAAAGCTGCGAGCATCCCGTGGAGAACTGCCTGATCTTCACGCCCATAGAAAACGCCTTCCAGCGTAGCCGTACCACCCGGGCTATCAGCAAAGAGGAAGCCCTGAACGTCCTGCGAGAGGCAGAGGAATCGGGCCTGGTGCACTCCTCCGCCAACGTCCAGAAGGGGCATGGATACATCTGCAACTGCTGCACCTGCTGCTGCGGCATCCTGCGGGGCCTCACCGAGTTCGGCAACGCCGAGGGCATGGCCCGCTCCGCCTTCCACGCCGCCGTGGACGCTGATCTATGCACCGGTTGCGAGATCTGCCTGGACACCTGCCCCTTCGGAGCGTTGTCGCTGCCCGACGACGTAGTGGAGGTAGACCTGAGCCGCTGCATGGGCTGCGGTCTCTGCGTTCCCTCCTGCCCCAGCGGTGCGCTGGCGCTGCTGCGCAAGCCGGAAGAGGGAACCTCGCCACCACCGCTCGACGAAGAGGCATGGCTGGTGGAAAGAGCCAGTAGCCGAGAGATCGATCTGCAAGCAATATTGTAGCACCTCCGATGCAGGTCGATGCTTGCGACCAACGACGGAAGACAAAGGACGAAAGACAAAGGCAAACCTACATGCCCATCACCACCCCCGACTGGGTCAAAGAGGCCATCTTCTACCAGATCTTTCCCGACCGCTTCGCCAAGAGCACAGCAGCGCCCAAACCCTGCCGCCTACAGCCCTGGGATGCGCCGCCTACCCGGCATGGTTTCAAAGGAGGCGATCTCGCCGGAGTCGTCGAGCATCTGGACTATCTGCAAGACCTCGGCGTGACTGCCATCTACTTCAATCCGGTCTTCCAGTCCGCGGCGAATCACCGCTATCACACCTACGACTACTACCAGGTGGATCCCCTGCTGGGAGGGAACGATGCCCTGCGCACGCTGCTGCAGGATGCGCACCGCCGAGGCATGCGTGTCATCCTCGACGGCGTCTTCAACCACGCCAGCCGCGGCTTCTTCCAGTTCAACCACATCCTGGAGAACGGCCACGATTCCCCCTACCTCGACTGGTTCACCATCAACCGCTTTCCGCTTAATGCCTACGCTGCTAACGGCACGCCCAACTACAAGGCCTGGTGGAACCTCCCAGCCCTGCCTGAGTTCAACACCAACAACCCAGAAGTACGACAGTTTCTGTGGGACGTAGCCGCGCACTGGATACAACAGGGGATTGACGGTTGGCGGCTGGATGTGCCCGCGGACATTGACGATGACGAGTTCTGGCGGGAATTCCGCCGCCGCGTCAAGCAGGTCAATCCCGAGGCCTACATCGTGGGGGAGATCTGGCACCCGGCCCATCGCTGGCTGCAGGGCGATCAACTCGACGCCGTGATGAACTACCCCTTCAGCCGAGCTTGTCTGGGCTTCTTCGGCGGGGAGAAACTGGACATCAGCGCCCGGCCGGGCGGCTACGAGTTACAGCGTATCGATGCTCCCACCTTCGCCGAGCGGATCGACGACCAGTTGCGCTTGTACGACTGGGAGGTCACCCAGGCCCAGCTCAACTTGCTGGACAGCCACGACACACCCCGCTTCCTGACCCTCGTTGGCGGCGACACCGCCAGGCTCCAACTGGCCACCCTCTTCCAGATGACTTTCGTGGGCGCGCCGTGTATCTACTACGGCGACGAGATTGGCCTCGAAGGCGGACCTGACCCCGATTGTCGCCGCGCTATGCCCTGGGACGAACGGCTATGGGATCACGGCCTGTTGGATTATGTCAAACGCTGTACTGCCTTGCGACGGACGTACCCTGCCCTGCAGCGAGGCGACTACACCCGCCTGTACGCGGCCCACGGCATCTGCGCGTTCGGACGGCGACTGGGCGAGGAGACGCTGGTGGTGGTGCTGAACAACAGCAGCGCCACGATTGCGCTGAAGATCCCCGTTGCGGACTACCTGGCCAACGACACCGTGCTACAGGACGTGTGGAACGGCGACAATGATGTGGCAAGGGTGGTCCGAGGGCATCTGTGCGGCCCGAACCTGCCGCCCCGTTCAGGGGGCGTGTTCGTTAACCCCAGATGAGCATCTACATCGACGTTTCCGCAGCCGTGCACCGGCGAGCGGGATTGGGACGCTACGCCGAAAGCCTGACACGAGCGCTGCTTCAGCAAGAACCAGACCGCTTCGCCCTCTTCCACAACCGCGAACGCGGGTTGCAGCCGCTCCAAGGGCTGCAATGGGTTCCCACCCGCTCCGTGCGTCTCGGCTACAAGCCCTGGCGTATGGCCGTCTGGCTGGGGCAACTAGCGAGGATCGGCTTCGACCGGCTGCTGCCTGGGGCGGAGCTGTTCCACGCCACCGAACACCTGCTGATGCCCTTGCACACCGTGCCCACGGTGCTCACGGTACACGACCTTATCTTCCACCTCTTCCCCCAACACCACAAGCGTCTCAACTACTGGTACCTCAACCTAACCATGCCCCTCTACTGCCGCCGCGCTCACGCTATCATCACCATCTCGCAATCGAGCAGGCGAGACCTGACGAAGTGCTACGGCGTGCCTGCTGAGAAGGTATCCGTAGTCTACGAAGCGGCTGCACCTCGTTTCCGACCGCTATCGCACGAGGCTGTCGCTGCCGTTCGCCGCCGCTATGGCCTGCCCGAACATTATGTCATCTACGTGGGTACTATCGAGCCCCGCAAGAACCTGACGCGATTGCTGGACACGCTTCTACTACTACACGAAAGAGGTGTGGGCGACAAGCTGGTGATTGTGGGAAGCAGAGGATGGCTATTCGAGCGCTTCTTCCAGCGTCTGGAGAGCATGCCTCAGAAGACTGTCTTTCTGCCAGGCTACGTCCCCGACGAAGACCTACCTGCGCTCTACAGCGGCGCAACGCTTGCCGTGCTCCCTTCACTGTACGAAGGGTTCGGATTGCCCATGCTGGAAGCGATGGCCTGTGGCACGCCCGTAGCCTGCAGCCGCACCTCCAGCCTGCCAGAGATCGGCGGCGAAGCCGCCGCCTATTTCGATCCCACCGACATCGATGATATGGCGGAGGCCATGTACGGGGTGCTTGTAGACGAGGAGCGGCAAGAGGAGATGCGAACCCGTGGCCTGGCACAAGCAGCTAAGTTCTCCTGGTCACGGGCCGCCGAGGAGACGCTGGCCGTCTACCAGCGGGTTAGGTCATGCATCACACACCCTCCCCTTGACGGATGGGGAAAGGTAGAGTACAATCGCGACCACGAAACACGAGCTTAAACTTCGTCAATCATCGAGAACAGGAGACATCATCCATGGACCTATTCGACAAATGCCACGCCTACACTCGCGCCAAAGAAGTACAAGCCCTTGGCTTCTATCCCTACTTCATCCCCCTGGAACACACGGAAGGCACCGAAGTCGTTGCCGACGGCAAGCGGCTGATCATGATCGGCTCCAACAACTACCTGGGCCTGACCACCCACCCCAAGGTGCGCTCCGCTGCCATAGAAGCCGTGCAGCAATACGGCACCAGTTGCACAGGCTCACGCTTCCTCAACGGCACCCTGGAACTCCACCGGGAACTGGAGCGCAAGCTGGCGGCCTTCATCGGCAAGGAGGCCACGTTGGTTTTCAGCACCGGCTTCCAGACCAATCTGGGGACGATCGCTGCCCTGGTGAGTCGGGCAGACATCGTGATCACAGACAAAGAGGACCACGCCAGCATCATTGACGGCTGCCGCCTCGCCTTCGGCCAGATGAAGCGCTTCCGCCACAATGACATGACCAGCCTGGAGAGAAGCCTGCAGGGTTGCGATGCGAAGGCCGGCAAACTCGTGGTCGTGGACGGCGTCTTCAGCATGGGCGGCGACATCGCTCCTCTGGCGGAGATCATCCCCCTCTGCAAGAAACACAACGCCCGTCTCATGGTGGACGACGCCCACTCCGTCGGCGTGCTGGGCGGCGGGCGGGGTACTCCAGACCACTTCGGCCTCACCGACAACGTGGACCTGATCATGGGCACCTTCAGCAAGTCCTTCGCCTCGCTGGGCGGCTTCATCGCCGGTGACGAGGCGGTCCTCCACTACATCCAACACACCGCCCGTTCGTTCATATTCAGCGCTAGCATGGCGCCGCCAAGCGTGGCTGCCGCGCTAGCCGCGCTGGAGGTGATGCAAGAAGAGCCCGAACGGATCGAGCGGCTGCAAGCCATCGCTAAGAAGATGCGCCGAGGCTTCCAGGCACTGGGATACGACACGGGAGCCAGCGAGACTCCCATCATCCCCATAGTCATCGGCGAGGACATGGCCATGCTGCAGATGTGGAAGGCCCTGTTCGATGCCGGCATCTACGCCAATGCCATACTGCCCCCTGCTGTGCCACCCGGCAAGGCGCTGCTGCGTACCAGCTTCATGGCTACCCACACCGACGAGCAGTTGGACCAGGTGCTGGCGACTTTCGAGAAGGTAGGCAGGAAGATAGGGGTCATCTAGGACATCTAGGACAAGGAGATCAGGAGACAAGGAGACAGGGAGCAGGTTCCCCCGTTACTGGCTCTCCCTCTCCCCCTGTCTCTTTGTCATCTGTCATCCGCTGAGCCAACCCTGCTCACGGTACCAGCGCGCTGTGAGGGCCATGCCCGTCTGCAAGTCAACCTGGGGCACGAAGCCCAATTCGCGACGCGCTTTGCTCACATCGCAGAGCCAGTAGCGCTGCTTCATCTCCTGTAGTTTCTGATCGTTCAGCAGCACCGACCTCTTCGACAGCCTCGCCCATATCCCTCCCAAGGCTGCGAAGACCTCCAGCAAGGGGACAGGGATCACTACACGCAGCGTCCGCTTGCCCAGCGCTGCGCCCACAGCATCCAAGACCGCCTCCAAGTCATGGGCCTCGCCGTCGCAAGCGAAGTAGGTCTGCCCCACGACGCGCCCGTCCTCCAGTAGCCGCAGGGCCAACTGCACGAGGTCGCTAACGTGGATCAGGCTGACCTGTTGCGCCCCACCGCCAGGCAGCAGCTTAAGTCCCCGCCGCACCAGACGGAAGTAGGCCAAGATGTCCCGCTCACGCGGTCCATAGACAGGCGCTGGCCGCAGGATCACCGCCGGTAGCCGCCCTGCATAGGCACGGACGGCCTCCTCGCCAGCCAGCTTGCTCCGGCCATAGTGACTCACAGGGTGTGGGGGACAAGTCTCGTCTATCGGCGTGGGACTGTCGGCAGGGCCCGCAGCAGCTATGCTGGAGCAGTACACGAACCGCCTCACTCCGGGGTTCACCCGCCAGCACGCCTCCAACAGAGACCGTGTGCCCTGTTCGTTGACCCGGAAGTAAGCTGCGGCGTCTGGAGCCTTGGTCGCCCCGGCAAGGTGGTAAACAGCGTCCACGCCCCTGCAGGCCCGCTCCAGGCTTTCGACATCATCCAGCGCACCGCACACGTGCTCCAGCGGAAGAGAGGCGATGAAAGAGAGGTCGCTGGTGCGCCGTAGGAGACAGCGCACCTGGTGTCCCTGAGCCAGCAGCCCCTCCACCAGGTGCGATCCCACGAAGCCACTGCCGCCGGTGACCAGAATCAGCATTCGGCCTCTGCCACCTGCTCCCCGCTCCGGCCCCCTTCTTGCAGTGGCGGCAGTTGCGAAAGGTCGCTGAACCCAAAATATTGCAGGAACTCGAAGGTGGTGCCGTAGAGGATAGGCCGCCCCGCTTGCTCCAGCCGTCCTACGGGCTCAATCAGTCCCCGGTGCAGTAGGGTGCGCAGGACGCTGTCGCAGTTGACGCCGCGCACTGCTTCGATCTGCGCTCGCGTCGCAGGCTGGCGGTAGGCGATGATGGCCAGGGTCTCCAACGCCGCCGTGGACAGCTTGGTCGAGAGCTCCAGCCCCAGGAATCGTTCGATATAAAGAGCGGCATCTGGCGCCGTGACCATCTGCACCCGCTTGCCCTGCCACTGCAAACGCAGCCCACGACCTTCGTAGCGACTTGCCAACTCGTCAAGCGCTCGCTCGATCAAGGATGC
>Ga0075114_10000735_pt1 | contig 19250 bp, 18 predicted proteins | sample AntAceMetag02UKM_FD_69784 | JGI IMG/M metagenome (GOLD analysis project Ga0075114, IMG submission 69784) | Saline lake microbial communities from Ace Lake, Antarctica - Antarctic Ace Lake Metagenome 02UKM | ecosystem: Environmental > Aquatic > Non-marine Saline and Alkaline > Saline | place... | reverse complement strand
ATGCCAACAGCATTGTCATAGGCGACCATCAAAGGCAAGCGAGTCCAAAGTGGATACCGAGAGAAGTGATTCTGTTCGTGGAGGCCAACCATAAATCGGCCGAGAGAAATAAAGGGACCGCAGACCTTTAATTCCCTGGTTGGTGACATAGACGGCATGGGCAACCGAGTTGCCCATCCTACTTGTTTGGGTGGAATCATTGACTTCTTAGCTGTCCTAGCAAGTCCTCAGCTTGAGCATAAGCTGGATCACCCGCAGCATGTCTGATGACATACTCAAGCAACTCAATGGCGCGATCCTTGTGTCCTGAATTTGCGCATGCGACTCCCAAGTACAAGTAGGGGGTTAGCCATTCAGGTGTTTCTGTGATTTGGCTCTCGCAAATGGAGATTAGGTCATCGAAATTCTTCTCTGTTTCCAGTCGTTGCATTTCCCTAAATACTTCATTTTCAGCGCCTCCAGTCACCTCAATAGTCCCAGGTCCCGTCACTCTCTTGGTCCCATTGAAATGAAAGATTGATGTGACACCACGTTCAGCCTTCCTTGCCTTCTCTTCAAGCCCTTGGATCACCTGTTCCTTTTCATCTAAATTTGCCTGATAGTCTCCAATCTTCTCAGTCAACTCATTGTTTTTCTGCAAGAGTGTATTCTTCCCTTCAATCAGTTCTAGGCTCTGCTCTTTCAATGTTGACACCTTTGTGTCAAGGTCTGCCGATTTCAAGCTGTTCCCCCAGTAAGTGAGAAAAGTCCCCACAACTATACATATTACACCTATGAAATAGACTACCGTTCCGCTCATAGTGTCTCGTCTCCTTCATCTGCTTCTGAAATAACGGTGACAGTCACCTACTTAAACACAATGTCACGACCTTTAATAGGAGGCTGTCCCCGTTGCCTTCCGTTATTCCTGTTGGCTGCCTTTTAATGGAATACTGCTTCGTCAAGATCATCTTGACTGAGCATTCGGCCTCTTTCTGTGATCAGGAGAAGAAGAGTCCTTAACAGATGATAACTCTTATTCAGTGCTTCACGTTGCCTTTCTTGCGAGACCTTGTCACCGTGAACAATTTTGCTGCGAAGCCCATAGAGTTTTTTTACCTCGACAAACCTGTTACGGCGTTGTGGACCTCTAGGTGTTGTTAGAGAGGCTGATAGAAGTGAAATCCGGTACACTAACTCAGAACTTACTCCAAAGACTGCCTCAATTCCTGCCCACAATCGTGCAACAGCAGAACGCCGGTCTGTCGCATAGCGCCAGTCCGTTGCAGACTCTAGCGCAAATCTGAAGGACTCATTATCTGCAGCTAATTGATTGAATGAGGTATAGTGATTTCTAATCCATTCTGCGTCTTCTGACGTTACTTCATCGGTCCGTGCCGTGTCATCTGTAATGATCTTCAAATGATAATCTAGAAGCTGGCCCTGGAATGGAGGCAGGTCTTCATTTGGATTGAATAGTGCTTCGTCAACTCCATTGTCATGCATCTGTTTCTTGAAAACGGCGGAGTGCCTCTTTTGGTGCCCCGATATGATTTGCCACGTGTACCTGGAACAGGCAATACACAGATGTCGCGTAAAACCTCTCAAGACTAACATAGTCGACGCAAGCCATGCTCTATTGAGCGTATCATAACCTGGCGTAATGTCTGAATCGAGAGCAGACTCAATCTCGCAGGTGCATGCGGGTGCAATCGGCTCAAGTACTGACCAACCCGTGAATCCTACAGCACCGGCGGCGGCTAGATCAAACACGCTCAGGGGCTCTTCTATTGGCCGAAGGGAGACGCCTGGCGCTAATGTCAGAGAATCTCGAAGTGAGGGTAAACCGACCGTTAAAATGTACCAGTTTCCTTGGTCTTCAGATTGCTTAGATTTATCATTCATCGATTAGCTTGCCAACGCACGGTAAACGGGGACAGTCACCTGTTAAATGGAGTGACATCATATATAAATAGGTGGCTGTCCCCATTATTCCCAGAGCATCGTATATATTTCTAAGGCTATCGTGTGTCATTCTGCATGCATAACGACGCGGATCAGGAGCGGCCTTTAGGCCATCTCGCTGCATTCGCTTGTTGTGCTTTTTGGTAATATGATTCTAGCCAACAATATTTGCGGTGAACATTAAGATTAGACTGAAACTTCTGTAAGCCGGATTGGATAAAATGTCCTATGGCAATACGTTCCTTATCTCTCTCTTCCTCACGGAGTCGCGTCTGAGAGCCTGCCAATTTGAGGTAATCTATGAAGTATAAGCCGTCGGAAGGATCTTGTCTTAGATACTTAAAGATATGGGCACACTTCTCTGCACCAGAATATGCAGCAACCTTTGCGCGAGCATCTTCGATTACATCAGGGGCAATAACAATCCGTGGAGCATGTCCAATATCACTTTCGCCTTCGTAGGCTTTACTGAAGCCTTCCCCAAATATTATGCCATTGTCATGGTATACGCGACCATGCGCAATGTAGCCACGCAGTAGTCTTTGGTGATCGGTAGCAAGAAGCTCGTATTGGGTTTTGTGGAGACTCTCAACTATGATAAGTGTACAACCTGGATCGTCATATGGCATGGACACTACTATTGAGTCGGACATCGTGGTCATTCTTAGATTCTTAAAGATCGCCTTGTCCTTGTTAAGGCCGTTTGCCGTCTCCCTGAATAAGAAAAGTAATCCAGCAATATTGTAGAAGTCAGTATCTGATGAAATGCCCCTCGCATCTTTGTCGAAACCAAGCACATCGACAAAGGCAACCATGCTATCCGTGTATGAACTAAAATGTGGAATGTCAATGGGTTTCATTTTGGATACAGCACAACGCCGAGCATGAGGGGCTTTCGTGGAGCGAAGCGTAACGAAAGTCCCTCTCGATGCTCATGTTAGATGTTTACTCATTATTTCGCTTAGCCCTTGCCTTTCTTGAGAAGTGCTTTGCAATTCCTACCTTGCGGGGAATTAAAGGTCTGCGGTCCCTTTTCGGCACGGTCCCTTTTCGGCAATTCCGGGGCAGCATACCCATTTCTGCATTCTCGTCTCATTGTCGCTATCCAAGGTCTCAGTACGCTCTTTATGTATTATCGACAAAGAACGGGCGTAGGGCCAGAGAATTCTCCTGGTTTGGTGTAGGCTTTTCTCTGGCAGACAGACAGCATGGGCTGAAGTCTATCCTGCCGCCTACAGCCTACAGCCTACAGCTCACGGCTCACGGCTCACAGCTTACGGCTTACGGCTTACGGCCTAGGGCCTAGGGTCTGCGGCCTGCCGCCTCCGGCCTCGCCGCGCATACCTTCCCCGCTCCCCACCATGTTCATGTCCATATATAAGAAGGCGGATCTGGGCGGGGGAGTGTGGACAACAAAACAAGAACAAAGACGGGAGATTGACGTCCATCCTACCGTCTGATCGGACCTGTAACCTTTTGGGCTCGACGGGGCACTATCTCTTGTGAAAGGGTCCTGAGCGGTATCCCTCTACGGGGGGACGGGACCTGCCCAGGGGATATCGCAGATTCGAGGCCGGTTATGAGTCGACCTGAACGAGAGGCAGGAGGTTTCAGAGGGTGTTCCTTTTTGGGGTTTGCCCTTGTTTTGCTCGTGTTGCTGGAAGGCGTTGCTGCGGCCTGGCAGCCGGCAGCCGGTCGGAGCAGAAGGGCTTTCCCCAGGCCGGGCGCCGAACGCACGATGGGCTCAACGGTTGCGCCTGTCGAGATCCACAGTGGCTTCGTGATCTTCGAGGGTCGGTACGTCGACCCGCCGTATATCGTTGAATCGGAGCGGGGTCGGACCTGCATCAACGGGTTTGAGATGGCCCAGGGGCGCTCACGCGGATTCAGGCGCGTTCCCGGCGGGGGCGGCCGGCCGTCTCGCATGGGGGGCAGCCGCGATGTCCTGCGCATCGAACAGCATCTTCGCAATGAGGGCTTGCTGATCTGCCCCAAGGGCGACCAGGCCCTGTACCTCTCGGCCGAGCGGGCGATCGCGTTGTTTGAGGTCCTGATGGCCGATGAATCGATCGAGACCAAGGTGCAGACCCTTATCAAGGCCGAGCCTTCAGTGATGGCCGCCAGTCAGTGGATATCTCTGGTCGAGACGTTCGAGACGCCGCCGGGGTTGGCGGATCGTTTGGCGGAGTTGGAAGAGCACCAGGCGATGCTGGAGTTGGACCCGATCGAGGAACCGTGGTTAGGGAAGATGCCCATGACGGGGGCTACGGTCCTGGGTTTCGCCCTGGCGGTCTGGGCGTTGGGGACCTTGCTGGGCTGTCGCCCGCCGACGAGGCTCGATCCATCGAGTGCGGATATGTCCGCTCACGCGGCCCGTCAGGTCGTTCGTCTGGTGGTCCTGATTGTCATCCTCGGGGCCTATGACCTGGCTTGCACGCTGTGCGCCGAGCACGTGGGCGGGTTGTGGGAAGTCAATCCGTTCGCCCGCTCGCTGGTGGCCCGCGATTCGTCGGTCACCGCCTTCAAGCTGACCCTGACCCTCGGCGGTGGTCTCTTGCTCGTGGCGGCCCGCCGGTCGCGACTGGCCCAGGTCGGCTCCTGGTGGATCGGCGTGCTCTACACCGTCCTGATCCTGCGCTGGGCGACCTACAACTCGGTCTTTATGGCCTGAGGGGGAAGATCGCTCTTCCGCTCGGCCCTCCACACCGGCCTTTGGGCCTTCTCTCGCGAGAATATTGGGAAAAAGTCGAAGAAAAGCTGCAATCAACCGGGAGGGGAGACGTTCTAATAAGATGGGGGCATGGTTCGCAATGCAGGTCGAAGGAGGTACGGCATGGTGCGGTGGTTCACTCAGGTGTGGTGTGTGGTGGTGCTGACGGTCGTTGGCGTTGGGCCGGTGATGGGGCAGGGCGGGGCGGCTTTGACGATCAACGAGGTCATGGCCTCCAACGACGCGACGATCGCCGATCCCCAGGGCGAGTACGACGATTGGATCGAGATCTACAATGCCGGCGGCACGCCTTTCGACATGGGCGGGATGTACCTGACCGACGATCTGGGTGACCCGACGAAGTGGCGGATTCCGGCCGGTGATCCGGCCCTGACGACCGTTGGAGCGGGCGGTTATCTGCTGATCTGGGTCGATGGTGATACCGCCGATGAGGGTCTGCACGCCGGCTTCAAACTCGACGCCGACGGTGAGGACGTTGGTCTGTTCGATGTCGACGGGGCCACCCTCATCGATGGCGTAACCTATCCCGCTCAGAGTTGCGACGTTCCGTACGGTCGCGATCCCGAGACCCCCGACCAATGGCGATACTTCTCGGTGTCCACGCCGGGAGCGGCCAATGAAGGGGCCTACGAAGGGGTGGTCGCTGAGCTTGAATTCACCCATGAACGCGGTTTCTACGATGAGCCGCTTACCGTCGCCATTACGACCGAGACTCCCGATGTCAAAATCTACTACACGCTGGATGGCGACGAGCCGGGCCGCCAGCTAACCCGCGGCGTTTCCGGCCAGGTCTACAAGGGCCCTCTGTCGATCGAGCGAACCACCTGCCTGCGGGCGACCGCGCGTCGAGAGGGCTGGAAGCCCTCAACCTGTCGCGCGCAGACCTACATCTTTCTGAGCGATGTGGTGGCGCAGTCGCCCAGAGGCCAGAAGCCCGGCCCAGGGTGGCCTGCTCCGGTTGCGGGGGGCGGCGGTTTCTTCGGGGGCGGCCAGGATATGGATTACGGCATGGACCCCGAGGTGGTGTCCGATCCCCGCTACGAGGACCTGATGGACGAGGCACTGCTCGCGATCCCCTCGATCTCGCTGGTGACCCATGTGGACCACCTGTTCGATGAGAGCAAGGGCATCTATGCCAACGCGATGCAGGACGGTCGCGCCTGGGAGCGTCCTGCATCGGTGGAGTTGATCCACCCCGACGGGAGCGAAGGGTTTCAGATCAACGCGGGGCTGCGCATTCGCGGGGGCTACGGGCGCCTGGGGAGCAATCCCAAGCACGCGTTCCGGCTGTTCTTCCGGTCTGAATACGGCGCGTCCCGACTGCGATATCCCTTGTTCGGGGATGAAGGTGTCGACGAGTTCGAGAAGGTGGATCTCCGGACGGCCCAGAACTATTCGTGGAGCTACAAGGGCAGCGGCGGCCTGGACCACGGCGGCAAGAACACCATGCTGCGTGAGGTCTTCTCCCGCGACGTGCAGGGCGCGATGGGGCAACCCTACACACGAAGCCGCTACTACCATCTCTACCTCAACGGCCAGTACTGGGGTCTCTACCAGAGCCAGGAGCGGTCCGAGGCGCGTTACGCGGCCTCCTACCTGGGCGGCGATCCGGACGACTACGATGTGATCAAAGTCGATGCCGGTCCCGGGCGACCCTACATGATGGAGGCGACCGACGGCACTTTGGATTCCCACCACCGGCTCTGGCAGGCGGCCGTCGAGGGCTTCAGCTCCGACGCAGCCTACTACCGCGTCCAGGGCCTCAATCCGGATGGCTCGGCCAATCCCGACTACGAGCGGCTCCTGGACGTCGACAACCTGATCGACTACATGATCTGCACGTTCTATGCGGGTGACTTCGACGCGCCGATCTCGGGCTTCATGGGGAACATGCTCCCGAACAATTTCTATGGCCTTTACAACCGGGAAAACCCCGACGGCTTCAAGTTCTTCCGGCACGATTCGGAGCATACCCTGTTCGAGTTATACGAGAATCGGACCGGGCCCTACCCAGCCGGGCAGCAGGCCGAGTACTTCAATCCCCAGTGGCTCCACCAGCGGCTCGTCGCCCACCCCGAGTACCGGATGCGTTTCGCCGACCGCGCCCATGAACACTTCTTCAACGACGGGGCCATGACGCCGGAGGTCGCGGCCGACTTCCTGTGGTCGCGCAAGGAGACCATCGATCTGGCGATCATCGCCGAGTCGGCCCGCTGGGGCGACGCCAAGGTCTCACAGCCTCGGACGCGGGACGACGACTGGCTTGGCCAGGTGGACTCTCTGCTCAACGATTATTTCCCCTTCCGAACGGATATCGTCCTGGCCCAGCTTCGATCCAAAGGCTGGTATCCCAAGGTCGAGGCGCCGACGTTCAACCAGCATGGAGGTGCGGTGGACGGTGGCTTCGCGCTGGTCATGACCGTGCCGGTTGGTGATATCTACTACACGCTCGATGGCAGCGATCCGCGCCTGCCCGGCGGGGCGGTCGACAGCGCCGCGGCGCACCGCTACACGGGACCTGTCACGCTCACAAAGACGACGCGCGTCAGAGCCCGCGCGTTGGATGTCGGGACCTGGAGCGCCGTGCACGATGTCGTCTTCTTGGCGGGAGACTAGAAGGATTGCAGGGGGAGCTTCAACGAGGCTCAATGAAAGCTCCCCGCGTCGGCATGAGCCGGGGCAGGGGGCTTCCGCGTCAGAAGGAGACTAGGCCGACTTCTTCTTCTCGGTCGAACTGCTCTTGGGTTTGGTCTCGGCCGTCTTGGTCGTGCTGTCGCTTTCGGTCTTCTTGCTGTCGCTCTTGGTTGAACTGCCGCCCTTATCGCTCTCGGCGCCTTTCTTGTAGCTGTCGCTGCGATAGTCGGTCTGATAGAACCCCGAGCCCTTGAAGATGATTCCCGCGCCGGTGCCGATGAGGCGCTTCAGCGCGAGCTTGCCACAGGAAGGGCACTTGCGCAAGGGATTGGCCGTGATGGACTGAAACTGATCGAATTCATGCTGGCATTTTTGGCAGAGATAGCCGTAGGTGGGCATCGTTGTTACTCCGTCTCTGGGTCGCCATCAGAAGGTCTCGGGTCCTCGTCCGTGGTCGGCTCGGGCGCCTCTTGAGACTCAGATGGTGTTGTTTCTTCGGTTTCGGCCGGCTCCGGGGTCGGCACCCGGTTGACGACGACCTTGCAGGGCTGGATCACGCGATCGCCGAGCCGGTAACCCTTCTGGTGCTCCTCCAGAACGATGCCGTCCTCGCGGTCGGGGTCTTCCTTCCGCAGCATCGCCTCGTGCAGCGCCGGGTCGAAGGGCTCGTTGAGTGCGTGGATCTGTTCGACACCGTGCGCCTTGAGGGCCTTGGCCATCTGGTCGTAAATGATGCGAACGCCTTCGAGAACCGCTTCGGCGCCTTCGGCCGCATGAGATTTCTCGAGCGTGTGCTCGAAGTTGTCCAGCACCGGCAACATCGTTCTGATGAGCCGTTCCTTTTCGTAGGCCACCGAGTCATTGACCTGCTTGGGGATGCGCTTCTGGAAATTGGCGTAATCGGCGCTGACGCGCTGCAGCTTGCCCAGGAGTTCGTCGCGCTCGTTCTGCACGGTCTCCAACTGCTCCTGCAGGGCGTCGATCTCCTTGCGCAGCGCCTTGGCGTCTTCGTTTTTCGGTTTGATTTTCTTCTCTTTCATCAGTGGTTGCCGAAATGTTGCTTCAGTTTATCGAAGAAACCTTGTGACTTGGGGGAGACGTTGGTGTTCTCCGTCTCGGCGAACTGGCGCAGCAGTCCTTCTTGTTGCTCATCCAGGTTGGTGGGTGTCTCAATGGTGACCTGGACGAGTTGATCGCCGGTGCGGCCGGAGCGGATGTCGGGCAGGCCCTGGCTGCGAATGCGAAAGAGGCTGCCGTACTGGGTGCCGCGCGGAATCTTGAGTTGCTTGGTTCCGTCGAGGCTGGGGACATCGATGGTGGTGCCCAGCGTCGCCTGGGTGAAGGTGATCGGGACGACCGCGATCAGGTTGTTGCCGTCGCGTTCAAGAAACTCGTGGGGCTTGACCTGGACGTAGCAGTACAAGTCGCCATTGGGGCCGCCGTGCTGGCCGGGTTCGCCTTCGCCACCGACTCGGATGCCCTGTCCTTCATGTACGCCGGGGGGGACCTTGATGGTCACGCTGCGCTTGCGTGGGACCCGTCCGGCGCCTTTGCACTTGGTGCACGGCTTGGTGATCACTTGTCCGCTGCCGCGACATTGGGGACAGTCTGAAACCATCTGGAAGATGCCCCCACTCCGTTGGACCTGCCCGGCCCCGCCGCAAACGCTGCACCGACTTGGTTTGCTGCCCTTGGCCGCGCCCGAGCCGGAGCATTGGCTGCACCGGTCCTGACGCGTGAACTCGATCTTCTTCTCGGCGCCCTGGGCGATTTCGTTGAGCGTCAGCTCGACGCTGGTTTCCAGGTCGTAGCCGCGCGAGGGGCCCGCGCGCCGACCGCCGCGCCGTCGACCACCGCCGCCGAAGAGGCCTCCGAGGAGGTCTTCGAGGTTGAACATGCTACCGATGTCCTCCCAACGCATATGGCTGTAATCGTGCATGCCCATGCCGCGCAGCCCGTCATGGCCGAACTGGTCATACTTCTCGCGCTTGGTCGTATCGCTGAGCACCTCGTAGGCTTCGGCGCACTCCTTGAACTTGGCTTCGGCCTTTTTGTCACCCGGGTTCTTGTCTGGATGAAACTTGATCGCCTGACGCCGGTAGGCGCGCTTAATATCGTCGGCCGAGGCTTTTTTCTCGATGCCCAGAACTTCGTAGTAGTCGCGTTTGGCCATAAGTTATTCTTACGTATTGCGTATTGCGTCGTGCGTCGTGCGTATTGCGCGGTTTTCCACGCAATACGCATCACGCCATACGCACGACGGTTTTTACTAGCGAACGGAACCGGCGATCGGTTCCTCGTCCTCGTCCTTTAGATCGGTGACGAGCACGTTGGTTGTCAGCATCAGTCCGGCCACCGAGGCCGCCATTTCCAACGCCGTGCGAGAGACCTTGGCCGGGTCGATGATGCCGGCCTTGACCATGTCTACGAATTCGCCCGTGTTGGCGTCGTAGCCGATGCCCTTGCTCTTCTCGAGCTTCTCCAGCAACTGGGCCACGACGACGTCGCCTTGCTCGCCGGAATTGTCGACGATCTGGGTGGTGGGGGCCTTCAGGGCGCCCATGACGATATCGAACCCGGTCTTCTCGTCGCCGCGGGCCTTGGTGCGGGCCTTTTCGACCTCGGCAATCGCCTTGAGGAAGATCACGCCGCCGCCGGGGATAACGCCCTCGGCGGTCGCCGCACGCGTGGCGTGCAGGGCGTCGTCGAGCAGGTCCTTGCGTTCCTTCATCTCGGTTTCGGTTGCCGCGCCGGCGTTGATGACGGCTACGCCGCCGGTCAGCTTGGCCAGCCGCTCCTGCAGCTTCTCGCGATCGTAATCGCTGGTCGTCTTCTCGATTTGGCCGCGGATCTGATCGCACCGATTCTTGATGTCCTTCTTCTTGCCGGCGCCCTCGATGAGGGTGGTGTTGTCCTTGCCGACGACGATCTTCTTGGCCTGGCCCAACTGCGCCAACTCGACGCTTTCGAGCTTGAGACCGAGATCCTCGGTGATGACCTGTCCACCGGTCAGGATGCTCAGATCTTCGAGCATGGCCTTGCGGCGGTCGCCAAAGCCCGGGGCCTTGACGGCACAGACCTTCAGGACGCCTTGCAGGCGGTTGATGACCAGGGCGGCCAGCGCCTCGCCTTCGACGTCTTCGGAGATGATCAGCAGCGGCTTGCCGAGCTGAGCGATCTTCTCGAGCAGGGGGATGATCTCGCGAACATTGGAGATCTTCTTCTCGTGGAGCAGGATGTACGCATCTTCGAGAACCGCTTCGACGGTGTCGGCGTTCGTCATGAAGTAGGGTGAGAGGTACCCGCGATCGAACTGCATGCCTTCGACGACATTCAGTTCGTTCTCCATGCCCTTGCCTTCTTCGACCTCGATGACGCCTTCTTTTCCGACGGCGTCGATGGCGGCCGCGAGAATCTCGCCGACCTCGGCGTCGTTGTTGGCGCTGATGGTCGCCACCTTGGCGATGTCGTTATGGCCCTTGACCGGCACGCTGGCGTCGGAGATGAACTTGGTCGCGACCGACGAAGCCTTGCTGATCCCGCGGTAGAGCGCCATCGGATTGGCGCCGGCGGTGACGTGCTTGAGGCCTTCCAGGTAGATCGCCTCGGCCAGGACAATCGAGGTGGTGGTGCCGTCACCGACCACATCGGAGGTCTTGCTGGCGACCTCGTTGACCATCTTGGCGCCCATGTTTCTGAACGGCTGGGGCAGCTCGATTTCCTTGCTGACCGAGACGCCGTCCTTGGTTACTTTCGGTGAACCCCAACTCTTGTGCAGCACGACATTTCGGCCCGTGGGGCCGAGCGTCACTTTGACCGCGGCGGCCAGCTCTTTCAAGCCGTCCCGCAACTCGGCCCGTGCGGCGTCGTCAAACATCAATTGCTTTGCCATTTTCTTTTTCCTCTAATAGTCCGTCGTTCCCGGGGACCCCGGGATGCCTACCCTTTTTCGTCTTCTGAAGTTACTTCTCGACGACGCCCAGCAAGTCGCTCTCGCGCAGAATGACGTACTTCTGCCGGTCGATCTCGATGTCGTTGCCCATGTACTTGCCGTAGACCACTTCGTCGTTCTTCTTGACCGACATGGGGGCTCGCTTGCCGTCGTCGAGGACCTTGCCCGGGCCCATCCAGACGACCTTGCCGATTTGGGGCTTTTCCTTGGCGGTATCGGGCAGGAAAATCCCGCCGGCGGTCTTGTCCTCGGCTTCCAACGGCTTGATTACGACTCTGTCATCCAATGGTCTGAGTTTCATATTTTGCTACTCCTTCGCCTCAAGTGTTATTGCTAACAGCTTAGCTCATTCGGTGTTATTGCTTGTTCTTTACGAGCACGATGACGCTATCGATCGCATCCGGCGCCGTCTCGGGCACGGAGACCGTGACCTGGTTTCCCTCGCACGTAACGGGCAGGGCGTTCTTCTTCTTGTCGGCCAGTAGATAGGCCTTGGCGATCTGGATGCCGCCCAGATCCACTTCGACCTTGCCCTCGGTGGGCCAGTCGAAGACGTGGAGATAGAGCTTCTCGCCCTTGGCGGTGCAGCGGGCCCATTGGGGCAGGCTGACCGGACTGGCGGTGGTCCCGTAGATGCTCTCGCGGTTGACCGCCATCCACTTGCCCATGGCTTGCAGCCGTTGAATGCTGGGCTGCGGGATCAGACCCTCAGGGGTCGGTCCGACGTTGAGCAGGAAATTGCCCCCTTTGCTGGCAATGTCGGCGAGCTTGCGGATCAGGTCGGCCGGCGACTTCCAATTGTCGTCGTAGGACTTGAATCCCCACGTATCGTTCATGGTCATGCAGGTTTCCCAGTCCACGCCGGCCAGTCCCGTTGCGGGGATCTGCTGTTCAGGCGTGCCGAAGTCACCGGCATACTCGTCGCTCTTGCTCAGGCCTTCCATTCCCTTGCGGCCCTTACCCACGCGGTTGTTGACGATCAGGTCGGGCTGGAGTTCGCGGAGCCAGGCATACAGCGCCTTGCCCTGCGGTTCGGTCCAGTCCTTGATCCATTCGCCATCGAACCAGAGGACGCCGAGGGGACCGTAGTTGTCCAACAGTTCGGCCAGTTGCGGCTTCATGTAGGTCTCGACGTATCGCTCGAAGTTGGGGTTCGACTGCTTGGTGTCATTGTAGTTGGGATAGAAGGGCCGTTGGGCGTCGGGATGGTGCCAGTCCATGATCGAATGGTAGAAGCACAGCTTGATCTTGTGCTTCTTGCACGCTCCGGCCAGTTCCGCGAGGATGTCACGCTTGAACGGCGTAGCGTCCATGATGTCCCAATCGGTCACCTTTGAATCCCAGAGGCAGAAGCCGTCATGGTGCTTGCTCGTGATGACGATGTACTTCATGCCGGCATCTTTGACCAGTCCGACCCACTCGTCGGCGTTGAAGCCGATGGGATTGAACGCGTCGGCGTACTTCTCATAGTCCCCGACCGGGATCTTGGCGCGTTGCATGATCCATTCGCCGATGCCATCGATCCGCTCACTCTTGTAGGTGCCGGCCGGAACGGCGTAGAGGCCCCAGTGAATGAACAGGCCGAAGCGGGCGTCACGCCACCACTCCATCCGCTCGTCCTTGGTCAGCGGCTTGTCTTCGCGAGGTGCGAATCCGAGGCCCTGATCACAACCGCCGACCAGACAGGCCGAAACGAGAGCCGTCAGCGCGATACGCATCAGGGCCGGTTGTCTGAGCATTCTGCTAATCATGCGATTCACTCCTTTGCGTCTGTCCCACGATTCACGGTCACTTCTCCGGCCGCCGGCCAATACCGGCGGCCTTCCCGGGAGCTGGCGGTATTACATCATGCCGCCCATGCCGCCCATGCCACCCATGCCGCCCATGCCACCACCCATACCACCCATGCCACCCATGCCGGGGTCGCCGGCGGGCATCTCAGGGGCGTCCTGGGGCTGCTCGGTGACCACGCAACCGGTGCTCAGGAGCAGGCAGGCGATGCTGGTTGCATTCTGCAGGGCGATACGCGTGACCTTGGCCGGGTCGATGACGCCCGCCTTGACGAGGTCTTCGTAGGTGTCCGTGTCGGCGTTGTAACCGAACCCGTCCTTGCCCTCGGCGACCTTGTTGACGACGAGGTTCGGGACCGCGCCGGCGTTGTGGGCGATGTAGTAGCAGGGCATCCGCATCGCCTTGGCGAGGATCTCGGCGCCGGTTTTCTCGTCGCCCTTGAGCTTCAGGCTTCTGACCGCGTCGATGCAGCGGACCATGGCGACGCCGCCGCCGGGCACGATGCCTTCCTCGATCGCGGCACGCGTGGCGTGCAGGGCGTCTTCGATGCGGGCCTTCTTCTCTTTCATCTCGGCTTCCGTGGCGGCCCCGACGTTGATCTGGGCTACGCCGCCGGTCAGCTTGGCGAGGCGTTCCTGGAGCTTCTCGCGATCGTAATCGCTGGTGGTGATTTCGACCTCGTCGCGGATCTGCTTGATGCGGCCGTTGATGGCTTCCTGGGTGCCGGCGCCTTCGACGATGACGGTGTTGTCGTTGTCGATCGTGACCTTCTTGGCCTGGCCGAGCTGGGAGACGTCAATGTTGTCCAGCTCGATGCCGAGATCCTTGAAGATGGCCTCGGCGCCGGTCAGGACGGCGATGTCCTGGAGCATGGCCTTGCGGCGGTCGCCGTAACCGGGGGCCTTGACCGCGGCGATCTTCAGCACGCCCTTGAGCTTGTTGACTACGAGGGTCGCCAGCGCTTCGCTCTCGACGTCTTCGGCGATGATCAGGAGCGGACGCTTCGATTGGGCGATCTTCTCCAACACCGGAACGAGCTTGCCGACGCTGCTGATCTTCTCTTCGTGAACGAGGATGTACGGCTTGTCCAGCTCGCAGACCATCTTGTCCTGGTCGGTCACGAAGTGCGGCGACATGTATCCGCGATCGAATTGCATGCCTTCGACGAACTCAACCTGCGTATCGAAGCTCTTCCCATCTTCTACAGTGATTACGCCGTCTTTACCGACGCGTTGGAATGCTTGGGCCATGATCTTGCCGATTTCGCGGTCGTTGTTGGCCGAGACGGAGGCGACGTTGACGATGTCGTCGGTCTTGCTGATATCGACGGGCTTGGCGAGGCTCTGGAGCTCTTCGATGGCGGCCTTGGCGCCGGCCTCCATGCCGCGTTTGAGCGACATCGCATCGGCCCCGGCGGCCAGATTCTTGAACGCCTCCTTGAACAGGGCCTCGGTCAGCACGGTGGCCGTCGTGGTCCCGTCGCCGGCGACCTTGGACGTCTTGCTGGCGGCTTCCTTGACCAGTTTGGCCCCCATATTCTCGTTCTTATCGCTCAGCTCGACCTCTTCGGCCACGGTCACGCCGTCCTTGGTCACGGTCGGGCCGCCCCAGCTCTTATCGATCACTGCATTGCGCCCGCGCGGGCCTAGCGTGGCCTTGACCGCCCGGGCCAACTTCTCCACACCGGCCAACAGGCCAGCTCGTGCCTCAGCTTCAAACGCCAAATCTTTGACTGCCATAATTGCGTGCCTCCTTAAATTGCATGCGTCAAACAACGTTTTTGGTCGTTAGGTTACGTTCAGACTGGATAAGAGTGCAAAAATCAGACCAGTCGGCTCCTCCCCCACCCGCTAATTTGCCGCCAGGCCCGTAAGTGCCTATAAAACCAAGCCTTAACAGCCCCTAAAACTGATCGCCACCCCCATCAAACCGCCTGTTACAACCTCATCCCGTGCCAATTCCGGCAGAGACCCAACACCCAACACGCCAACTTGACAGGCCGCAGGGCAAGCCCGGCCGAGCCTGCCGGCGAAAGCGTCTCCAGAGACGCTGGAAGCCCCTGATATCGCGTTTCTGACGTGCAATCGGCATTCTCGCCACGCGTTCCCGACTTGACAGGAGGGGGGCTACCCCAGATGATGGTCGGTACGGACGCGCTGCCTCCGGGCAGGGAAGACGACGGCCCAACGAGGAAACGGGATGACGAAGAACGACATCATTGAAATCCTGCGTGATTACAAGCGGGAGGTGGCCGAGCGGTACGGCCTCCTGGATATCGGTGTTTTTGGCTCGGTGGCGCGCGATGAGTTCGCCGAAGGCAGCGACGTGGACGTGGTCGTTCGGATCGTCAAGCCCGACCTCTTCATGCTGGCCGGCATCAAGGACGAGTTGGAGCAAAGGCTTCGCCGCCCGGTGGACGTGGTAACCTACCGCAACGACATGAATCGATTCCTCAAGCAAACCATCGATTCAGAGGCCGTCTATGCCTGACGACAAACTCGTCAATGAGGTCCTGAGCCGGATGGACGAATCGCCCCCCAAAATGCCCCAACTTGACAGGTTGCACCAAAAAAGGGACCGCAGACCTTTAATTCCCTGAGTCCGCCGCAGACAGCGATGTCGATGTTGTCGTTCGGATCGCCAAGCCCGACCTGTTCATGCTGGTCGGCATCTAAGGACGAGTTGGAACAAAGGCTTCTCCGCACGGTGGACGTGGTAACCTACCGCAACGACATGAATCGATTCCTCAAGCAAACCATCGATGCAGAGGCCGTCTATGCGTGACAAGAAACTTGCCATCAAGGTCCTGCGCCGGATGGAAGAGGCTGCGGCCAAGTGCCCCAACTTAACAGGCTGCGCCAGAAAAGGGACCGCAGACCTTTAATTCCCTGCGCCGAAGTCGCCAACCCGCCGTGCCCAGACCGATAGCACTCAACAGCACGCTGGCCGGTAGAGGGACTGGCTTCTGGATATCGTTGATCGCACCGCTGGACAACTCAAAGTTCGATAGGCTCATGCAGGCGTAGGGGTCGCTGCCCAGATAACTCAGTTGGAGCTGGTTGTTACCCGACTGGATGTACGTCCAATCAAAGGGAACGACCACATCGCCAGCGATTGAACCGCTCGGTAATGCCAACACATTGCTATTGAGACGAAGGAGCCAATCATCCCCTATGACCGGGTCGGCGATCGAGAGGCTCACGAACGGCGCAGGCACGTCGCCCGGCTGAATGGACATCGCCGCCAGCGCAGTCACCCAACCGTCGTGGAGAGGGATCTCCTCGTCAAATGGCACCAGCGCCTCCACGATAACGGCTTGGTGATACCAGTAGTCGAACCACTCATCGACGTCGAAGTGCGTATCCCCATGATCATCGAAGTATAACACGAGCTGCGTATTCGCATCCAGGTCGCTACACGCGCTGGCAATGCCATCCTTGAGCTGCTGGGTGGTCCCGCCGTCCAAGTACCGGATCCAGTATTCCGGCTCGTCCGTCCAGACGCCACTGAGAGCATTGCCCACGTTGCTGATATTGTTGTGATGCCGCTGATTGGTCTGGTCGCCACCAAACACGACGGCATGATGATCGTCGCCATCACTCCACTTGGCACTGTCGCCGCCATTGCCACTGCCGGTCACGGGGTTCTCCAACTTGTCGTGGTTAGGCCCCGAGTCGTCGTTGTTGGCGGCGGCTGTCAGGTCACTCTTGACGGTATCATTAGCACTGCCGGAGCGGATGGCCCCGGGATCGTTGTTGGTGGGGCTGCTGACAGGACCGGCAAGAGCGTTGCTCCAATCACTGCCGAGCGACTTGCCCGGGTTGTCGCTAACAGTCTTGTCGTTGGGCGCCCAGGCCGGTTTGTCTGCGCTACTGGCGGCACCACCGATCCAAGGCACACCCGGCGCGGTGCCCGTGGGACCGAATTCCTTCTGGAAATCGTCGAGAATTCCGCCACCGAAGCAACTGTTAACAAAGATCTTGACGTCCTTCACCAGGCCGCCGGCCTTCTTGATCTGTTCGGCAACGTATTTGGCCAACTCGTCATCGCGAATACTGCCATCCTTGGTAGAGACCGTGGAGTGGTCACCGGGCCCTTGGACAGGCACGGCATCGTCCGCCCAAGCAGCCTGCCAACACGGGACCAAGACCGCCAGAGACAACACAAGAACTGATTGCCTTCTCATCTTTCCTCTCCTCCAAGAATCACCACTCTACAGACTCCGCATACTGGTGGCACGGATCACTCCCTTGGATTATTGGATAGTCGCTCCCTCGGCTTCACTTCCATTCTATCAACACGGGCATGGTGACCTCAAGAGAAATGCGCATGTTTCACAGGGATATCCGCCAAGAGTAGCTTTTTCTCTTTTTTTTGACCGTGGCAGAAACCACACTCAATACCAACCAACCGAATAGGTTTAGTAGGCTACACAGTAGCACCGGCGCAGTGGCTATCCGGCCTTGAGTTTTTGTGCGATTTCTCCTGAAAAAGTGAGACGTTCCGCTATCAGATTTGCCGTGGCTTTGGGGGCCGGAGGGGAAACGGGGACAGTCACCTATTAAATGGAGTGACATCATATTTAAATAGGTGGCTGTCCCCATTATTCGGGTGCTTTTGTTGAACCGATATTATTCCGAAGTTTGCTTTCCCTGAGAACGATTGTGGATTTGGTCGCGCGTGGACGAAAAGTAGCAGATCTCCAAGTTGCTCCGAATGCAACTGGGTGCCGTGCAACGAGGATGTCCCTATCTCAGTTGAAGGTTTGATGGCTGCTCCTGACTGAGACCTTAGGCGACTTTCTCTTTGGCGGCAATGTTTTCTTTTTCGTCCAGGTCCTTTAAGGCCGCGTCCAGTATCCACAATTGCTGATGGCCCATGATTCGACGCATCCGCTTTTCAATCGACAGCAACGCCGAGGCCGTCCAACGCAAGGCCATCGAGCCGCCACGCCAGCGTTTGACCCGGCCGGTCTGGGCCCGTACGCCGGAGTAGGGTGACTCAATGACATTGGTGCTGCCCAGGCAACGCCGCAGTGACTTCGGTAAGCCCAGACGGTTGATCGTGAACATCTCCTCCAAGCCTTCGCGAAGACTGCCGGCCGCCGAGGTATACTCCCGATCCAACCACTCGGCCAACTTGCGGAGCTTGGCGACTCCTTCATCGGCCTTCAGCTTGAACGCCGCCTTCATGGCCGCCTCGACATCGGTCTTGCGTTCCTCCGGCAGATAGCTGAGCACATTACGAGCCTTATGGATACGGCAGCGTTGGACCGGCGTTCCCGAACCGAAGACGCGGTTGATCCCGGCCCGCAGCGCCTTGCTGCCATCGATCACAAACAAACGCCGACGCGCCGGCGTCAGGCCCCGATCCACCAGGTCGGTCAGGAGGTCTGTGACGACCTCGGCGTTTTCACTGGCCCCTTCACGCAGACCCAGGACGTGCTTGTAACCCTGCGTATCGACGCCCAGAGCGGCAATAACGTGCACCTGGCCGTATTGGATGCCGTCGATATAGACGATCATGAGGTCCTTGTCCTCGAACCGGCGTTCACAGAGGGCTCTGAGCGTTTCCTCGCTGGCCTCGATGAAGTCCCGGCTAACCGCCGATTTGCTCACGCCGACGGTCTCGGCCATCCGGGGCAGGATCCGCTGGTAGTTACGTGTCGAGACGCCCATCATGAGGATCTCCAGGATCCGAGAGCCCAGGTGCGAGTTCTCCAGGATGGCTTTGTAGGCCGGGATCGCCAGTTCCTGCTTGGGGCCGGCCCCCTTGCGACGCAACCTTGGTTTGTCGACACGGAGTTTGCGGTTCGATAAGGGAATCGTCGTGCTCTGGCGTCCATGCCAGTGAATCTCGCCGGCCTTCTTACCCGGATGCTTGGGCCCGGCTACCTCCTGGGCCGAGAGCGTTAGCACCGCCTCAATGGCGGCTCGACCGGTGAGGTCGATCAGTTCATCCAGAGCCATCTCGGTGTCGGTGATCAACTCAACCAGAGGCAGGAGCAACTGGCCGTCCTTACAGAGAAATTCGGCCAGCTTCTTGCTGTCCGTCTTCTCGACGATGTGATAATCTCGCTTACGCATGGCTACTCCTTTCCAAAGTAGTTGAATGAAATTCTCGCCTGATCCTACGTGAGACCAGGCTGGAGTAGCCATCGCTTTTATTCAACCCTCAACTATCAACGGGACAAGCTCC
>Ga0075114_10000731_pt1 | contig 19302 bp, 12 predicted proteins | sample AntAceMetag02UKM_FD_69784 | JGI IMG/M metagenome (GOLD analysis project Ga0075114, IMG submission 69784) | Saline lake microbial communities from Ace Lake, Antarctica - Antarctic Ace Lake Metagenome 02UKM | ecosystem: Environmental > Aquatic > Non-marine Saline and Alkaline > Saline | place... | reverse complement strand
ACCTTTATTTATTTTATAAGAAAAATCAAATGTGTCAAGTGCCTCGATAAGTGCGTTTGTAGCTCTTTCCCAGTCCTGATCCGTTCCGATTGATTTTTCAGGTCTGGTACTGATTTCGATTTCAAATTGAAAATCAAATACTTGCATTACATCTTTAATAAATAAGATTATGTCAACGATCTCGCTGTTGAGCTGTTCAGGAGTACATAACAGGTGCGCGTCATCCTGAGTAAATTCTCTTACCCGTGATAGGCCATGCAGAACACCTGATTTTTCATGTCTGTTTACTGTTCCAAGCTCAAAGTATCTGATTGGCAGGTCACGATAGCTTCTTAGTCCTGATTTATATATGAGCATATGTGCCAGGCAGTTCATGGGTTTAAGGCCGTATTTCTTGCCTTCTACCTCAGTAAAATACATGTTCTCTTTATAATTCTGCAAGTGACCTGATTTTTCCCAGAGATCAAGTTTAAGAATTTGCGGGCCTTTTACCATCTGGTAACCGCGTTTCAGATGTTCTTTGATTTCAAAATCTTCAATCAGTCTTCTGAGCATTGCGCCTTTTGGATGATAAACTATTAGTCCGGCACCTACTTCATCATAGATATTAAATAAATCCAGCTGGCGACCCAGTTTTCTGTGGTCTCTTTTTTTAGCTTCTTCCAGTCTATTAAGGTGTGCTTTTAACTTTTTTCTATCTGAAAATGCAGTGCCGTATATCCGCTGGAGCATCTTATTTTTTTCATCTCCCCTCCAGTATGCTCCTGCAATACTGGTGAGTTTAAAAGCCTTTACTTTACCTGTAGTTGTAAGGTGCGGACCTTTGCAAAGATCTACAAAGTTCCCCTGTTGATAGATGTTTACTTCGTCATCGTCAATTGCGTTTATAAGTTCTACCTTATATTTCTCTTTTTTTTCTTCAAAGAGTTTTATGGCGTCTGCTTTTTTAAGTACAGATTTTTTAAATGGAGTCTTTGATTTTATGATCTCTTTCATTTTTTCTTCAATTTTTACGAGATCATCTGGTGTGAAAGTCTTTTCATAATCAAAATCGTAATAGAAACCGCTTTCAATTGAAGGGCCTATTGCTACTTTTACTTCGGGAAAAAGAGCTTGCACTGCCTCAGCCATAATATGTGATGTGCTGTGCCTTATTATATCTAAACCCTGTTCAGAGTCTGCTTCAATAAAACTAATCTCACAGTCATTCTCTATAGTGTCTGACAGATCATGTTTTTTATTATCAATTATTGCTGCAACTGCGTTTAGTCCAGGTTTATAACTCTTCAGTATTTCAAAGAGCTTCGTACCTTTCTCAGCAGTTATTTTGTTCTTATCCGGTAATGTAAGCGTTAGTTGACTCATTATATTTTACTTAAGTTATTAAAAATACGCAACAAAGTGACATTTTATTATGACTGATTTTTTGAAATTCTAATTTGATTTGTTTTTATATTTTCTGGTAGGCGCGGGCGGTATCGAACCGCCGACTTCTACCACGTCAAGGTAGCGCTCTCCCACTGAGCTACGCGCCTGCACGGAAATTATTTAATTAAATAAGATGCCAATATTTACTAATTTTGTCAAGAAAATTATTATGTTACGACTTTTTAGTGTAAATTGAAGTTTGTGAAATTTTGCAAATAAATTCTTTGTAACACAATTATTTTTCTATAGTTACTTAAACGGAAAAAAATTCTCATAAACATAAAGTTTTGCCCATAAAATAAATATCATTATTTGTAACTATCTAAAAAATCATTATAAATAATATGGCACAGGTTTTGCCGTATATACAGTGGAATAAAAATATATTTTAACGGTTAAATATGAAAATTGAATTATTAAATCTAAAAAATTCTTATAAAGAGAATGAATATATATTTGATGATAACAATAGATCTTCAAATAGAATATTAAAAATAAAGACATCATATGGCTGGCGAACTATTGATTCGCCATATGATCCTGAAAAAGAGGCTGTAAAGTCCCTTGGAAACAGTTTTAATAGTCAAACATGTATTGTTTTGATAGGTGCAGGTTCAGGATATTTTTTGTCAGAAATTCTGAAAAAAGGAATTAGCGATATTGTATTAATAACTCCGTACCGACCCGTTGCAGAACAAAACTATAGTTTACTTTCTGATTATGAATCAATTGAAGGCAATGCATATATAATTCTTGCAGACGTATTTGATATTAAATTTCAAAAAAATCTTTCTGAAATTTTAGAAAAGAGAAATTCAAAAAAGATTGTTTATCATCCGAGAGAGTCAAAAACTTTCCCACAGTTTTTTAACCCACTTTCTGTTTATATTGAATCATTAAACAATAAAATAAATTTTTCAGTTCAGGTGAATTGTATTAAAAGAGTTCTTTTTCCGTGTTCAGGTCAGATTATAGAAAAAGAGATCATCAAAGAATTTGTTAAAAGAGGTGTTGAGGTATTTGATATGGAATCATTTAATCAAAAAAAAATTGATCCTAAATCAGCATGGGAAATTATTTCCAGGTATGAACCTGACTTGATAATGTCAACCAATAACAAGGGATCTGATTTTGAAGGATATATTCCGTCTGTATGCAGCATGTCAGGTGTTAAGTGGGCAACCTGGTTTCTTGATGATCCTAGATTTATTTTATCAAAAAATGAAATTTTTGAGGGGCAAAACCGTTATGGTTTCTGCTGGGATGTTTCCGGGACAGAGGCTTTAAATGAAATTGGATTTAGAAATATTTCAATGCTTCCGCTTGCAACTGACCCGGAGATGTTTTGTCCGGGGGAGGGTGATGAGAACTTAGAGGGAAGAATAATCTATGTAGGCAGTCCGGGCTTTGGAAACGAAGAGAGGTATTTTTCAGGATTAGATAAAAATTCTGCTGCTGCTGATCTTTGTAAATATTTTGAAAATAAAATATTTACAAAAAGAAAAATACCCGCTGTCGTTGAAATTCATTCCGCAATAAAGGCTCTAGATATCACAAATAATTTTACTGAAGCAGAATTAGAGCGGCTTCCAGCATATACGCTTTATAAAGCAAATTTAAATTACAGGATAAAAGCTTTAAATGAATTGGCGGATTTCAATCCTATTGTTTATGGTGAGGGCTGGGAGACTCTTCTTTCTGATAATGTTGAGAAGAGGGGCTATGTTGATTATTACAGAGAGCTTCCAAATATCTATAGGTCAGATGCGGTCCATATTTCTCTTACTCATCTTCAGATGCGTCACTATCCGAATCAAAGAATTTTTGATGTCGGAGCCTGCGCCGGAGTAGTTGTGGGTGACAGGGTGTCAGGCTGGAACGAACTTTTTACCTCAAAATTAGATGAGCTGGTGTTTGATAATTTTGAGCAATTAAAACAGAAAGCATATATGTTTTCACAAAGTAAGGATTTGAGAAAAGAATATGGTGAAAAGCTAAAGAACGAGGTGCTTTCAAAACATACATATGCTCATCGTATTGATGCAGTTATAGATAAATTGTTTTCATAGTTTGTATGTAATTAAAAACTTATATTTAAATATAATTAGTAAGTATTAATTAAATTCATGATTACAGATAAAAAAGTTGAAGACATAAGATCTCTTTATAAACAGAAAAAGTTTGACAGGGTTAACCGGATCATTCTCCAGGAGCTTGAGCTGTTTAATCGGATCGTATATTTAAACATTGATAAAAAAGCAGAAAATCATATCGATAGATTTCTTGAAATTTTTTTTGAGATGATTTTAAAAGATGATTTTAAGATAGGAAAGTTTGTTAAGAATTATCTTTCACATATTACACTTATAGAAAATATTACATATCTATCTAAGCATATAACAACACAGAAAATACTTGATCGGATCATATACGAAAATAACTCTGAGACTGCCAAAATTTTATTGTTGATGAACCTGAGAACTGTTTTTGATTTTAATCTAGTAGATCGGCTTTTCCAGTCTGATCCAGTGCTTGGCTCATACTGGGTTTATTCACTATTTGCAAGGCATTCTTTTTGTAATGATATTGTTGCAAGTAATCTACGAATTCTTCAAAGTAAAATAATTGATTACGATCTTTATCCCTTTGAGAATATATCATCACTCTACTTTAATTCAACATATGTTGATCCAGGCAATCATTTAAAAATAAGAAAAAAGGTTAATGATACCATTAAGAAGCATATCAAACTTGAAGGTGTTGAGAATTTATCTGGTAATAATAAAGTTAAAAAAATTGCTGTTATTTCAAAGAACTGGCAGAACAATAAAGCTGTAAAAAAATGCATAGGCGCTTTCATTAAAGGCTTAAGTGATGATTTTAATCTTACATTTGTTGAAATTGAAAATAATAATAAGACAGTACGAAATGATTACTTCAAAAGGCATTTAAAAGTAAAGAAAGAGGGCGCTTTTCTTAATTATTCTTCAATTAAGAAAAATGATTTTGACTTAGCAATTTTTACTGATGTGGGATTAAATACCGAATCCATAGTCCTTTCAAATTTACGCATAGCGCCTGTACAGCTTTCAATGTATGGTCATCCGGTAAGTACGGCTTCTGATGAGATGGATTATTTTATTGTTGGCAGGCTTTCTGAAACTTCAAAGGTTGATGATTTCTATACTGAAAAGGCTTTGATGATAAAGGGGACTGGAATGAACTCTATTAAACCGGCTCTAAAAAGACCCACATTTATTGAAAAGCAGAATTTTATTAATAAAAAAACAATAAATATTTATATTACAGCGTCACTCTCAAAAATTAATCCAATAATCAAGGAGTGCTGGGAAAAAATCCTTGAAATATCAAGGCATGATATTGTATATCATCTGCTTCCCGGAAATGGCGGAATGCAGGATGTGTCCGCCCTTCGTAAAGATCTTGAACTATATCTGGGTAAAGATAATTTTGTAGTTTATAAAGATTTAAATTATGTGAGTTATATGGATGTGATCAAGTGCTGTGACATTGCAATAGGTTCTTATCACTATGGCGACTATAACAGGATCATTGATTCTCTTTGGATGGGAACGCCGGTTGTTGTTGTCAGAGGCGATTGTGGTTATCAGAATACTGGAGTAGGGGCTTTAACAGTAATTGGGTTAAATGAATTAATCGCCGATGATCTTGATGATTACATTAATAAAATTTTAGAACTAATTGATAAACGAAAATTGAGAACAAATTTACAGCGGAAAGTTCTTGCCCTTGATATCTCAAAAAAGCTTATGAATAATAAAATATATATTGAAGATTTTAACCGGAAAATCAAAAGCTTACTTTTATAAAACAGTATTATCTTTCATGTAAGTTGTTGAAATCTTGGGTTAAACTTTGAACATGAAAACCCAATTTTGTAATCAGTTAAGGGTAATCGTGTTTATGTGAAATAAGTAGAGCAGAAAAACTGAATTTTAATTTTAAAAAAAATATTAATTCAGGTATTGTTTTACTTAAGGATTGTCTAAATAAAGTAGTATAGGTTTTTCAGCTCAAGACCAATATTTGTCCCTTACACCCATGGTTTTTAAAGAAGCTTAAATTTGTCTGGTTCTAGAAACTGTACTTTTTTAATTGCTTCCGCTACTGCATAAATACGCAAGTTGTTTCCGTCTAGATCTGCGGGAATCATAAAGAAACCTTGATGTCTTGGTGAATAACCAGAGACATAACCTATTATAATTTCGCCGTCATAAAATTCTATCTTGATTTTCCTGCCTACGTCGGGGATATTATCTTTGTATTCGTAACTGAAAAGTTTTTTTCCTTCAAAGTCCTTTACAAAGAAGATTGACTTAATGCCCACTATATTGACTTCTTCTTGCTTGTCATCAATAGTTTTTAGGCTAAATGAATTTCTGTCAGGTTTAAAATTATTTGTCGTGCCTTTTTTTATGTTGCCATCAATAAAATGTATTACAATTTGGTTACTTGTCATTTTCAGCTCCTAGTCTTTCATGTTTGGTATGAATAGTTTATAAATAGACTATCCACTTTTATCTTTTTTACAAAGATATATCTTCGTTAATATTACTACATCGACACATATCAAAAGTGAAGCTTTCCGAAATAGAACGGGGTTCCCCAGTATAATTAAATCGATATTATTATTAGTTTCGCTCAATTCCGACTAATTAATCGGTCTTTCTCAAAACACTCCGGCTAACATAAGTAATAATAATTTTAAGTTTCTATCCAGGCATCAACCAAATATGCGTCTTTTTAGTTTGGGTATGAACCTGGCTGCTGTTTCGTCAAGCACATCATTTTTATTTAATCTCTCAAAATCATTCCAGGGTCTTTTTTGTTTTGAGGGTGCTCTTCCCCTAGCCATCTTAATTTTGCTTTCTTCGGTAGAGCGGGTAAAGTAGTGGTTTATGCGAATTTTACGGGTGCTGTTGAATTTTGTTAAAGCGGAGTTCATAATTTCTTTATTTTCAGTAACTGTATTTTCTCCGGGTAGACACCTAAATATGTGGGGGTCAACAGGTGATTTTATCTTTCTTGGATTAACTATTGATTTTATGTGAAAGTTTGACCTTATGGTTTCTACAGAATGGTAGATATAATTTTCTAGCTGTAAGCCCTCAGGTTTTTTTTCATGTCCTGAGTTCCCGTACATAAACCAGTTAATTCCCAAAGCGGCATAGTCTTCAAATTCAGTTAATACCTCAGGAATTGAATCTTTTTTTACCGGAATAATAAATTCATCCAGATCAATAAATGCAATCCAGAAAGAGTCATTTTTATAGTTCGTTAAGGTATGCATGAAAGCCTTGAGCTGTCCGGGATGGTCAGGCCAGAATTGATAGCTGACAATACCTTTTTTAATGTAATCTTCTAGTATTTCAATTGTTTCATCATCACTGTTATTGTCGTAAAGGTAAAAATGTTCAATACCTGTCATTAGATGAAACTCAAGCCATTCTTTAAGATATGGCCCTTCATTTTTCATTATAGCACTTATTGTCAGGTAATATTCCATAAGGGCTTTGTAAAAAGTCCAACTTCTACGTTGTGCTGTATTCTCAGTCATTGCAGCGTACTGAAGGTACGCTTCATTCCTTTGGATTTGCACGCCTTGAATTTGAAGCTTTTTTCTTCGCCTTTCTGTCTTGAAAATTAATGATTTTGTAAAAAGTTTTATTAATGTGAGGAAATTAAGTTCTATTCTTTAGGTATTTTTATCCCAATTTAATATAAAATGAAACATAAATTTTATTAATATATTGAAATTACAGCATATATTAATTGGCATATAAATTGCTCATTGTTTTAAATGTAACTTTTTAACTTTTATACATAAATTGTAGTTTGTTAATACAGAAAATTTTAACGCAAAGAACAGAGTTTTGTTTATTAGCTTTTAGCACCTGCTTTTCTCTGCGTACTCTGTGTCTCTAGCGAAGCGGGTGGTGAAATTGCTTTTATATCTATGAACCTAAAATACTAATTAACCATGTGTCTGGAAATTAAAGAAAATATAAATACACCTGAATATTGGGATAACGTTTTTAGCCGGGAAATAGTAAATAAAAAGTGGCGTAGAAATGTTTTAACTTTTGGGAAAATAAGGACCTACCTGGGATTGAGAGTTTTACCAACTGATCAGGTTCTTGATGTTGGATGCGGATACGGTGTGCTTCTGAATAAACTTAAATCTATCGGTTGCTCTTTAACCGGCTGGGATATATCAGAAGTAGCAATAAATGAAGTTAAACGTTACGGAAATAATGGCAGATGTATTGATTTTGTTGATTATAGTCTTTCAGACAATGAACAATTTGATCATGTGATTACTACCGAGTTTCTTGAGCACGTTGAAGATCCTGATGATATTTTCAAGAAACTTTATTGCCTTGCCAGAAAAACAGTGATTGTTGCGGTACCGAATAACTGTATGAAGGACTGTGAAGAGCATATGGTTGTCTTTAACCATAAATCAATGCAAAAACTTGTTCAGGGTTATAAATATAACAAGTTAAGTATTGAGAATTATCTTGAAGAATTTGTATACAAGGATGAGCAGGGAAATGATGTTATTTCATCACGTCCCACACTTTTGATGATTCTCGAGAAAATATAATAATATCAGCTACTTAAACTTCATTTTTTGACGGATATATTTTCCATTAAACAGGCATTTTTGACCCGTAAAACAACCTTCCTATACATCCTCTAGTATTCTAACTAATTGATAAATCTTTGTAAACTATTCGGCATAATTTTTGCATCTATCTTTATATATTAAAATCTAATTTTAGGATTTTTCATGAAAATAGTTGTAATTGGCGCTGGAAATTGGGGAACAACGCTTGCCTGTCTTCTTGCTGAAAAAAATGCTGTTTCTATCTGGACTAATACAAAGGAACAGGCTGAAAGCATAAACAGTAAAAGAGAAAACATAAATAATCTTAAAGGAATAAAAATACAAGAAAGTGTAACCGCTCATCTTAAGTTTAGTGAAAAGATTAATGATGAGGATATTGTTTTAATAGCAATACCTTCTAGTAAAGTCAGATCAGTTACTAAAGAGTTGAATAATGTTTTAAAAAAACAGATTATTGTCACGGCTTCCAAGGGATTTGAACATACAAGCTTTAAGACCATAAGTGAGGTCATAAGTGAAGAAATACCATCTTCACCGGTAATTGTACTTTCTGGTCCAAACATTGCCCGGGAAGTTGCTGAAGGAAAACCGACAAAGAGTGTGCTGGCATCAACTGACATAGCTTCCGCTGCCAGAGTGGCAAAAGTATTTAAAAACACTTCCCTGACATTTGAAATCTGTTCGGATATTAAGGGCGTTGAGTTATGTGCCGCTTTAAAAGGAATAATTGCAATTGGGGTCGGTATAAGTGAAGGACTGGAACTTGGGAAGAACTTTACCGGTCTTATTATGACATACGGGTTAAGAGAGTTTAAAGCGATATCAGAGTTTTTGGGGATATCTGAAAAAACAATTTATGGAATCGCGGGAATGGGAGATCTGATCGCTACCTGTTTAAGCACCAATAGTAGGAACTGGCGATTTGGAAATTTGATCGGGAAGGGCAATGATCGAGACTCGGCCTTAAAAGAAGTTGGGATGGTGGTTGAAGGGATACAGATGGCTAGAACCATTGTGGAACTCGAGAATTTAAATATTAGCATTCCGCTCTTTAATACAATTTCAAGAATAATATTTAATCATAATGGCAATAATAAAGAACAATTGATTGATTGCTTAATGAACTATAAAGCAAATTAGTGATTTAATTAACAGGTTAACACGATGACTTATGATTGTTCAATTATTATACCCGTATTTAACCAGCTGAAGTATACGAAACAGTGTCTGGAAGCAGTAGCAATCAATACTGATGAGGTTAATTATGAAGTTGTTATAATTGACAATGGATCAACTGACGGCACTGTCGATTTCCTCCGTTGTTTAGAAGGTGATGTTAAGATTATTAAGAACTCGCAAAACATGGGTTTTTCAAAAGCAAATAATCAGGGCTCAAAAGTTGCAAAAGGTAAATATCTTGTCTTTTTGAACAATGATACGATTGCACAGCCCGAATGGCTGTCTGAAATGATAAGTGTTATTGAAAAAGACCCTTTAACAGGAATAGTTGGCAGTAAGCTTTTATACCCTGATGGAACAATTCAACATGCCGGGGTTGTAATGGACAATGGTATTTATCATATATATGAAGGTTTACCTTCTGATCATTTAGCGGTTAATAAATTGAGAGAATTTCCTTATGTTACAGGTGCCTGTTTACTTATCCCACGTGATCTTTTTTGTAGATTGGAAGGCTTTGATGAAGGTTATATTAATGGTTTTGAAGATATTGATTTATGTTTAAAAGTAAGAAGAACAAATAAAAAAGTTATATATTGCCCTAAAAGTATACTTTTTCATTATGCCAACACATCAGAGTCCAGAATGAGTAATAACACTGAAAAAGAAAAAAATGACAAAAGAAATGGTGAATTATTATTTAAAAAATGGCCTGGTTTTTTTAAAGAAAATGATAAGAAGTACTACCTCGAGGATGGAATGATTAGCCCTTTTTAGGAAGAGGTCAAAATAAAGAATTATCAGAACAAATAAGGTTTATTAATACAGGTTGAAATGTATCTGAAAATTTGAAAGGTTCTCAATGCAAAATCATATTGAAAGTGTAGACAAGAATTTTTGTAAAAACAATACGTCTAGACCAAGAATTTTATTCTATGTAGAACGAAATCTGCATCTGCCTTTTCTTGAACCTATACATGATTATCTGGCAGTAAATTCTCAATATGAACTTGCTTTTAGTGCACCCCATTATAAGCCTTCAATGAAGAATGAGCCGGGTTGCGGACTTGAATCAGAAGTAATTAGAAGATTAAGAAGAAAAACATTATTTTTTGGAGTGCCCGAAGAGTTTAAACCGGATATAACGATTGTTGCCGACGCCTGTTTTTTTCTGGTCAGGAATTGTGGAAAAGTAATTGATGTAGGGCATGGACTTATCAGTAAAGGTATATTTTATAAAGATGCAAAAATCGTTCGCCGAGGGAACTTTGCTGATGTCATCTGTGTACCGGGGCAGTGGCATAAAAATATACTTGAAAAAAATGTTTTTGTTCCTATCCGGGTTTCAGGATTTTTAAAGTCAGACAGTATTTATCATTTTGGTGAAATGAAAAGAAAAGATTTTATTGTAAAGCATTCAATTGAAGATGGTAAAAGAATTATTCTTTTTGCACCTACCTTTAATGAAGAGTTAAGCTCAATCCCATGTATCAAGGAAAGGATAGCTGAACTTGTAAATGATAATACGGTACTTCTTATAAAACTTCACGGAATGACTGAACACAAATATATAGAGATGTACAGTTTGTTAGCGCAAAATAATCAAAACATAACACTTATTGACGATTCCGATATTACAGGCGCAATGGTGTGTGCTGATGTCATGATCAGTGATGTCTCATCAGTTTATGTTGAATTTATGCTCCTTGATAAACCAATTGTTCTTTTTAATAATCCGCTTTTAAAAGAATACGATGGTTATGATCCAACAGATATTGAATATCAGGTTCGTGATGCATTAATTGAAGTAAATACTGTTGAGGAACTAAAACTTGCGGTTAAGTTTTCGCTTGCTGATCCAAATGAGTATGGAGAAAAAAGAAGAGCCTACGCAAAAGTCTTATCAGAAAAAATTGATGGAAGTGCTGCAAAAAGAGTTGCTGATACAATTGATGACCTCTTAACAGGCAAACTAACAAAAAAACCTGACTCTTCAATTTTGTACAGCGTGATTTATCAGACTGACCGGGCTTTATTAAGAGCTGAGATGTATTCAGTTGTGGATAGTCTTGCGTTTAAAAATGTTGGAATTAATTTTGAGGTTATTATAGTTGGTCCATATCATGATCAAAATAATGATCTTGTACCTAAAGTTAGTTGTTATGTTTCTGCTAATAATATTAATTATGCTTCTATTCTTGAAGCGGTTAATAAATCAAATGGGCAGTTTGTAATTCTTCTAAATAAAGACAGGCTGCTGCCTGATAACTGGATTGTCTTGATGCATAACTATTTTATTTATCATCCGGATGCTGGAGCGGTTAAGTCATTGTCTTCAAATGAGAATTACCATGAAATTTTAAATATGTTTGATGAAGAAACAAGGCCAAGAGAATTACCAGATATAGCTGAGTATTTCCAGTTTTGTCTTGCGGGTAATGATCTTAAGTGTGATTACTTTGATAATGACTGCTTGATGATCAAAAGAGATATCTTTAACTTAGATTCCCACATTGATTTAAATTCTGATCTTCCTTCATCCTTATTGAATTTAAAAGATCAATTAAATTTAAACGGTTATTCAAGCTGGTACGCACTTGAAATATTTAATTATCAGAATGATAAAACTGTAGAAAGTAATCAGGTTTTTAAATCTGAGGTAATGGAAAATTCACACCCTGAACCAAATATCTTTAATGCAGATGAAATGATTGTTGAAATGCTTGAAAAGGCAAAGACCCATAAAAAAAACAAGGAGTTTGATGAAGCGATAGCTGAATTGAACCACGCTAAAGAGATTATTGAGAGCCGTATTCAGATTGATAATTGTCAAGATTTCCAGGAAGCAATTAAGGAAAAGCTAATATCCGCGAAAGTCTGTAAAAAAGATAAGGACTTTTTAAAGGCAATAGAACTTCTTGAGGATGCGAAATCAATAATTATCAATGACAAATCAGAAAACAGCTTTAACAGCAGTGAAATAATTGATCTGCTTGAACAAAGCAAAAATCATAAAAAAAATAAAGAATATTTACAGTCAATTGAACTGCTTGAGCAGGCAAAATTGAAAATTGCTTAACAAGAAGGAGACTTATTATGGAATACACTGGAAATGAAAATCTTAAGTTTGAAGTTTATCAGGAACTTGGGGAGTGTTATACCCACACAGGTGATTTCGACAATGCATTTAAACATTTTGAAGAAGCAAAATTGATTGATTCAATGAGTGAAAGACCATTCCTTGGTATGGGTGTTGCTGAAATGCAGAAAAATGAGATTAACAATGCAAAGCTTAATTTCATTAAAGCAATTGGAATGAACCCAAACAGTGATAAAGCTTTTGCCGGACTTGCGATGGCCTATATGACTATAGGGGACAACACGGAAGCGTTAATTAACTATCAGAATGCTCTTGATATAGATCCATCAAATAAGCCTGCTTTAATGGGGCTTATGCAGTGCGCATACAGCTTTCAAAATTATGATGTAGTGGTTGAATATTTAAATAAATATCTGGAGCACTATCCTGGAAATTTAAAGATTCTATACTGTCTGGCTGGAACTTATTTTAAACAGGATAAATTTATTGAAGCTAAAGAAATAATAGAAAGAATATTTATGTTTGAGCCTGACCATATAGAGGCCTCAAACCTGAATGAATTAGTTAAAAAAGAATTAGAAAATAATTCATATTCTGGATGTGAAAATTTATAAGTTTAAGATTCTGGTTATAGATTAATATCATGGAAAATCAGTTAATAGTTGAAGAATCAATAAAGCTTATTGATTCGAGGTCAGGCTTGCCAATTATAAAAGTAAGAGGAGAATCCGGCAAGTGGGTGACTTTGCACAGTATGATTGATCCTGAAAAGGAATCGAGAATCATGGCTGATAACTTTAATATTTCAGATGACAAGATAACTGTGATACTCGGACTGGGTATGGGTTATCATCTGTTTGAGATATTAAGCAGGGAAGGTAAATGTTTAGTAATTGTTGTTGAAAAAAATGAAGAAATATATGAGGCCTTTCTTTCTGAATACGCTGACGACGAAAGACTGGCAGGAAAACAGGTGGTTTTTGTAACTGATGAAAACAATGATGTTGCAATAGAAAAATTATCAAAAATTCAAATTGAAAATGGTTTTAAACCTTTTAAGGTAATTGAACATACCCCGTCAATAAGGGCATTTCCAGGTTTTTATCTGGAGCTTAAAAGCAAAATTGAATCCATGGGGAAGATAAATATCGGTTCAAAGATGAATTACGTTAAGTTTAAAGATGAAAAGGTTAAAATTCTTATTCTTCACAGTAAATACTATCTTCTCCCTGAAATTATAAACAGTATTAAAACACTCGGTCATGAACAACAGCTTATAATGATAAATACGGGTGATGATGGTGAGGGAAGTGCTGATGTTATTGAAAGCATCATATCAAACATCATTGATTTCAAACCTGATTTTATTTTGACTGTTAACCATCTTGGTTTTGATAGAGAAGGAATTTTAACTGAATTTTTTAATGAGATTAAAATTCCCTATGCTTCCTGGTATGTAGACAGTCCGATATTTATAATGGATGTGTTTAATAATCAGATCTCCGATTATTTGACAGTTTTCTTATGGGACAGGGATTATATAGATGATTTGAAAGCTTACGGTATTGATAATGTTTTTTATCTTCCTCTTGCAACGGATGAAAAGATATTTAAACGTTCAGCTGTTGAAAGGTCTATTAATTATCATTGCGATGTGGGTTTTGTGGGTAGTTCCTGGGTCAATAGTTACAATAAGTGTCTGGAAAAATTGCCTGAAAACAGTAGCACGTTAAACTTAATTGATAAACTCGCTGACCAGTTTAATGTTTCACCAGAGAAGAATCTTGAAAAAATTGAACTGCGTCTTACTGACGATGAAGAGCTTCTTTATAAGTCTATGCTAAATAGTTACAGGAGTGAATTTTTGCCTGCCGTAACCTGGCGAGCTACTCAAAAATACCGTCTTAGCTGTGTTAATGAAATATTACCTTTCAAACCTCACATACATGGTGATCCTGGTTGGAAAAACTTTTTAAATGGTGATACCACGCTTTTTCCTGAACTTAATTATTACGATGACCTGTCGGGATTTTATAAAAGTTGTAAGATTAATTTTAATACAACCTGTCAGCAGATGAAAACAGGTATAAATCAGAGAGTATTTGATGTCCCTTCGACTCAATCTTTTCTTATTACTGATTATAGGTCTCAGCTTGAGGAACATTTTGAAATAGGTAAAGAAGTTATATGCTACAAAGATACGGATGAAATAAAAGATCTTGTAACTTATTATCTTAAGAATGATTCGGCGCGGGAAAAAATAGTTAAAAAAGCATTTAAACGGATTGAAAGAGATCATACTTATATAAATAGAATGGAAGTAATGATTAACAGGATGAGGGAGATATATGCCTGATATCCTTGTTGTACAGATGGCACGACTGGGAGATTTTCTCCAGACTACTCCTCTTTTATGTGGAATAAAAGAAAAGTGTCAGGACAATAGGGTTATAGTTTTGATTGATAGTGCAAATGCTGAAGTTGCTAAAAAGTGCGGCTGTGTTGATGAAATAATATGTATTGATGTTGATTCTATATTAAATGAAATAAGTGATAAGAGTAATGCTGAAGAAGTATTTAATATTATAAATAAATCCTGTTTGAGTCTTTTAAATAGACATTTTGATGATGTTATTAATCTTAATTATTCAAAGATTGCTGCAATACTTTCAAATATGCCTGAGTCTGGAAGAATCTATGGGTATACACTTGACAGCAGCAGAAATAGATTATCAAAAGACAGCTGGTTTGTTTATTTTAATAATATGATAAAGCATTCTCCATTATCACCATTTAATCTGGTTGATTATTTTTATTTTTTATATTGTAAAAAGAAAAAAGTAAAAAAACTAAGTTTTAATCTGATCAAATCTGATCACGATAAAGCAGACTTAATATTTAATGAATTAAACATTGGAGCTGATAAAAAAATAATTTCAATCCATCCCGGGATACGGCACGAAAAACGTTCATGGCCGATTGAGAATTATGCAGAAGTTATTTCTAAATATCTTGAAAATAAAAATATAGAAATAATACTTACCGGCTCTGCCGAGGAAAGATTCCTGGCAGATAAATTATATAGCAGCATATCAGTTATTGATGAAGATAAATCGAGGATCCATGATTTGATCGGGAAAACAACAATCTCTGAAACAGCTGCAGTATTAAACAAATCAGACATGCTTTTATGCGGAGACACAGGTATTATGCATTTGGCTGCAGCAGTTGGTGTAAGGATACTTGCTCTTTTTATTGGGCCGGCATCTGTTTACAATACAGGTCCTTATAGTGAGGGTGATCTTGTCCTGCAGACCAATCATGACTGCGGTCCATGTGTTGAAGATATGATTTGTTCTGATGTTGGATGCAGGTATACCATTACACCTGAAATCGTATATAACGCTTCTCAAATGATACTTGAGGACAGTCAGGATGATATCAGCATAACCTCAAATATAAAGTTTTTCAGGTCAAAGATGGATCATTGGGGTGTTAGATATATGCCTCTTAATAACCCGGAACTGGACATCAAATCACTTATGAATTTCTGTTATCGTGAAATGGGCAAGAAGATTATTTCCTCTGATTATAATTTTAATACGGAAGATAATCAGCACTATAATAATCAAGAAAGTTCTCTAATCGATTCTGAGTTTATTAATGGGATTATAACAAGCGGTAAAGTTATTCTTAACAGGGCATATATTGATACAAAATGGATATCTGAAGATAGATTAAAATCTGAGAACAGTTTCTGGACTCCATGGATTGATTCATATCTTGAAAACAGTAAATATGAAACAAGAAATAGTTGTGAATATATATATGCATTAGAAACAGGGCTTAAACTGATTGATAATTATTCAAGTGCTGATTATGAATGCTGACAATAAAATATATTTAAATAATCTTAATATCCTAAAACAGAATCAGCCGGAACTTGCTGAAAAAGTTGAGTCGTGTGAGGTTTTTGGAGGATTTGAGGTTATACACTCTAAAAATGGGCTTCCGGTTTTAAAGGAGGGGAATGTCAGCTTTCACAGTATTTATGACCCTGTGAAAGATGGTGAAAGATTTGTTGATGTGAACTTAAAGAACAATGACTGTGATGATGAATCGAAGATACTCTATTTCGGCATTGGTTTTGGCTATCACATAAAACCTGTTTTCAAGAAAAATATTCTACCTGCTATATTTGAACCAAGAATTGAAATAATTAAAATAGCGATGGAGAACGTTGACCTCACAGAAATTTTTACTCAAACAAGGATCATTACTGAACTTAATGAGTTAATAAATAATGACAAAAAGTTTATCCTCTGGCCGCATCATCCTTCAGTTAAAAATAATATTGAAATATATGAGTCTCTAAAGAAGATAATTGAAAATGATGTTTTTACTTCAAATGACAGGCTGGCTTTAAAAGATAAATTAAATATTACTGTTGTTACTCCGATTTATGGCGGATCTCTTCCAGTAGCAAAATACTGTGCCAGAGCTTTAGAGGAGCTTGGACATAAGGTTGATCTATGGGACGCATCTATTTTTGCCGCTCCTTTTGAAAAGCTTCTTAACCTGAATGTTGACGAGGCAAACAAGAAGATACTTTACGATCTTTTTCAGCATCTAATATCTGAAATGATCGTTGCGTCATGTGCTGCTGAAAAGCCTGACTTGTTAATCGCTCTTGCACAGGCGCCATTAAGCATAAAAGCTCTTGAACGTCTTAAGCAGGCAAATATTTTAACTGCTTTCTGGTTTGTTGAAGATTATAAGCATATGGAATACTGGAAAAGTTACGCGCCTTTTTATGATTTTTATTTCACCATACAAAAGGGTGAGTTCTTTGATGAACTTAAAAATCTTGGGGTTAAAAATTATTATTATCTTCCCATGGCAGCTGATCCCGAGATACATTGTGTCCTGGATATTTCTGATAATGAGAAAGATGAGTTTGGAAGCAAACTCTCTTTTATGGGGGCCGGTTATTATAATCGCCAGAAGATCTTTTCGAGAATAAAGAATAATGATTTTAAGATCTGGGGAAATAGTTGGGATCCTGATTCAAGTATATGGAAAAAAGTTCAAAGAGATGGACAGAGAGTAACAACCGAAGAGACGGTTAAGATCTTTAACTCTTCAGCGATTAATCTTAATCTGCATTCATACGCATATGATGACGCAATAAATACAGCTGGAGATTTTGTGAATCCACGTACATTTGAAATTGCTTCTTGCGGTGCTTTTCAGCTGGTAGATAAGAGGAGCAATTTAAAGGATCATTTTGTCCAGGGTGAAGAGATGATCAGTTTTGATACTGAAGATGAACTAAACCGGCTTATTGATTTCTATATCAATAAGCCGGAAGAGAGAAAAAGAATCCATGATAATGCAAGAAAAAGAGTATTAAAGGATCATACCTATTTACTCAGGATGAAGGAAATGCTTTGCTTTATAAAGGAACGAAAACCTGAATGTTTTATTGACAACACATGCAGTAAATTCAGGGTTAAAGATAAAAATGAATTTATAAGGAATTTCCCTGAGGTTGAACCGGTTCTTAATAAAACTGTAAATGAAAACAGGGATTTGAATATAGATTCTATTGCTGATGTTGTCAGGTCAAGGCAGTCCGATTTAAAGTATCACGAAGCACTGTTTTTATTGATGGATGAGTTTAAGAATCTTTTCGTGGAAAGATCAGCGTGAAAAATATTCTGATAATAAATCTTGCGAGGTTGGGAGATATAATTCAGACCATACCCATGATCGATGGGCTGAATAAAAAATATCCCGGATGCAGGGTTTTTATGCTGGTTAATTCAAGCTTTATAGATGTTTGTAAGATTATACCCGGACTATACAGAGCTGTTAGTCTTGATTTCAGTTTGATTCATAATCATATCTTTTCCGATAGCTCATCTGTTGAAAACGGATATGAGTTTTTTAAACAGGTATTTGATGATTTAAGAACAAACCGGTTTGATAAGATAATAAACATTACGCCTCATGATATCGGGGTGATCACAACATTTTTGTCAGGAGATGAAAAGGCCTTCTGGTCAAACGTTAATGACTGGTCAAAATACTATTTTAACATCACAAAAAACTGGAACACACTTACTCTAAATGTGGTTGATATGTTTAAAAGAATTGCTGGTGTCAGCAGGCAGGAATGTTTTAGAACAATTAAGCTGGATGATGGTTCAATATCATATGCTGATAATTTATTAAGAGATTATGGTCTAACGAATGGTTGTCATTTAATAGGTCTACAGCCGGGCGCAAGCACTGTTGACAAGAAATGGCCTCTTGATTATTTTACAGAGCTTGCAAATAGAATAATTGAAGGACTAAATGCAAAGATAATTTTATTTGGCGGGAAAGGCGACATTTGTGACGGAGCAGTGATTGAAGATAAATTTAAAAAGAACGTTATAAATATGATCGGTAAAACTGATATGTTACAGCTTTGCGCCTTGATGTCCAGAACAGATATCTTGATTACAAATGATACAGGTCCCATGCACATTGCAGCTTTTACCGGGACAAAAGTAATAAGTATAAATATGGGAAAAGAGATCTGTGAAACAACCGGCCCTTACGGTAAAGGCAACATCTCTTTGCAGCCTAAGATTGACTGTTATCCATGTTCGAAACCTTTGTTATGTTCAAAGGGAATCTGCAGAAAATCGATAAAACCTGATGCAGTTTATGAATTGATTAATTATTTATGTAATGATGTTAATAACAATTTTGCTGACAGGTTTACTGAAGATATGGAGGTATATATTTCAAGGTTTGACAATTACGGGACCATAGATTTTTTACCGCTTTTTAAGATCAGGCTTAGTTTAAGAACTTTTTACCGAAAGATATTAAGGATTGTTTGGGATCTTTCATTGTCTGAAGAATTTAA
>Ga0075114_10000730_pt1 | contig 19309 bp, 22 predicted proteins | sample AntAceMetag02UKM_FD_69784 | JGI IMG/M metagenome (GOLD analysis project Ga0075114, IMG submission 69784) | Saline lake microbial communities from Ace Lake, Antarctica - Antarctic Ace Lake Metagenome 02UKM | ecosystem: Environmental > Aquatic > Non-marine Saline and Alkaline > Saline | place... | reverse complement strand
CTCATAACATTGACCCCCCCATTAACCCTTTTGCCATTTCTTTTTTAAGTTGATTAAAAGCTTTATTGATAAGCTCTTTTACTTGATCTGCTTTTACTCCATTCTCAAAAGACAATGCTTCTATTTCTTGTTTCCCGTTAACTTCCACCTTAATTCCTTTATCTTGCATCACTAATTTCTTTTTAGCCATTTGCTTTTGTATTTGACGCAGTTTTCCCATTTGACCTAAAATACTTAAATCAATCATCTTTTTCACCCCCAAATATTTCTTCTGCTATTTCATAACTATTTTCTTTTTCTAAATTATTTTGTAATTGACTATCCGGTCGTGGTGGTTTCTTATCAAAAAGCCGGCAAAACAATCGAATCGGACAACCAAAAACATCATTGGCCGCCCGCTCGATAATTTGTCTATTTTCTTCTTTTTCAAAACATTCCTTATGAAAACGATAGTAAACCCCAACAGTTAATTTATCTTTAATTAACGAAATTGGCTGCGCTGATTTTAAAAAAGCACCAATAGAATGATTTTCAGGAAAAATTTTCTCCAACATTAAGTGCCATTGGTTTTCATTTATTTTTTTTACCAATTTTTTACTAAATTGTCTCTCTTGTTTTTCTTTCTCTTCATCGGAATTTTCTTTCTTTCTGCTATTTAATAAAAGATCATTAACCGCTAGCTCCAAGGGCAAAACCGGCAGTAAAGAAGATTTAATTTCTTCTGCCGCCCTAGAAAACACTGCCACATAACGCAGCAGTTTCTTTTCTTCATATTGCTCTTTTGTTTCTTCCCCCTCTTCTAAAATTCCCCACACGCAATGAAGACGGCGGCGTAATTCCATTAATAACGCCTTGCTGTAATTAAGAAGATCAATACCGCTCGCCGTAACTCTTTTCACTTCTTCCATCGCTTTAGAAAAATCTTCTTCTTCCAAATAAGTTAATAAATATCGTGGCTGAAAATTCTCCGGCTGAGCCAAAACTTCCCCCACTTTTTCCAAAGTGATCTTTTTATCCAAAAAAGATAATTTTTCCAATATTTTTTGAGCATCACGAAAACTACCATCTGCCGTTTGAGCGATTTTTTTCAAAACCCCCGACGATACCGATAACTTTTCTCCCTTAACAATCTTTTTTAAAGAAGTAACCACTTCCTTATCGCTAGCTTTATAAAAATTAATTCTTATACACCGCGAAAGAATGGTCGGCGGTATTTTTTCAGGGTTAGTAGTACAAAGAATAAAAATAACTTTTTCCGGTGGTTCTTCTAATGTTTTTAACAAAGCATTAAAAGCCGGCATTGTCAACATATGAACTTCATCAATAATATAAACCTTATACTTCCCCTTCACCGGCGACAAGCCCACTCTTTCCCTTAGCAATCTGATGTCATCAATACCTCGATTAGAAGCGGCATCAATTTCAATCAAATCGAGAGCGGTGCCGGCCCTGATTGCTTGACAAAGTTTACATTTATTGCATGGTTCATAATTTTTCTTTTTGCCAACACAGTTAATCGCTTTGGCCAAAATTCTAGCCGTTGAGGTTTTACCTATCCCCTTAGGGCCGGTAAATAAAAGAGCATGAGGAGTTTGCTTCCGTTTTAAAAAACCAATAATTATCTTTTTGACATTTTCTAAGCCGGCTAATTCGGAAAACTTTTGGGGACGATATTTTAAATAAAAAGCCATTTATTGTTTCTTATGTTTATTTATATTAATTTCTTTAATATTTTATCGGGCGGGGTGACCCCGCCCCTACTTTTCTCTTCGTCAGACGGTTTAAACCATGCTTAACAAAATCCCAAATAGCTATATCAATTTCCTCTTGATAATCAATTGCTTCTCGCTGCGCTTCAGGATAACAAACAACAATATCACCTAACATCAAAACGCCGCTCGGCAAACGGGGTTCTTCCTGCGCGAAAGCTAGAACATCGGAAATTTTATTTAATTTTCTAAATGTTTTATTCAGGTGCCGCATTTTTCTTTTACCCACAAAAGCCAAACTTAACTCTACTTCTTCTAATCCCGTCTTTTTTAAATATTGATCTATTTTACGACGCAAATATTTTCGGTCGAACTTATAAGGCGAATTAGATTTAATTAAAACCTTGTTCATAAACAGAAGGATTATTTTTTAACTTAATTTTTCCTTTAAAATCTGCGCTGTTCTGTTCCCGTCTGCTCTCCCTTTTACTCTCGCCATTGCCTGACCCATTAACAAACCAAAATCCGCCATTGTCGGCGATTGTTTTTCTTTAACAACATCATCAATAATCTTGGTTAATTCTTTTTCTGATAACGGTTGGGGCAAAAACTCCTTTAGAATTGCTAACTCCTCCTCTTCCTGTCGAACTAAATCATCACGATTACCCCTTCGATATAGCGTAATCGCATCATATCTATTTTTAGCCTGCTTTTTAATCACCTTAAGAAAATCTTCTTCCCCTAAAGAGCCCTTTTGACTAATTTCCTGATTATGAATATCGGACAAAAGTAAACGGAAAACAGAAATTTCTATTTTCTTATTTTGCTTTAAAGCCTGCTGTAGTCGTTTTTGAATATCCTCTTTTTTCATTATCTTCTTTCGCTTATTTTCATTTTTCTTTCCCTTTCTTTTTTATCCTTCCGCCGCTGGGCTGATGGTTTTAAATAACGCTTATTATCCTTGACTTCATCCACAATACCGGCGTAACGTGTTATTTTACGAAAATCAGATACTAATTGTTGATCCGATTGACCTGGTTTTTTTTTAACAATAATGGTCATATTTCATTACTTTATTAAAGTAAACACCCCCTTAGAACACTTCCTAATAATAACTTCATTATACTGAAGAAAACATTATTTAACAAATCTTTTAATATCATTAATGGTTATCAAAAAAAGGAAAAGCAACAAAAAAACCATTCCGGCTGTATTGATCCACCTTTCAACCCTCTGCCGCTTTTTTTTGCCTAAAAAATTTTCTAAAAAAACAAAAACTATTCTTCCACCATCAAGAGCTGGGAAAGGAATTAAATTAAAAACAGCCAAATTAATGGATAAAATACCGGTAAAATGAATCAGAGCCCAAACACCCTGCTTGGAAACTTGATCGGTCGCTTGGTAAATTCCCACTGGGCCCGCCACTCCTTGAGGTAAACCGCCGCCATGCCAAATACTAACGAGAATTGATTTCAAAACAATCACCATTTCCTTCATCCAAAATAAAGCCTCTAAAACACCGTTATATATCGCCTTAGGGATTATTTGATAAAAGGGATAGTGTTTAATTTGAGTGTCCGAAATAACGACACCAATGGCTCCTTCCCCTTCGGGAGGATGTTCTCGAGGTTTTAGTTCCACCGAAAATTTCTCCAACTGAGAAGAGTCACCGCCTCGTTCTATTTCCAAAACAACCAACTGGCCTGTTTTTTCTTTAATAAAAGTAATAAATTGATCAATTTCCTTCACCGCCTGACCATCAACACTAGCAATAATATCTTTTTCTTCTAAACCCGCCTGAATCGCCGGCGAATTACTCATAACTGATAAAATGGTAATTTTTTCTCCCTTCTCGGGAATACCTAAAAAAGAATAGACGAAACAAAAAAGAACAATCGCCAAAAGCAAATTCATCATCACTCCTGCCAAAAGAATACCTATTCTCGTCGCTTTACTTTTGGCAGAAAAAGAACGAGAACGATCTTCCTTGACTATTCCTTCTTCGCCGTAAAGGCGCACAAAACCCCCCAATGGAAATAAATTAATTGAGTAAATTGTTTCTCCTATTCGTTTGCCAAAAATGCGCGGTGGTAAACCAAAACCAAATTCTTCTACTTTAATACCGGCTTTTTTTGCCATCAAAAAATGGCCACCTTCGTGAACTAAAATTAACAACGAAAGAATAATTAAAAAAGATAGTGCTGTTACCATATTTAATAAAAAAGAGGTTTCTATTTAAAATGAACGGAGTGAGACAATTTTTTCTTCACCTAATTTATCAACTTTATCAATATATTGATCAGTCAATTGTTGTAATGTCTCTTCTTCCCTAAAAGCTTCGTCCTCGCCTAGCTTCCCTCCTTCTTTTTGTTCCAAAATCTCGCTTCTCTTTTCGCTTCTTACTTGTCTTATCATTACTCGGGTTGATTCCAATTTATTTTTAATCAATTTTACCTGATCTTCTCTTCTATCTTGTGATAAAGGTGGTGTTTTCACTCTTACTTTTTGGCCAGAAATAACGGCTGATAAACCCGTTTTATTTTCTTCAATTGCCGCAGCAATATTTCTTAGGACTTTGGGATCCCATGGCTGAATAGAAAGAGTACTTGCCCCCTCAACGACAATTGAGCCTAACTCTTTAATCTTTAAACTAGCCGAATCCTTATAAGCCTCAACTAAAATATTCTCCACCAACGAAGAGCTAATCCGCGAAGTTTTTATCATTGCTAAATCTTCTTTTAGCATTCCAAAAACTTGGTCCATTTTTTTCTCTGTCAGTTCAAACATCTTCCCTATTAGAATAATTAATTTTTATCAAAAAGTCAAAGACTTAAACGGATAATCTTCTGTACCAAAATATTCTCACCCGTTTTAACAATAATTTTCTTTATCACATCGGCCACCTTGATACTGGGATCGCGAATATAGTCTTGCCTTAATAAGTCATCTGGCGTTTCTGCTTCCATCGCCGTCACTTGCATTGCTAACTCGCGCGCTAAATTCCGAAATTCTTTCGTCCGCGCTACAAAATCTGTTTCACACAACAAAACCACTAAAACACCAATTCTACCGTCAGTATGAATATAAGAACCTATCCATCCTTCTTTTGTCTCTCGCTGTGATTTCTTTTGAACGACTTCTTCTCCCTTTTTAGATAAAAAACTTAAAGCTTTATCAAAATTCCCCACCGCTTTTTCCAAAGCCTGATGACAATCGACCATCCCTGCCCCTGTTTGATCACGAAGTTTTTTGATTAACTTTAGATTATTATTTTTTATCATTTTGTTTTTTTGAAATCATCGTACCAATTTTATCCAAAAGATATTCAATGCTCCCCTGGGCATCATCATTAGCGGGGATAACATAATCAACATCCCTTGGATCGCCATTAGTATCCACTATCGCCACTATCGGAATACCTAATTGCTTCGCTTCCGCCACCGCCGTTCTTTCTCTTTTAACATCGACGACAAGAAGAGCTTGAGGAAGATCTTTCAAACCAACAATACCACCATACAAATCCTCTAAACGTTGTAACTCTCTATTCAAAATATTAAGTTCAAATTTACTTTTTTCTTTTTTATTTTTATCTAATTCTTCCTTGAGATCACTCATTTTCTCCAAATTTTTTTCGATCTGAGACCAGTTAGTTAAAAGCCCGCCTACCCAGCGATTAGCAACATAGAACACATTAATTCCTTGAGCTGTTTTTTTAATTGCTTCGGAAGCTTGCCTCTTGCTACCAACAAAAATCATTTTTCCTCCTTTAAAGGCTAGCTCTGCCAAAAAATTTCCTGCTTCCTCTAAACACTTCTTTGTCTTAACCAAATCAAAAATGTGAATTCCCTTCCTGGCAATAAAAATATAATCCTGCATTCGAGGATTGACCTTAGAAACTGCATGGCCAAAATGACAACCCGCCTCTAAAAGTTCTTCGAGGGAAATATTAGTTTTCGCCGTTAATTTTTTATTTATTTTCTTCTTTTTTACCATGATCATCTCCTTATTCCTCCATTTGGACTTTTTAAAAACAGGAGATTATTCCAAATGTGTGTAATATAAAACATATTTTAACTTATTCTTAATACTAAATCAACCTCAATATATAGTACCATAGTACTATATAATAGTATACACCTCTAAGGTGTAAAGGGTATTCCACCTTAGAGGTGTCAAGTGTCAAGATTGGAGACATACAAAATTTTCCAGCAAAGAAACTACTGTTACCGGTCCCACTCCTCCGGGCACCGGTGTTATAAAAGAAGTTTTTGGCGCCACTGAAAAAAAATCAACATCTCCCTGGGGTGAACCAACATCAATTACCACTGTCCCCTCCTCTACCATATTGCCTTTCACTAAATTGGCTTTTCCGGTCGCAGAAATTATTATTTTGGCTTGACGTGTCAATCGAGATAAATTTTTTGTCTTGCGGTGCCCTACCATTACCGTTGCTCCTAAATTGATTAACCAATTAGCCAATGGCTGTCCCACCAGGGAAGAGCGGCCTAAAATACAAATATTCTCACCCTTAATAGAAGTCTTAGAATAACCGGCTTGGCGCAAAATCTGCCATACCGCTTTTACCGTGGCTGGTAAAATTTTTGCTTCCCCGGCCAATACATAGCCTAATCGCTGCGCCGTTAGACAATCAACATCCTTCTTATAATCAATGAAATTGATAATTTTAAATTGATATTTTTTTAATCGGTCTGGCAAGGGCAATTGAAAGAGAATACCACCGACCCTTCGGTTTTCATTTAGTCTTCTCACTAAATCCGATAACTCCTTTACACTTGTTGCTGCTTTTAATTTGACTATCTTAAAATTAATTCCTACCCGTTGCGCCGCTTTCTTTTTTAAGCTAACATAAAGACGATTGATTTTATCTTCCCCCACTAAAATATCAACTAATTTCAAATTTCGCTCCCTCTCCCCCATCTCCTTTATCTTTTTCCGGAGATCCTCTTCTTTCTTTTGAGCCAGTTTCCGACCGTCAAATTTAACCATCTTAAGCTTATTTTAGCATAAAAATCGGAAAACGCTGTGTTAGCTTTTTGACTTTCTGATTGATTTCTGAAGTTCTAGCGGCGCCACTCAACAGCAAGTTAATCCAATCTGCAATTTGACTCATTTCCTTTTCCCCCATACCCCTAGTTGTTAAAGCCGGTGTTCCCAAACGAATGCCCGATGGCCGAAAAGGTGGATGCGGATCATGAGGAATACTGTTAGCATTAACAACAATCCCCCCCTCCTCTAACACCACCGCCGCCTTTTTGCCATCAATTTTTTTATTTCTTAAATCTATCAGCATTAAATGATTGTCTGTCCCGCCAGAAATAATCTTAAAATTTTTTTCTTGCAAAAATCGTGATAAAGCCGCTGCATTGGCCACTATTTTCTGGCCATATTGACGAAAAGATCTTTGCTGAGCCTCTTTTAGAGCCACGGCAATGGCGGCAATAGTATTTTCGTGCGGTCCGCCTTGAAGACCCGGGAAAACAGCCCGATCAATTTTCTTACTCAGTTCTTTATCTTTATTCAAGCCCTTTTTAGTAACCATTAACATTGCCCCTCGCGGTCCTCGCAATGTTTTATGAGTCGTTGTCATTATTACGTCTGCCCAAGGAACAGGATCAGAATGAACACCGGCAATGACTAAGCCAACAATATGGGAAATATCAGCCAAAAGATAAGCGTTAACGCTATCGGCAATTTCAGCAAACTTTTCAAAATCAAGTTGACGCGAATAAGCTGTTGTGCCGGCCACAATAATTTGCGGTTTTTCCTTATGAGCAATTTCGGCGATTATTTTATAATCCAAAAATCCTTTCTTGTTGACTTGATAAGAAACACTCTTAAAATACTTGCCCGAAAAAGTAATTTTGGGATAGCCATGTGTCAAGTGTCCGCCGGAATCCAAACTCAAACCCATAATTTTATCACCAGGTTTCAAAAGAGCAAAATAGACGGCTGCATTAGCCGGCGAACCGGAATAGGGTTGAACATTCACATGAGGAACGTTGAACAACTTCTTTGCCCGCTCAATAGCGATGTTTTCAATTTGATCAATAAACTCTTGACCTTGATAATAACGCCGTCCCGGATAACCTTCGGCATATTTATTTTGCACCGCTGAACCCAACGCTTCCAAAACAGCTTGAGAGGCATAATTCTCAGAGGGAATCATCATTAATGTCTCTTCTTGACGTTTTTTTTCTTTTTCAATTAAGTTGGCTATTTGAGGGTCAACTACGTTAAGACTATTCATAAACTAAAAATTATTCCGATCTAAAATCGAGAATGCTCGGCTTTAGGCCGGCAAAATTTAAAATTTTGTTCAGTATTTCTCGACTAATCGCTTCTGGTTTTCTTTCCCCATCTATTATAATTATATCTTCCCTAAACTTTTTTGCCAACCATTGATATGTCTGCCAGACTCTCCTTAGTTTTTCTTCTTCCTCAAATATAGTCTTGTTTTCTCCTCTTAATCCTATCCTTTGCAAACAAGTCTTTGGCTTAACCTCAAGAAAAATAGAAATATTGGGATAAAGACAATAACGATGTAAAGACAGCAACCAATTTTTATCCAAATTAAGCGAACCATAAGCAATCGTTGACCAAAGATAGCGGTCACTAATAACTACCTTTCCGGCTGACAAAGCCGGCTTAATCGTTTGTTTTAAATGATCACTGCGATCAGCCACAAAGAGAAGTTGCAAGGCATCGGACGGCAAAATAACTTTTTTTTCAAGAACTTGACGAACTAACTTTCCGACCGATCCTTTTGTCGGCTCGTTAGTTTCTATTACTTTTTCGCCCTGCTCTCTCAGCTTTTCTGTCAACAACTTCACTTGAGTTGTCTTCCCACAACCATCCAAGCCTTCGATAACAATAAATTTTCCCCTTTTTTCTATTATTTTATTTAATCTTTTTTAAAATTACTAATACTTTCTTTTCTAAATCCTTTATCGAACCGTCGTTATTTATCAAGAAATCACTCTTTTCTAAACAGGCAGTAATATTTCTACCCATCTTGCCCTGGCCGCTTTTAAAGTCTCTTTTATCAACAGCAACAAATTCCTGCCATCCCAACGGCTCCCCTTCTCTGTTTCTTTCCTTCGCCCATAAAAAACGTTTTCGCCGCGGCGCTTTAACACCTATTAAATAAAAATTATCCTTACTTTTAAGATAATCAACTTCCGCTTCACCACGAATAGAATCAATCACTATTTTAGAAGAAAATTGTGTTATTGCCTTTATCCAAGTACGTTTTGCCAAAATGGCCGGACCAAATTTTTTTCTTAATTGATCCGCCGTTGTTTGCAAAGCTTCTCGGGTGATTTCTTCTCCTTTTTTTGCTAATTCTTCCCTGATCCTATCTGACAAAGAAGTCGTCCAAAATCCTTGTTCTTTTAAAAAGTCAACGACGGCCCCTTTCCCACTGGCAATAGGACCAACTAGACCAATGACTATTTTTTTTTGGACCATTTTTCTAACTTTATTCCGGCTTCATCGATCAATTTTTGAGCGAATTTATCCGGGTAAGGATTTTTATAAACAATTCTTTTCACGCCGGCATTAATTAAAATCTTCGTGCAGATAGTGCAGGATTGATGAGTAACATAAATGACACTATTTTGCGAAGAAACGCCGTGGAGGGCACATTGGATAATGGCATTTTGCTCGGCATGAACAGCGCGGCAAATTTCCTGACGTGTGCCGGAAGCAATCTTCATTTCATCTCTAATGCATCCAATATTTAAACAATGATCCATTCCGGCTGGAGCGCCATTAAAGCCAGTGGTTAAAATATGTTTATCACGAACTAAAACAGCGCCAACTTGACGCCTTAAACAAGTACTGCGCGTCGCCACCAATTCCGCCAAAGCCATAAAATAATCATCCCATGACGGCCTAGTATGTTTTTTATTTTTAATCATTAAAAATCGCTATTCATTTTTTACCTTGGCTGTTGCCCCATCAGTTGAAACCCAAATACCCAATTTTCGAAAAATAGCTTTATCGGGCAGGGATAATTCATGAGTAGTATGCATAAAACAGCCTTTTAAGTTTATCAAAAAATCCTGCCCCTTTTTTGCCAAATCATTGGTTTGTGCTGATACATTTAGAGCCAAAATAGCTTCAGAGCAATTTAAGCTTTGTGATTTTTCATTAATTTGTTTTTTGAACTTACTAATTTGCTCAATAACTGGCCGGGAAACTAAATCCAAATTATCAGCAATACCACCTAAAGCTTTTACAGCATTTAGAATAGCCGCCGTTTCCGCATGAAGAAGAGAAGAATTCTTCCCGGTAACAATTTTTCCATTAGGTAACTCTATCGCCGCCCCACAATAAATTCCCTTCTCACCCTTATTCTTCTGTCTCATTGCCTCTCTTTTCGCTTTTCGCGCCGCTGGAACAACTTTCAAATATTGCTCATCTATCTTTAATCTCTTCATAAGAGAATTCATCCTTCTCATCGTCGCTTCATTCGCTAAACCACGTTTATATTCCTGCCGGTAACGAAAAAAATAGAAAATAACTTCTTTTTTGGCCGCCTTACTAATTATCTTATCATCTATAATGCCTTTTTTTAAAACATTAAATCCCATATCAGTAGGAGAACGATAATAACGAGAGAAATTCTTTTTATCCAAAACCTCATTAAAAATAGCCTTAATTATTGAAAAAGAATCGACATCACGGTTATAATTAATGGCTGATTTTTTATAAGCTCGGAGATGAAAAGGGTCAATTAAATTAAAATCCCCTAAATCAGCTGTCGATGCCTCATAGGCAATATTAACAGGGTGTTCTAGTGGTAAATTCCAAACCGGAAAGGTCTCAAATTTAGCATAACCAGAATTTAAACCCCGCTTAGCATCCTGATACACCTGCCCCAAACATGTCGATAGTTTACCCGAGCCAGGCCCAGCTCCCCAAACAACCACTAAAGATTTCTTAGTTTCAATATAATCATCATTACCATAGCCATTATTGCTTAAAATATTATCGACATCATCAGGATATCCCTCAATTTCATAACGCTTAAAAACTCTTACCCCCATTCTTTTTAGCCTTCTTATCAAAATTTTAGCCTCGCTTTCTCCTTCAAAACGATTAATAACCACTCCCGAAACAGGCAAACCAATCTCTTCCAAGTCCTGTAATGTTTTAATAGTTGCCAAATCGTAACCCATTCCCCAATCACCCCGAATTTTACCCCTAGCCAATTGTTTAGCGGAAACACAGTATAAAATTTCTAAATCCCGGTTCAAATCTTTTAAAAGAAGAATCTTGGCGTTAGGATCATATCCGGGCAGAGTCCGAGAAGCATGAAAATCGTCCATTAATTTACCGCCAAATTCCAAATAAAGCCGATCAGAAAACTTTGCCAATCTCTTCTCAATCGCTTTTTTCTGAGCATCCAAATACTTCTTAGTATTAAAACCTGCTTTATTCATCAATGACACAATTTATTAATTACTTCATTAACTAAATTAATAGTAGGAAAATAAGTTTTCTCTGTCAACTATCACTTTCTCCTTATAAAATCACCCATTACACATCTTTTCTCTACCTTAATATACCCTTCTATTACAAGAGAGTGACAGTAAAAATAATCAGTGCGGTTTTCGCCAAGAAGCCCACTTGCATTTGGGATAATTTGAACAACCGTAAAACCGTCTCCCCTTTTTAGTTCTTTTAATCACAATATCTCCACCGCACTGAGGACATTTAACACCTGACAATTTTTCTATATAAGAAGCGGTGTATTTACACTTTGGAAAACGGGAGCAAGACAAAAATTTGCCAAACCGCCCCGTGCGGATTACGATTTCGCCCTTTTTACACTGAGGACATTTTTTGCCCGTTTTTTCAACAGGGATTTTAACTCTCTTTGCCTTTTCTTCAACTTCTTCCAGTTTTTTTTCAAAAGGTTGATAAAATTCCTTAATTACTTTTTGCCATTTTTTCTCACCATTAGCAACTTCATCTAAGTTTTCCTCCATCTGAGCCGTAAAAACCAATTCCATAATACTGGCAAAATGCTTTACTAAAAAATCAGTCGTTACTTTGCCTAATATAGTTGGTTTAAATTGTCTTTCTTCTTTCTGAACATAATGGCGCTTTTGAATCGTGGAAATAATAGGCGCATAGGTAGAAGGGCGACCAATCGCTTCCTCTTCCAAAGCAGCAATCAAAGTTGCTTCTGAATAACGGGACGGCGCATTAGTAAAAAATTTCTTTAAATTAAATTTCTCTTTTTTTAATTTTCCCCCTTTTTCTAAATCGGGTAAATTACCTCCTTCATATTTCTTGTCTAAAACCTTCCAAAACCCATCAAATAAAACCCTTTTCCCCTTGGCAATAAAAAGATAATCGCCGCTGGAAATTTTGGCGGTAACTGTTTCCGTTTCAGCATCAGACATTTGCGTTGCTACCGCCCGCCGCCATATAAGATGATAAAGGCGATCGGCATCCCTTCCGATGCTAACTTTTTGCTGATTAAAATTTGTTGGGCGAATAGCTTCATGGGCTTCTTGAGCTACTCGAGCCTTGGTTTTGTAAAAATTAGGTCTAGCCGGTAAATAATCCGAACCAAATTCTTTTTTAATAAAATGGCGTAATTGATCAACGGCTTCCTTAGCTAAATTGGTGGAATCGGTGCGATGATAAGTAATTAGTCCTTTTTCATATAATTGTTGTGCTGCCCTCATCGTTCTTTGGGAAGAAAAATACAAAAATCGATAAGCAGTTTGTTGAAGACTAGAAGTAATAAAGGGTGGATAGGGATGTTGTGCATTTTGTCGCTTCACTAAATCCTCAACCATGAATGGAGGCCGGAGATCTTCGATAATCTTTTGTGCTTTTTCCCTACTGTCAATCGTTGTTTTTGTGAAAGTATAACAACCGGCGAATAATTTTTGCTCTTGGCGTCTTTGATATTTTTGCTTCCCCTTAGATATCAATTCTGCCTGAAACTTTTTACCGTTGAAAGAAAAATCACCATTAATACGCCAAAAGGGCGCTGTCTTAAAGGCCTCGATCTCTCTTTCCCTTTCAACAATCAAACGAGTGGTAACAGATTGGACTCGACCGGCCGACAATCCCCTTCTTATTTTTCTCCATAAAACTGGTGATAATTTATATCCCACCAATCTATCAAGAACCCTTCTTGCTATTTGCGCATTGACCAAATCCCCATTAATTTTACCGGGATTTTGCAAAGCCTTTTTAATAGCCGAAGAGGTAATTTCATGAAAAGTGATTCTTTTGAAGTGTTTCTTAGGACAAACGGCAGCGACATGATAAGCAATTGCTTCTCCTTCACGATCCGGATCCACTGCTAAATAAAGATCATCAGCCTGATTAGCCTTTTTTTGAATCTCTTTAACCCTTTTTCCTTGGCCGGAAACAACTTCCCAATATGGTTTAAAATTATCTTCCACTTCTATACCCAATTTGCTTTTTGGCAAATCTCTAATATGTCCCATCGTTGCCAAAACAACATAACCTTTACCCAAAAACTTTTCCAATGTTCTTGCCTTGGTTGGCGATTCAACGATAATCAACTTCATAGCTGATAGGGTATCAAAAGTCTTTTCTCTTTGCAACTTTTATCTAATTTTTCCCCATTGTCCGCTGCCTAAATTTTCCACCAAACCGACTAACTCCAAACCGCTTAAAGCAACATTGGTTCGACTAATAGATAAGCCACTTTTGTGACAAATTTGATCAATTATTAGATTACCATTTTCCAATAAAAGAATAATTGTTTTTTCGTCTTTATCTAGATTATTCAAACTAATCCCTTGCTGTCCTTTATTGTTAACCGCCGCTGTACTAATGTTTAATTCTTCTAAAATATCGTTGGCTTCAGTTGTTAACTTAGCGCCATTTTTCAATAAATATAGCGGACCGGCCGACATCGCGGCATCAATAGAACCCGGCACCGCAAATACCTCTCTACCCTGCTCGGCTGCCAGAGAAGCCGTAATAAGAGAACCAGATTTTCTACCCCCCTCGATTACTAAAGTTCCCAAACTCATTCCGGAAACAATTCGATTACGAGAAGGAAAATTACCTGGTAGTGGCGGCATTGCTGGCGGAAACTCAGATACTACCGCGCCATTAGCCAAAATATTTTGATAAAGATTTTTATTAGCGGCCGGATAAATAACATCAACTCCACAACCTAAAACGGCCACCGTTTTGCCACTTGTTTCCAGGGCCGCTTGATGAGCAACCGCATCTATGCCGCGCGCCATACCGGAAACAACCACCAAGCCTGCCCTTGCTAAATTAATCGCTAAAAAATGCCCCATTTGTCGGCCATAACCAGTTACTCTTCTCGTTCCTACCACGGCAATTGCCGGCCGAGAAAAAATATCAAATTTTCCCTCTTTTAATTTTTCAAGAGAATCACTTTTTACATATAAAACTGGCGGAGGAGAATCAATTTCTTTTAAAAGCGACGGATAAATGTCATCCATGATTGTCATCGGCCAAATCGGACCAGGTTTAGTCAATAAAAAATTCCCTCCTTGTCTAACCCAAATTAAATCTTCAGCTTGTTTTTCCCCATATACCGACCATTTTTTCCCCTCTTTTCCTATTGCACCCGATATTAATTTTTTAAAATATCCCTGAGGTGAAAAATCATGCCGATATTTAAAAAAACGCTGGCATAGCGAAGCGCTTAAATTTGTTTTGCGCCAAGCGTCTTCTTTAGCCTGCCAAGCCTGCTTAGCTGAACCAAAAAATTTCAACAGATCAAAGAAGCGTTGTGGACCAATCCCTTGAAAAGTATTAAAAGCTACCCAAAAGGGACGCTCGGCAATCATTTCTTTTTTATTAAAAGTTTTTTTCAAATTGAGCATTTTAATTTGTAAAAAAATCCTGTAAAATTTCTTTGGCAATCGGAGCCGCATCTCGCGATCCTTCCCCGCCTGCTTCCAAAAAAACCGTTACTGAAATTTCCGGCGACTCTATCGGCGCAAAAACAGAAAACCAAGCATGGGTTTTCCCTTGTGAAATATCAAATTCGGCTGTGCCTGTTTTACAAGCAACTTGATCTTTCTTGCCATCAATCTCGAAATCAAAGAATGGAAAAGCCGTTCCCCCTTTTGAACAAGCCTGTCTCATTCCTTCCTTGATTAAATCAATATATTCCTTCTTAGCATTAATGGCATGACAAAAAGCGTTAATTGTTTTTGCTACTCGCGGCGAGCATATTTCACCGCCATTGGCAATAACATTAGTTAAAACATTGACGGATAAGGGTGTTAGGGCTAAATCACCTTGGCCAATCGCAAGGTGATAGCTATTGCCTAAAAACCATGGTTGACCCGTCATTCTTTTTTTCCACGCCGCGGTAGGAATAAAACCCGCCAATTCTGCCGGTAAATCAATGCCTGATTTTTTGTCCAAATCAAACTCCTTTGCCCAACGGACTAAACCCTTTTCCCCCAAATAACCACCAAGACGATAAAAGAAAATATCGTTAGAACGTTTTATTGCTTCCACTAAATTCAAACTGCCTTCTGTTTTGCCATATTGAGTAAAATACCAATTAGAATATTGATATTTCCCTATTTGTAAAACACCGATATCCTCAATTTTAGTTTCCGCGGTTATTTTTTTCTCTTCTAACGCCGCTAAACCGGAAACTATTTTAAAAATAGAACCCGGCGGAAAACGAGCCGAAATAGCTCGATCTAAAAAAGGCTTATTATCGTCAACTAATAAATGGGTAATTTTTTGTTCGTCTCTTTCAAAAGTGAAAATATTGGGATCAAACGATGGCGAAGAAACGATTGCCAAAAGTCGACCTGTTTGCGGCTGGGCGACGATAATTGCCCCTTTTTTACCCGATAAAAGTTCGGCCGCCTTTAATTGAATTGCTTTATCGATTGATAGAACAATATCTTTACCTGCCTGCGGTTTTACCCGGCCAACTTCTCGACTCACTTCACCGTCGATATTAACTTCTAGTAAACGAAAACCGTCTTCTCCTCGCAAAGAACAATCATATTTTTTTTCTACGCCGCTTTGTCCTACCCAATCACCAGAATAATATTGACATTCATTTTTTTCATTTTTAATTTCCGCTTCATCAGCCTGACCCAAATAACCCAATAAATGAACTGCTCCATTAGCTAAAGGATAATAACGGCGATAAAATAACTGGGCTGAACTGTCACCTGCTTTTAACTGTAAATACTTTTCTCGACTAATCTCTTCATTGCCCTGTTGATAAAAGGGTTTATTTTCTGCTAAAGGTTGATGACGACGATCGTAAATAACCCCTCGAGGAGCAACTAACTTTTCCTTGATAATTCTATTTTCCTGAGCGCGTTGTTGAAAGTCATCACCTAAAACCAAGGTCAAATAAAAGAGACGGGTTAAAAGAAGACCAAAAGTTAAAACCAAAAAAACTTGATATTTCTTTATCATTAATCAAATTCTATCAATTTTAATAGTTCTGGAAAGATCTAAACGATTCGACGCCGGTAAAAGCAATCTTTTCGTTAAAACTATTCCCAAAGAAATTAATAAGAAAATTAAAGACCAAACTCCCAAGTGTCCATTTAAAAAAAAATCTAAAAATAACCCCGCTCCAAAAGCCCAGGGGAAAATTTTTTCCTGCCAAAAAAGGGCCGCTCCCAATAATATTAGCAAAGCTAAAGGAATACCGAATACTTTTCCCGCCAAAACACTAACAATTAATACTAAACCCCAACTATTCTTTCCCAAAAATATTTTTAGTTTGTTAAAATTTATTTTCATTAACCTTGTTCAAAAATTTTATTCTTTTAATAAAAAAACCTCCGTTAATCGGTTCGAATCTGTCAAAGATTTAATTTTCGCTTTCTGAAAAATCTTATCGTCGCTTTTGCTTACCTCAGTAATTTCTCCCAGCAAAATTCCTCTGGAATTATTTAAAAACTAACTAAATCACCTTCCACAACTGGCTCATCTTGCAAAATCCCCTCTATTAAGTAACCCCGCAATATTCCTTTTCCTTTCAAACAAAATAGCGGTGTTGCTAAACATTTTGGATGATTAGAAAAAATTAAAACCGGCACATCAAAATTAGTCGATCCTACCCGCAAAACATCCGATTGGTGTAAAAAAACTTCATCTATCCATCCTACTAAACAGTTACCAGTCAGCACAAGTTGATGATTAAAAACTCCCTCTTTACTACCCTGATTAACTAAAAGCTTCTTTTTTTCTTGTGTTATCACTTGAGCCGGTAAAAAACTCAAATCTTGAGGCAAGGGAACCTCTAAAAGTTGCCGCAAACGAATATTTTCATCATGATATTCCTGGCTGCTTATCAAATTGCTTTTAAATTTGAGTATTTCTTCTTTTAAATAATAATTTTCTTCTTTCAAAGAACGAAGCTTCGCGGTTAAAAAAAATTGCTCAAAATCAATATTTTTCCCCGAATAAAGAAACTTTTTAATTGGATTTATCAAAACGTTAAAACCAGACTTAAACGGCTGAAAAATAATCCAAAAATCAAATATAAAAATTACCAAAGCCGTCAATAAAAAAATAAGCCATTGCCGCCAATACCTCTTTTTCATTACTTCAAAAAATCGTTGATATTTGAACCTCTTTCCTTAATTGAACATTTTCTAAAAGATGGCGGCATCCTAAAACCACCGCCGCTTGCGGATCATCCACTATTGTTACCGGCATTTTAACTCGTTGAGAAAATAATTGGTCAATCCCTGGTAAATGAGCTCCACCACCACACAAAGTAACTCCCTCTTCTAAAAAATCACTAACCAATTCAGGCGGAGATTCTTCAATCACTTCTTCTAACGCGGCGGTGATTTTATTCAAAACGGGCGCAATTGCTTCACGAATTTCAACCGAATTAATTTTGACGGTTATTGGTAATCCTCTTTCTAAACTTTGACCCCTAATCACAACTTGTTTTTCTTTTTTTTGAGACAAAGCCGTGCCCACTTCAATCTTGATTTTTTCCGCTGTCAATTGTCCTATCAAAAGAGAGTACTTTAACCGTAAAAACTTTGTAATAGCTTCATCCATTGTATAACCAGCTACTTTCAAAGAACGATTTAGAACAATTCCCGATAAAGAAATAACGGCAATTTCTGTTGTGCCGCCGCCAATATCGCAAATTAAAACACCCTTCGCCTGCTCAACCGGTAACTGCGCCCCAATAGCCGCTGCCATTGGCTCTTCTATTAAATAGCATCGTTGAGCGCCTGCTTCTAAAACCGCCTCTGATAAAGCACGACGTTCTACTTCCGTTGAACCTGAAGGAGTCCCTATTACAACAGTCTTTTGTGATAAATGAGACCAAAAGTTTTCCCCGCTCAATTTTCCCAAATAATAAGAAAGCATTGCTTGGGCAGCGTCAAAATCAGCAATGACACCATTGTGCAAAGGGTAAAAGGCTTCAATCGCTTCCGGCGTTTTGCCAATCATTTTCTTCGCCTCCCGACCAACCGCCAAAACTTCCTTCGTTTTTTTTCGCCGCGCTACCACCGAAGGTTCCCGATAAACAATGCCCCGCCCTTGTTGATAAACTAATGTATTTGCTGTCCCCAAATCAATGGCTATCCCACTTGACAGCTTTTCAAAAAGCTTCCACATTAATAATTAGTATAACATCAATTTCATTCCTTGACGTTGTTCAAAAATTAATATATTATGAATCTAGTGAAGCGATTTTTTTTTAGTTTGATTATTGTTTTAAGTATATTCCTTTTATGGTTTCCTTATTCCATTCAAGCTCAAACTGCTTCTCCCCATTTTTCTCTAAGCCCTACTGTTAAAGAAACAGAAATAGGCAGTAATTTTAATGTTACCGTCAGTATTGATACCGCCGAAAACCCTGTCAATGGCGCCGATGCCATCATTGAATACGATCAAAATCTTTTAGAAGTAGTCACTGTTACCGAAGAAACATTTTTTCCTACCACTACCAGTGTTACCACTACGGCCGGAAAAATAGAAATTTATGGCATTGCTGATACTAACGTTCCCAGATCAGGTATAGGCACCTTAGCAACCATTACTTTCCAAGGGAAAAGCGCCGGCACTGCTGTTGTTAACTTTACTTGTCAATCCGGCGTGACAAACGATTCTAACATTAACGATACCAATAATACTGACATTATTATCTGTAGTAACAACATTAGTGGTTCTTATATTGTTGCGGGAACCGACACCAGCGCCAGCATCACGCCCATTATTACTTCTGCCGTTAATACTGAAAATGTTCCCCAAACAGCCTTTTTCGAGCCTACTCTTTTAATACTGGGCGGTGGAACATTATTGCTTTTCCTAGGTATTGCAATGCTTTTTTGATCTTATTAAAAAAATAATATGAAAAAGAAATCTATCATCTTAATAATTACTATTATTGTTGGCATCCTTATAACAGTCGGCCTTGTTTTGAGTATGGATAAAATTCGTTCTATTTTTAGTGGCGCCACAGGCAAGCAAAAACCGCAAGGAGTGCGTGTTACCAATGTTAGTGCCAACTCGGCTACTATTGTTTGGCAAACTCCTTCTGTTGTGGCAGGACAAATAGAATACGGCACAAC
>Ga0075114_10000727_pt1 | contig 19321 bp, 24 predicted proteins | sample AntAceMetag02UKM_FD_69784 | JGI IMG/M metagenome (GOLD analysis project Ga0075114, IMG submission 69784) | Saline lake microbial communities from Ace Lake, Antarctica - Antarctic Ace Lake Metagenome 02UKM | ecosystem: Environmental > Aquatic > Non-marine Saline and Alkaline > Saline | place... | reverse complement strand
GCTTATTTATTGAGCCATTGACCTCTATTGTCTGGTTTTGTTGACCAAAGTACTCACTTCCATCCTGGGGATTATCCACACTCATCTCTAGAGGTTCTTTGTCCCACTCCACTTTCTTTGTGGCTGAGAAACTTTCATTGCCAGCTTCATCCTTAGCTTTTACCGAGATTTCATTTTTACCTTCATCCAGTTCTATCCAGACAACAAAATTACCCTCATCATCTGCATCGTCAGTTGCTTCCAGTTCCTCGTTCAGCCAGATAGTTAACTCTGCCTCTGCTTCTGTATATCCTTCTATCTTTAGTCGACCACTATTAGTTGCTTCTGGAAGGGCTGCTAACACGGGGGGTTGGGGAGGGAGAAAGTCTTCGGTAGTTGTGCTACTTGAAGATCCTCCAGTTCTACCAATAATCTCGACAATCAAGGGAAATCCCCACTTAAGTAAAGCTAAGGTCAGTAATAAAGAGAGAATGACATAGTAGCGAGATCTTTGCTGCTTCGCTCTAGACTTATAGCTTCTTTTTTTTCTCATGAGCCCAGTTTACCAAATCTGATTGATAGAAACACGTTTATTCTTTATTCTCTCTTGTGGGTATAATCTGAATTACCAGCGGTGGTAGTTCAGTTGGTAGAACGTCTGCTTCCCAAGCAGAAGGTCGAGGGTTCAAATCCCTTCCACCGCTCTCAGTTGCCACTTGCCTGTTTCCAATTGATATTCTTATAGGTCTATAGTAAAATATAAACTCATGAAAAGATCTATAGAGCAATCAGAATCTGGAAAATTAACTCATTCTGAAAAACTAAATAATAGTCGGCCGTCCGTTGCCTTAGAAGGCCCTGTTTGTGCTGGCAAGTCTACGTTACTTGGAACCTTGTCCGGATATGGTTTTTCAGGCATTAATGAATATTCAGAATATGTTTCTTCTACTAGAAAAGATTTTCCTATTTTTCCTCCAAATTCACCTGATGTATCCAAGGCTAGTTTCCAATTCTTCTTGGAACTAGAAAGGCAACGTTTTCAGAGCATGTCTGATCAAATAGTTTCAGGACCAACGATTTTGGATAGAAGCATACATACACTATTAGCCTTTGAGGTGGGAGCCAAACAGCTTACGGGAATAGATATATTACCTTGGGCTACAAAATTTGTATCAAATCATCCAGAAAATATAATTTGGCCTAATCATATAGTTTATCTTGACTTAGCCCCTGACGAATCCTTATTGAGGGCAAAAAAAGAAAATCATAAAACTGCAGATTTTCTTTTTGATTCTGGTTTCAACCAAGGTTTTTGTTCCTACTTCTTAAAATTGAAGGAACTTTATCCTTCGTGTGTAACATTTATTGATGCTTCTAATTCACGAGAGCAAGTTGTCCAAGATGTTTTAGGCTTATTGTTTTAACAAAAATTTAATATCTGTTTCAATTCTGGAACAAAACCAATTACTGGCTCGATTTTTCTGTACTCAATTCCAAAGTTTTTAATTATATTATCTTTGTCCTCGCTATCGTCAATAATTGTGCTTTCACCAGGTCGTAGTTTATGTAAAGACAGAGATCTACCAAAAAATAAACTATTACCATGTCCGTCTGCATCACTTTTCATAACCTTAAGATCATAAGAATTTAAAATACCATCGAAGATTTTATTCAATCTTAATGCCGGAACCGTCCACCGAGTGAATGAATCCATATTGTCTGTAGCGATGAATACTTTCACTCCTTTATTTTGAATAGTCTTAATCAAGGGTAATACTTCAGTACTCACATATTCCATTTTCCGACAACCTGTTACAAATTCGTCAAACACATTCTTTCGATCCAGATTAGAATTCGAAACAATATTGTCAATTATATCTTCGCTTTTACATTCACCTTTCATCCAAGGTTTAATAAGATGATGTAATTTACCAAAAAGAGTATTTTCAATTTCTTGAAACAAAAGGTGGTTTTTGTGGTGAGGATCTTCTAAATGCCCCCAAAACTTTGATGCCGACAATGTCCCATTCCAATCAAGAAAAATTGTTTTGTATTTTTTCATTTAGAGATTCCTTTAGGGTTAACTTAAGATAATAATTAAAGTATATATCATGGGTTTCTTTAAATAAAATATCTTTTTCGCGTTTTCTAATGGTTGATTCTTTATCATGAATATGCAAGGCAAGATATTTCATTTCAGGGATTATAAAACTATCATACTTGGCTATCAATTTTGTTACTAATGATGTCTCTTCGAAACCATATTTTCCAAAAACACCACTACAACCCTTAACGGTTAAAGCTTTTTTTCTGTCTACAATAAAAAGACCACCTAAAACCATATTAGTCAGCATCCACGGTCCGTAAAAACCATTTTTTGGCCAATTTCTAAGATTGTCCGTATTTTTTATTATCTCAAACGTTTTATCTATAAATTCTTTGTCTTCTTCACACCCAATCCAAGAACTTTGATATATACAATAAAATCTGAAATCATTGTTTTGCAAGAAGAGTGTTGACAAGTCTACATCAATTTCTTTAAGGCTTATAAAGTTAAACAAACTAAAAGTAACAGAGTTTCTTTGTTTATGAATTCTTAAATGTTCCACGAAACTGCGAGGGTGAACTATTATGTCAGAATCAACAAAGGCGACTAAATCATTTTTAGCTTTGGACAAACCAACATTACGTGAGTAAAATCGTCCTTGATTATCGTCAAGTTCAATAAGGCTTATCTTACCCAAGAATCTAGGATTGATGGTTATAGTAGCTGGGAATTTCTTTGATCCATCATCTACCACAATTACTTCGGCTTCAATATTTCTAATGGCTTTAAAGATGTGTTCTAGACACAGATTTATTGTGTTTTTAGTGTTGTGATACGGTACTACAACACTAAGACTGGGCAGTTCCCAATTTTCTAACAAATCTAAGCTTCCATAATTATTATTATGGTCAATTACTTTTTTGCCAAGAGAATTGAGGGGATATTTTCTAATCATCGGTTTTTGGTTTATAAATTATTGAACCAAACACATTTTTCTTAAATTCAGCCATTAAGGAAAAGAATGGTGGTAGACTATGAAAGATAATAACCGGAATACTAAATAAGGACACCAAAATTAAGGGTAAAAAACCAATGGTTTTATGGTGAAACCCAGCATAGGAGAAAATCTCAGGGAAGTTTTTGTAAACCAGATAATATTGTAGAGGACCATAAATAATAACGGAAAGATAAGCAAATAAAATAATGGGTAAACTATCGGTAAATATGGGAGAAATTAATGCAGTCAGAACCAAAGATCCGGAAGTAAGCCACGCCAGAGCAGAGACAAACCCTTGAACGGTAAAGAGTGTTGAAGAAAATAAATTAGTAATCTTTAGTTTGTGTCGAAACTTAAAAACATGCCTAAGATAGTTAAAGTACTTCATTGGTCCCCAAAACCAAACAAATTTTTGATTCCAGTTGCCTTTAATACTCTTAGGTGAATTTGCCAACTCCAGTTGTGGTAAGGGATATATGTGCAATCCTTTACTTTTAATCAGGTATCCAAGAAATAAATCTTCAGTAATATTTTCTGTGGGGAAACCACCCATCTTTTTTATTGTAGATGTTTTTACAAATAAACCATGCCCGACACAATGAGCATTAGCGTACTTTTTCAAGAATTTATTCTTGTAGATAGATTGGCGTAGTAATCGGGGGATTTCATGAGTTAATGTCCATCTTGACTGAAGAATAGCGAGTGTTTGCAAAAACATTCCTTTAATTCCTCCACCAATTTCCTGAAAATTGTTTAAGAATACGGCTGATTGTTGAGCAACTTTGAGCTTAGGATAGCGTATGAGAAGACTAAAGAATCCAATGAATGTATTTGGATGAGGTTGAGAATCAGCGTTATAAACAACTATAAAAGAATTATCATCATCGATTTGGTCTATGGCAAAGTTCAACTGATGTGCCATAACACCTTTAGAGTTGGGGTAGTCTAGGACAGATATAAAAGAATCAAGCTTATTTTCTTTTATATATTTACCAACCATTTCGTTAGTCGACGGTCCAACAATTTTTTTATCAAACTCTCTTTGAGTAGTTATAACCACCACTTTTAAATTAGAAAACGTCTTAAATTTATCCACAAAATAATCTAATGTTTGAATGATAATTTTCTGCTCTCTCAATACAGGAATCAAAACATAAAGATTCAGTGAATTCTTGGGGCTTAAACCCTTTGGTTTTTTCTGATTCTTTTTGAGCCAATTAAATGATTGGGATAGAAAAACTAAAGTTGATAGTCCACGAAAAAAAATAATGCTAGAGATGGCAAAAAGTAGGTTTTTCATAATGGAATTATATTTTGATGCCAAACCTTATTCTTTAGTGGCTCCAAGCGACCTACTTTATTGGGTTCAATTTTAAGATTGACTGTCATCAGATATATTATGTCCCAGCCTATTAATAATAATCGATGAATTTCTAACATTTCTTTAGTAATCCATGGAGAATTGTAAGACTGGAGGAACAACTTGGTCTCTTTTTTATTAAGGAAATGTAGATATATAAACTGAGATATGTCACAAGAAAATGTGTCCCATCTACAATCAGCCCAATCTAAAAAAGCTAACCTACCATTATCTTGCCTAACCATGTTCTCACCATTCAAATCTCCATGAATTAGACAACAATATTCACTCTTAAAGACGACTTTCTTATCTAAATTGTGAATGTCTTTTTTGATTATCCTAATAGTTTCAAGAACTGTCTTATTTATTAACTTGTTTTTACTCCCCTTGAGACTAATAAGCGGATCCGTAACAAATACTTTTAAAATCACCCTGGGATCATAGGTACCATTAACAAGAAAATCATCTTCTGGAATGTATTTATTAATTAGGTTTTTATTTTTTCTAGAAAAACTATGTAATTTTTTTAGGGCCTTACCAGATTCGATAATAAACTGGTCAGTTTTTCTATAATTTGGCTCAAAAACCAATTTTTGTTCCGCAATGAAACCAGGAAAATTACGAGGAGTTAATTTAAAGTAAGGTTTAGGAACAAATTTTGTATTTGCTAATAATTTTTGAGCGTAAAACTCTCTATTTATGGCATCAGATTGATCATGGGGTAAAAATTTAAAAAAAACATTACTTAGAGTAAAAGTAGAATGGATAGTATCTTTAAAATGATTAACCCAACTATTCTCTGTTAATTTCATTAAAGGTAATATTTTTATAATCCTTTTTCACCAAATGATGTTTTAGCTTTCCATCAGTTAAGACATCTACTTGTTTTTGACGTTCTTGATTGTACGAACTGTTAAGGGTTTTGTCATAGAAACCTGGATGTAAAATTACCTCAGTTACCCCATCCGGAGCATTGTCAAGTAATTTAATCAAATGATTCTTAGTTAATTTACCTACATCGTAAAAATCAAACTCACTATGGTTTGGATGAATCAATCTAGGACACTTCATGTCATGAAACCAACGGGTAGGTAAATTATATTTAAGTAAAAACTGGCAAAAATTTATAGTAAAACCTTCAGCTAAATACAAAGCATGATGATTATTAATATGATCTGGCTTACCCAGCTCTTTACTAAAACGATTCATTTGTCTTTCAAATTCTTCAAACACTTCTTTCCACTCATTTTGTGTCAAAACAATCTGCTTACTTAAGGCTGCTTTTACTTTGCCATTTTCGCCAAACAAAGTGTTGTTCTTATTCAAGAAGGTACCTGGACCAGACACATTAAGGTGAATTCCCACAGAGATTCCTTTATCAACTGCCTGTTTGTATGCATCTTTATATCTCGGTGAGTTAACAAACAAGCTTGCACTTTTAACAACCCCTTTTTCTGCAGATTTAAAGATTCCTAAATCAACCAATTCTGACCAACCCAAATCATCAGCGTTAAAAATAAACGATTTCACGACCAGATTTTACCATTTTCACCTAAACCTAGATATATTTTTGATTAAACTCTCAATTTACCCTTGCCAATCTTTTAAATTAAGGTATTAAATTAGCCAATATTTTTCAAATAGGAAACCGTATTTTTAGAATCATTCTTGTAACTATTGAGAAGTTTTTCTATAAATTCCAAGATACCTATCGTTATGTTCAATACTAGCTGGCATACCAAAGACATAACCATTCTTGTACACTCCGAGGAAATCTTCTACTACCATCTGATTAATCTTTTCAGGATCATAAACCATGTCTATCATCCACTCGTAGCCTTTTTCCTTGGCGTTATCCTTGTTTATCTCCTTATTAATCTCAAACTGTTTTTTATTTGCCATATACACACATCTTATTCTCTTAGTCCATTTTTTTCAAATACCTTCCTTGTATTTTTTTCTTTCATCCACCATAATGATGGCGATGGGTTTTAATCAGTATCGTCAACGCCAAAGCAATCTTTATCAACCGGGCTCTAAAGTTCCTTTTTCTGTCAGCCGTTCCAAGATCGACATGTTCAAAGACTGTCCTCGTTGCTTCTACATGGACCGTCGCCTTGGTTTGCCCAAACCTAGCATCCCCGGTTTTTCCTTGAACAACGCTGTTGACAATCTTTTTAAGAACGAATTTGATCTTCTTCGTAAAAAAGGTGAAAGTCATGAACTAATGAAGAAGTACAAGATTGACGCTATCCCTTTCAAACATCCCAAATTATCTGAGTGGCGTGATGACTACTACAGGTACGTTGGTGCAGCCGTAGTTCATCCTGAAACCAACCTTAAAATCACCGGTATTGTTGATGATATCTGGCAAACTCCCAAGGAAGAACTCTTGATTGTGGACTACAAATCTACCTCTACTACCAAAGAAATCAATCTTAATGATAAGTGGAAGAAAGGCTACAAGCATCAAATTGAACTTTATCAGTGGATCTTTAGACAACTAGGCTTCAAAGTTTCAGACACCGGCTACATCGTCTATGCTAACGGTCGCAGGAACAATCCTCGTTTTGACGCCAAACTCGAGTTTGATCTGACAATACATCCATTTAAGGGTAGTGATTCTTGGGTAGAACCCGTTTTAAAAGACATTAAAGACTGTTTAGAGTCTGATGAACTACCCAACCCAGGAGTAGACGAAGAGGGGAATATGTGTGAGCACTGTGCCTACAAAAAAGCCTCTGCTGAAAAAGTAGCTCAAATGAAAAGGGCGTGAAAATTGAACAATAAATTTTTTACTCGTTTTTAGTGGTCTCTTTCTAGAATAAACTTCATCAATGTCTCAATCTTGCTTCTAGCAGGTTCTTTATTAAGAAACCCTAACTCATTTTTTAGTATCTCCAGAGCCTCTTTTTGGTATTTTTTTGCTTTTTTCTTCGCGTAATCAATACTGCCATATTCTTTCATCTTTTTTAGAACCCACTCTACTTCTGTGGCTGTTTTTTCACTCTGATCTTTTTTTAGGAACTTCTCTAGTTCTTTCCTATCTTCCTTACTTGCATTGTTTAGTAGGTGAATTAGGATAACCGTTCTTTTACCTTCGTATATATCATTACCTTTGGTCTTTAAACCTTTAAAATCACCCGTTACATCTAGTAAGTCGTCTACAAGCTGAAAACATCTACCTAGACTCCTGCCAAACCTGGTTATCTTCTCTATTTCATCCTCTTTTGCACCAGCAATCATCGCTCCTAGCCTCATTGGGCCGGCAATACTGTAATAGCAGGTTTTACCATCAGCTATGAACTCCCAGTCCTCATCTTTCATGTCTAACCTATTCTCCTGTGTCCATTTTTGTTCTACTCCTTGACCAATCGCTGTTCTTAAAAGCATTCGGGAAAACTCTTTACCGATCTTCATTTTTAAATCTGTACTCAATAAGGGGTGGTTTTCACTTAGCATTCTCCACATAACTAAATGAAGAATATCTCCTGCATTAATCGCCTGTTCTACTCCGTAAAGCTTGTGTAGAGCTGGTTTACCCCGCCTCATCTCCGAATTGTCTTCAATATCATCATGTATTAGTAGCCACTCCTCAGATACCTGCATGGCTGCAGCAGTCATTAAGGCTCTGCTTCTTTCACCTCCTAAGGCTTCAGTAATTAGGCACAATATGGTGGGGCGCAAATACTTACCTTTTCTTTCTGGGTAATCAAGAGCGATTTTCCAACAAAAGTCAACATCTCCCTTGTACTCCTTTGGAATAACAAAGGTTTTGGGGAAATCGGTACTTTTAAGAGACTTTTCTATTAACGGCCACACTTCCTTTTTGCACTCCTCCAGTATCTCCATTGATTCTTCTTTTAAGCTCATACTTCAGATTATACCTGCTCTTAACAACTTTACAGGGTAAAATGTACTTTACCTGCCAAGGTAGCTCAGTTGGCTAGAGCGGCGGTATCGTAAACCGCAGGTCGTGGGTTCGATTCCCACCCTTGGCTCCATCTCTCCTTGTTAATTCTATTCTTTGTTGTTAGACTGAGGTTCCAGTTACCAATGACTGGTTTTTTAATGTCTACTCGATACATATTTACAATTGGCGGAGTTCTTTCTGGTCTGGGCAAGGGAATTACTACTGCTTCTTTAGGATTACTTCTTAAACAAAAAGATTTCTCGGTCACTGCAGTCAAAATTGATCCTTACATTAGCCTTGACGCAGGCACCATGAGACCAATGGAACACGGTGAAACCTTTGTCACTGCCGATGGGGGAGAGATTGATCAGGATCTAGGCAACTACGAAAGATTTTTAGGTGTTGAACTTAGTAAAAACAACAACATCACCACGGGCAGAATCTATCAACAAGTCATTCAAAATGAGCGTTCTTTTAAGTATCAAGGTCGTGATGCTCAAATCTTCCCGGACCTAATCAATGAGGTTAAGAATCAGATTTACTCTCAATCTAAAGGTTATGATTTTTGTTTGGTTGAAATTGGCGGAACAACAGGGGACTTGGAAAACCTACCTTTCCTTCATGCTGCTAGAGAAATCGGCAATGAACATCCAGCTATTTATCTTATGGTCACCTATCTTCCTTATCTCAGAAACGTCGGAGAGCTAAAAACCAAACCTACCCAGCACGCTGTTGCTGCTCTCAGAGAAGTCGGTATTTTTCCAGACTTTATCATTACCCGTAACGAGATTCCTATCGACAAACCTAGGCGAGAAACCATATCCAAGCGTTGTTTTATCGATCCTGAGAAGATAATCGATAATCCAGACACAGACTGCACCTACTCAATCCCCTTACTTTTTGAAAAAGAAAAACTTGCAGATAAGATCTTGGATCAACTTTCTCTCAAACCAAGAAAAACAGATCTTCGTGCCTGGAAGCGTCTCGTAAACAATACTCGTCATCCTAAATCACACATAAGAATTGGTTTAGTGGGTAAGTACTTTACTTCAGGTAACACTATTCATAAAGACGTCTATATCTCTGTCTATGAGGCTCTTAAGCACGTAAGTGGTAAGTTGGCTGTAGATATTGAGGTTGTCCCTGTGAACTCTGAAGAAATTCAAAAAAGTAAAAACCCTGACAAATATCTGCGCGATTTGAAGCTAGATGGTTTAATTGGACCTCAAGGTTGGGGGAATCGTGGCACAGAGGGGATTATTACCACCATTGGTTATGCTCGTCGTAAAAAACTCCCATATCTTGGTCTTTGCTTTGGTATGCAAATGGCAGTAGTTGAGTTTTCCCGTAATGTCGCTAGGCTTGAAAATGCCAACTCTGTTGAGGTTAAGGCCAGAACACCTCACCCAGTTATCCACATAATGCCTAAGCAAAAAGAGTACCTCAAGAAAAAACAGTACGGAGGCACCATTCGTCTAGGAGACTGGCCTTGTAAGATCCAACCATCTACTCTGGTTGAGTCTTTGTATCTCAGGCATAGCGATCTTAAGAAATCAGACTCTCCTTTCACCATTATGGAAAGACATCGTCATCGTTATGAATTTAATCAAGAATACAGGGACAAGCTTGAGTCTAAAGGGCTGATCTTCTCTGGCACATCACCAGATGGTCAATTGATCGAGGCTATTGAGCTTCCTGTAGACAAGCATCCCTTCTTTGTTGCCGTTCAGTTTCACCCTGAATACAAGTCAAATCCACTATCACCACACCCACTATTTCTCGGTCTGATTAAAACCGTTCTAGACTTAAAAAAATAATTTTCGATCCTGATTATCTTGGTATGCTTAGAATCATTCCTTTAGCGATTAGGCTCGGATTGGATCCAATTGCTTCTTGATTAGCCTCATAGATCTGTGTCCATGCATAACCATCACCGTAGGCTCTAACAGCAATGTCCCACAAGTAATCACCTGCTACTGTTGTGTAACTATCGCCATCGATAGTGATAACAGCTTCATTTAATTCTTGTTCAGCTACTGTAATTTTCTTTACTTCTACTTGAGGAATGGTTAATTCTGTGCCTGTTTCAATCTGGTTGGCATCAATGATTTGGTTTGCGATTACGATGTCTGTAAAGTTGTATCCAGACTTATAGAATTTTTCAGCAATACTCCAAAGATTATCACCCTTTTCGACAATATAGGTAACAGGTAAGTTCTCTGGTTTTTCTCCTTCAACGATCTGAGTTAATGTATCTGTGCCTGAGCTCAGATCTTCCATCTTGTTTATCGATTTGAAGTAATTAATCATCAAAGTACCTACTACCACTATGACTACACCACCCATGATGGTACTAATCAACGATTCATTTATCTTTAGGGTTTTTAGTATCTCTTTTAGTTTTTTCTCCACTTATAACTCACCTCCTTTTTCATCATCTTATATATCAAGACTATCTTCGTCAAGGGGTGTCTTAATAATAAACCAAACTCCATTACAGGGTCTTTTATTTTTTAAAAAAGAGCTGTTACAATAAATACATGAGGAAATACATAATAGGAGCCACATCAATGCTTTTCGTCCTAGGTTTAGGTGTCAGTGCCTACTATTTCGGCACACAAAAATCCACAGATATACAAGAAACAACACCCAAGGATACAGGAGAGCAAATATCTGAAACAGAGAAAAATTTGCCAACAACTAAACTCTCTCCAACATCCCCATCTCAACCAACAGTTAATGTCTCTGAGCAAATTGTGGCAGCAATAACCAGTAAAAACACTCAACCTCTAGAAGGGTATATGGCAAACACCGTTCAGGTGCGACTTGAGTCTTCTGGATGTTGTGGACCAATAACAAAGGCCGAAGCCATGAGTCAACTATCCTATCTAGACCCAGCAGTTGGGTGGAGCTTCGACTCAACCAATCCAATCATAATTGATTTGGCAGCAAATGCTTCAAACTATTACGGTAGTGATTGGATAGTCGGGGTTGCTAGTAATGAATATGTCGTTTCTTTTAAACTCAATAGTCAGAATAAAATTGAGGCTTACAACTTAGGAGCTTCTTATAAACTACTGATTCCTTAATTTTAAGTCAATAAAAAACCTGGAATAGGTCGAGAAACATAGGCTTATTTCAACTCAGAAACTTTCAATCAAATTCAATATTTTTTGTTAAGCCTCTTTTTCTACTAAAATCGTACACTCGCTTACTAAGGCAGCCACAGCTCCGATTGCAGCCAGTGTTGGAAGCAGTAGTGCACCCACAACTCCAAAAGTTAAAGGTAAGGCTAATAAATCTCGTCCCTCCTTATTTTTGATCGTTATTTTTCTGATATTACCTTTTTGAACAAGTTCTTTTATTTTTTTAACTAGTTCTTCACCGGTAACTTGAAAAATTTCTTCTGTAGTTTTTTTATTTTTACTCATATTTATATTTTAAACCATTTGCGGGGCTGACGGGGCTCGAACCCACGACCTTCTCCGTAACAGGGAGACACTCAATTTATTTAAGTCGATCAAGAACAGTTAGTCTATTAACCTTTTATTTAGAAAATTGTTAGAAACTTCCAAAAACTAGTTTTTCAGAATTTCTTTTAACTGAGGTCTGTCGAGATATTTATCAACGATTTTTTCACTTTCATCATAGCTGTGTGTGTCTTTGTAAATTGTTATGTGAATGAGTTCATGAATGACGGTTTCAACAAACTCTTTCCTACCTCCGCACAAATAATGACGAGCATTAATGTTTCCTGTATTTTCGTTAAACCAACCTTCATTACTAAAACTGTGCACATAACAAACAGTATTTTTATTAGGAAGCACAAGTTCTAACTGTTTAAATGCTTTTTCCACCGGTTTGGCAACACTCTGCCACCAATCAGAAACCTCCAGTAAAATCTTTCTTTTGCTTACACAATAGTAAACAATACGACCAATTGAGGGCTTAATTACTGAACGAAGATTCTCATATTCTTTGCGATGAAAAATGAAACTTAAGACTTCTTTTAACTCTTCTTTTATGCTGTATCGGAAAAAAACTTTCATAAATATATTCTAGCTGATAAAAAGCAAAAAGAGTGAATCTGAGGGTAGAGACCCACTCTTTTTTATTAATGTTCAAGAATCTCCAGTTCAGTGTATGTGTTTATAACCTCGTCAACTTCAGAAGTAGCGTTCGTTTGTGGAAATTTTTCCTGAACGATACTAACAAGGTTTTTTCTTGTCTGATGGTTTTGGAGGAGATTGGTGATAAAAACAGCCACTTCAGACATCTCAAGTGGACCCTCAAGTTCGAAATATGCAAAGTGCGAGTCAAGATCTTCTCTGGTTTTGAAACGCTGATTAATTTTCATGATGGCCCCCATTAGACAGAAATTCGTCTGGTGCATAAGGAAGCTGAGTGGGTCTAGTTGCCGCACACCCTCCTCCACAAAAACTGTCACAGTTTTGGCAAGATTTAGGTAGCCACTTTAAACTTCTGAACTTTTCAAGTCCAGACCCTTGCCAAATTTCTTGAAGAGATTGTTCTAAAAGGTTGCCATATATGCCACTTGCAACAGTACAACCCTTTACATCGCCATTAAAGCAGATGTGGCCAAAACCAGTACCTTGCCAACATCCTTGAATAAGGTAGTGATATTTTTCAGGGACAAGACAAAGTGGAAAAGCATCAGCTAAGGCTGTCCTGACACCAAAGTCTTTACTCAAATTTTCCAACAGAGGAAACAGGTTTAGATAGTCTTCAATTGAAAGACGATTTTGTTCCCAATTCAATCCTGCGCGACCATAAGGTGTCAAACGGCTAACTGCATAGATTAGACTACTTCGAGTTAATCCTCGTTGACTTAGGTCTTCAACAAGAGCATGGAGATGTTTCTTATTATCATGAGTGAAGGTACTTAAAACGGTAATATTTAACCCTCCATCGAGACAAGCTTCCAATGCATTTAGGGCCTTGTCATAAGTTCCGGGAACCTTTGTGATTTGATCATGAATGTGTCTTGGTCCGTGAATAGATATTGCACCTTCACGAATACCATATTTTTTCATTACAGTGACCACATCTTTTGTAATACAGGTACCATTTGAAACAAATGACAGAAACAGCCCTAAATTGTGGGCATATCTTAGAACTTCTTGCCAGTGAGGATAGATAAAAAATTCCCCACCAAACAAGTGGACCTCGAATATTTCCGCTTCTGCAATTTTATTGAGAATGTTTTTGACATGATTTATAGAAGGGTGAGAAAAATCAAAAGTGTCTCCAACAAAACAAAAATTGCAAAATAAGTCACAAACTGGGGTTACTTCATAGTTAACACTGAACGGAGATTTCAAAGTACGAAGCTGGTTCATTTTTATCCTCCTTGTGTGAGATAAGGTACTGGGGCGGAATATAGGAAAGATTCCACCCCAGTGGAGTTGGGTTCACCCTGAGTTACAGCGGCAACGACACTTGCACTTGCCACCATACATACGGTCACGTGAGGCACTCTTTATTGGTGCCTTTGGTGCTCCTTTAACAGGAGTGAACCGGGTGATTTTCTTCATTTTTAACACCTCCTTTGGGGTTATAATGATCACCCTATGACATCATACTCCAGCAGTATGATTTGCCCTATATTATAGCATTTAAGACAAGTTGATTAATTTTTGAGAACTAGTACATATATAATCAAACTATATGGTATACAAAATTATAGAAAAACAAGACAAAGACATTAAAGACTTTTATGGAAAAACGATCAAAGAAGTTATATTTTTTTATTTGTGGGGTATACGGGAGGACATTCGAAATTTTTATGTTGCATTTTTAGATCAAGTCAAGCTTTATTTGTGTTAGGATATTAAGATGAACCATCCGACAAATACATCTATTTGGAAAGGAAAGAAAATTCGTTATACCTGGATTAAAGCTAATGATTTCTCAATGTTTTCTCCAATTACCCAAGCTTATGGAGTAGTCTTTGACGCTAAAGAGAATATATTAATTGGAAGAGAGCCGGGTAATTATTGGTGTCTACCAGGTGGTACTCCAAAGGCTAGAGAGAGCCTAGAACAAGCCTTAGAAAGAGAAGTTGAAGAAGAAGTGAACGCAGAAATAGAGAATATTCAAAAATTAGGAGTTCAAAAAGTGGAATTTCTCAAGGAAAGTAAGGTTATTTATCAGTCAAGATATATAGCGAAACTGAGAAGGTTGCTACCCCAGACAGAGGAACCAGATAAAAAAATAATTTGGGAAAGAAAACTTGGTACAAAAGAAGAGGTATTAATAGATCTTAACTGGGGGATAACTGGTAAAGCAATAATAGAAGACGCTCTAGAATTACTCCACAAGGGTTAATAAAACTATCTCTGCGGGGTATACGGGACGATGTTCAAAATTTTTATTGTCTCGTTGGAAAACCTCACCCGTAAAATATTTAGTCGTAATCTAGGTAGACTATCTTTCCTTGGCTTCTCTGTCTCCATTAATCAATTCTCTGGTCTTTACTATTAAAGCCGCTTTCATGATGATTGGAGCTTTATCTGTTCCTTCAAACCTTAGTTGTAACAAGGCCATTTCCTCGGCACTTATCCCTAAGTCTTTCGCTGATGCGTAAATCAAGTCTTCGGCTTGTCTAACTGCTTGAGTAGTTTCTTCTTCAATTCTTGACATGTCAACTATTATATCATTTTTCTAATATTTACAGGCTTAACAGAAGCGTAAAAATCATTCCAAAAAAGGGGAAAACAGATGGGTCTACGACAAATCCTGTTACCCTCTAAATATGTTTATGTGTTGAATTTTATATAGCTCTGCTTCTTTTATTTCCTAGCTTGAATTTCTTCTTCAATATTCTTAACTTCTTCAGGAGAAAGATTAAAAATATCTTCTAAACCTTTTCTTACGCCCTCTAACCATTTTTCCTTGCCACTAGCTATCGCTTTCTGAAGTGTTTCTCTAGAAAATCTGTGAACCATCTCTGCTTTTTCGTCATCGGAGATCTTAAAATCTTTAGTTAAGTTATCAAACTCTCTAGCAATACCATCATTGGGGGTTGAAAGTAATACAGCCTTAATATAGCCATATTTGGGCACATTAACAGCCTCAACGAGAAATGAAGCAATATCTAGATTTCTAGAAACTTCAGATTGTCTCAACATATAAAACAATTTAACCGTCTCTTTTAAGTTTTTAAGTGCAGGCTCATGATACTTGAGATAAATCTTTTCAATCTCTTCTGTTTTGCCACGCTTCTCTATCTCAGACTTCAACAAGGTCATTGTTTCTTTTATTTTTTCAAACTTTTCATCATTCGGAGCAATCGAATCAGCATTCAGTTTTGAAAAATAGGATTTCAAAGCCCTGTCCATAAGACTCACCACATTTTCATCAGTGACAGATTTTTCTATTAATGAAAGTGAAGCACCTCCTTTATAAAAGTATTTTTCATTAAATTCATTTTCATCTGTCCATTCTAATTCTTCTAATTTTAAGACCGAAGCCTTTTTAAGTCTCTGCAGGACTTCATCTGATGTCTTTTTTCTTCCTACCCCTCCATTTCCTTTTTCTTTACCAAGGAAATCAATCAATAAATTAGACCCCGTAACAATATCATCAAATTGTCTTTTTCTTTTTGAGGCAAACTCCTCATCGTTTTTTTTCTCTAATTCTGATTGTTCTTTAGGATAAGAAAACTCAATAGGAACCGACACGACTTTCTTATTAAGACTCAAGGAGACATATATAGGAAAGTAGACAGCATTAGAGTATGCTTCCGGCTTCACTTTTCCCCAAAAAGGACTATTTTCAGGGATCTCAAACGTTTCACCAAAAAGACTTCTTAATTCAGACGTATTTTTGAGAGCTCTTGTCCCACCAAATAAATCCAATACCGAATCTTTCTTTTTTCGTAAACCCGCCTCGACAAGCATTCGATGTATCTCAAGGTTGGCTTTTCTTTCTGAAACCGCTTGGAATTCGGGGTAGCCACGGAAATCATCATGCTTGTCTCCCAATTCTTTAACCCTTATACCTCTGTCAGGAATAACAATATCAGCCTTTCCTTCGTTTATTGGTCGAGTAATGTTAAAAACCTCTGCCACCAACTGAGTCTTTTCTATTTCTACTTGAATAAGTGCATCTCCATTTTTAAGGTGTCTACTACCTTCATCATCAACAATGATGTCTGTAACATTTTTGATAGCTTCAATTCTAGCTTGACTATAACCTCTCTTTTTCTGCTCTAAAAGCCATATTAATCCCGGCATCTTTTCTCCACTTTCTCGACTCTCTTTTGTCACCTCCAAGAGATTGACAGAATCCACAACTGTAGCCGCTTGTCTTGTTGTAGTTTCTTCAGAAAACCTTCTAGGATTTATCTCGCTGACCATCTGAGTAAAAAGAGGGGAACTACCACCATCAACAATAGAAACATTAATTCCTTTCTTGTTTAGTCGGTTAATAGACTCTAGCGCCAAAGTCCCTCTGACACTATCGGAACTTTCTCTATCCTCGGGGTCAAATTCAGGGAAATATGTAGTGGCAATAACCATGACTGATTGTTCAGGGTTAAGTTTTTCATTTTCTCCATTTTTCCTTGCTTCGCTGTCTTCTCTTATCAATGATTCGTACTTTATAGAAAGAACTTTGTAGTAATTCTCAAAATCAAAACCTTGGTCTCCTCCTTTTTCCATAGTTACACATATTGTAATACATCTTTACTGTTGGGAAAAATAAACGGAATATTTGCGGGGCTGACGGGGCTCGAACCCGCGACCTTCTCCGTGACAGGGAGACACTCCGAATATGCTATGTGTTGATTTCAGTATAGTTGACAAATAAAATCTTTTTTTATGTTATCGTTAATATAGAGCATGAAAAAAAATAATCTTTTTAAAATAATCGTCGCAATTATAACTTTAGGTGTTGTTGGTTATTTAATCTACAAAACATATTTACTAAAATCTTTCGGCAATGCTGAATACATCGAATATAAGAATGACTATTATGGGTATTCTATTAATTACCCAAACGATTGGGAACTGATATATCATCCAACTGAAGATCCTTCAACAACTCCGTTTATACAGTTTGAAGCACCACGTAATGAACATTCCAATATTCTTGCGATGATTAGTGTACATGCACAGAATTGTGTAAGTGAAATAGTGTGTCAACCGGTTGATCCTGAAATGAGATATCGTTCTACCTCAACAATAAAATCTTCTTCAATAAGTAACGCTGCTGAAATATCAATTGGTAATGAGAAAGCTTACGCATTTTCAGTTTCAGAAAATCCAATTATGGAAATGGGTGATGGTACTTTTATATACAACACATACAATTTTGTATTGAATGATGGTGATATTTCTTACAATATTAGGTATTTTGAGGGAGGTGATAGTATTAAAACTTCAGACGATTGGATCTACGAAAAGGTGGCAGAAAAAATAGTGAACTCTTTTCAGATTATCTAAATAGATTTTAAAATACATTATTAATATAAATAAAATATGATTCCATCTGTCACTAAATCTACTCCTCCAGTGGCTCCAGAACCAATTACTCCAGTTACTCCTGCAGCCCCAGAGCCAGTCACTCCTGCTCCTACACCCACTCCTCCAGTAGCTCCAGAACCAACCGATCCAGTAGCTCCACAAAATCAGGTCAAACCAGCATTGATTGCTATAGCCATGTTCATAATTTTGCAGTTTATATGTTTTAACACAATGAATTTTAATGTGTTAGCAAGTGGAATCTACCTCGGCGTTGAAAAAAATGTTGGCAAGAAGACAAATTTAATCTTCTATTTTACAATTGCAGTTTTTTTGATTATAAACGACATTTTATTTAAAAATGGTTTGTCAGACCCCGAAAGAGGTGCACAGGTTGCTTTTTTGGTCACAGTCCTCGGGGGGGCACTTGGAGCAACCTTCCCACTAGGTGTTGCGTGGGTTACTAGGAAAATAAAAAATAGAACAAAAACTTCTTGATAATATAAAAACATGAAGAATATTCTGAATTTATTTGTTGTGTTTGTGGCCTGGGGACTTTTATTAAAAGGTGCTTCCTGGGTAACCGAGCCTTTATGGGAATCAAAACTTGGTATCAGTATTTTAGGATATTTAATGAGGTTACCTTTTTTAAAAAAAGTGAAGTTTGCAAAAATATTCTTACTTTTTATGGTTTTATTCTTTTTAGGCATCTTTCTGCGGATGTTTTATTATTAAAAATATTGACTACTGGTATTGTAAATCTTTGGGTAAGCATCTCCTCCTCCACAAGTTCCCAACTTATAGAATAGAGTGGATTTTAATTAAATATGGTTTAGTTTGATGTATAGGGGTGTGTTATTACTCTACGAATTGGAAAGTGGAAAGGATTTGATTGGCTAATTCTTGAGAGTTGTTAAAATCTAAGAGGAAGGCGATCGAAAAGTTTTGTTTGGTTTGAGGATGTTGTACAAAATAAACAAAAGAATTAACTTTTATTGCTGGTTGTCCTCCAATTTTTGTTTTTATTGCAACCCATTCACAATCTGAACCGTCGAGATCAAGACAGCTTGATTTATTCTGAGATACAAACTCTTCTAGTGTTTGTTGTGATTGACTGGGGTATATTTCAATTTTTAACAATCCTTGATCTTTTTGAGGGTCAAAACCTCGGTCCTGTCCCTCGCCTGGATAGTAGTTTAAAAACCGAGCTTGATTTTCTGAACTTGTTCGATGCCAATTATTTGGTAGTTGAAACATAAAATTTGTAGAAGAATAAACTTCGTGGAATTTCCAGTTTTCTATTTGATCGGCACTTAACTGTTTTTTTAGTTTTATAAAGCGATAGGCAGTAGGACCACTGATAATGATAAAGATAATAATTAAGATTTTTATCAAAGGAAAAGATATCTTTTTTTTAGAAGCCATATTTAAATTTTAGCAGATAAAATTATTACTGCTTCGCCTTTACGGCTAACCATTCTCATACACATATTCATATTCATTTAGGAAGTTTTCACTTCTGGCGGGGCTGACGGGGCTC
>Ga0075114_10000726_pt1 | contig 19333 bp, 6 predicted proteins | sample AntAceMetag02UKM_FD_69784 | JGI IMG/M metagenome (GOLD analysis project Ga0075114, IMG submission 69784) | Saline lake microbial communities from Ace Lake, Antarctica - Antarctic Ace Lake Metagenome 02UKM | ecosystem: Environmental > Aquatic > Non-marine Saline and Alkaline > Saline | place... | reverse complement strand
GCAGATGGGGTAATGAAGCAGCAGAAAAGAGTTTCTGGTATAGAATGATAAGCGGTTTTGGAGAAGGCGAGCCATTACAATCATGGACCACAGGAATATGGTTTGGTTCATACTTCTATTTTTTAAGGGCCCCCATGAAGGCAGCTGAAGCAGCAGCGAGTAATTTTGTTAAACAGACAGGAGGGTTTTCAAATATACTTTCTACTGCATGGAAACACTTAACAGGCGGGCCCATACGTGAAACTATATGGCAAACCATAAAAGAAGCATACCTTGAAGGCTCTGTAGCTGACTTATTAAGAAGCGTCGGCATTCCTTCGCAGATTGCTGAAATAATTGTTGAATTCATACCTGGTGATGCTGGAGGAGGCGCAACTGGAATGAGTGCTGTTATTGACTGGGCTAGATTAGAACAGTTGGCTGCAAGCTTGCCTAAAATTGCGCGAACAGAAGCAATTAGTGTGGGCAATATGAAGCTTTTGGGATTAGAGCTTAGTATCCAGGGGGCACAAAAGGCCGCTAAAGCTGTTAATGAAACTTATGCCAGCCGTGGTGAATCTAAAACTGTAACGCAAGAAAATGTGCTTAATCTAACATTAGACCAATACAGTGCGCTTACAACTTCAGGGATGTTGCATGGTGAAGCCAACTTAGCATCACTTATAGCCCTTGGTAAAGGATCGCTTACAATAAAAGATGTTGCAAGAATGAAAGGATACAAAGACAGCCATGTATTTGCATCTGAAGTTTTAGGTATACAGTTGCGGCCTACATTGGTATCAAAGAAACAGCTGCTGCCTGGATTTGGCCATGCAATTGGCATACCGATTCAGGGGCTAGATTTCAACATAGGCGCAGACGGCACTTTTATGATGAGCAGAGAAGCTCATAATGTGAGGAATGAAGGATATAAAGCTGTGTTAAGCATGGTAGCAGTAGAACTTGGCATAGAAGCAGATTCTAAAGGAAAGTACGATTTCAGAGGCGCGATTACAAACGATATTGCAAGGGGAGGCAATGGTATTATAAAGACAAGCCACGGGGAAATTTCTATAAATGAAGATGGAAGGCTCATTATAATTGATTCAAGAATGCCATCCGGGCATGCCGGAAGAAACGAACGCGCCTGCTATGCGAGGGATGCGGCAGAGGCAGTTCATGAGGATGCAGAATTAGCTGGTTGGGAAAATTTTGCAATAGAGGAAGGCATAGCAACCCAGGAACAGATAGAGGCTGGAGAACTTTCTGATTTACTACAGGATTATATAAATGGTGAAGGAGAATTAAAAACAATAGCAGAAAAAGCAGAAGAACTTCATCAGGCGGCAGTAGAGGCAGAGGCAGAGTTTATTGTGGAGCATATGCAGGGCATACGTTTACATAGAATGGAACTTAACAGAGGTGGAATAACAATGGAATTAACAGCTAAGTTGCAGCAGCTGTTAAATGAAAGAGTAGGCAAAGAAACGGAATTAAATATATTAAAATTAAAAGACAAAAACATAATAGAGCTACAATACGGCGCAGATAGTAGAGTGGGGCCTAAAGTCTATAAAGGACGTCAAACAATTGCTGCGCATACTCACAACCACACGCCGTTACCAAGCCCACTTGATGTGCGTACAAGCAGGAACAGCAAGCTTGACGGAACTACATGTTACATTGTGATGCCAAGAGTGGGGCGGGTGGAATTTAGAACAACGGTACCAGCTACAAGTTGTTGGTCAGTTGCTTTTCCTGGACAAACCCTTCCTGTCTCGTCTGGGCAAAAGGCAAGTTATGATTCGCAAGCATATGGTTTAATTCGTTCAGAAGCTATGACTGCAGCCCATGCTGGTGAATTTAACACCGAGGCAGACTGGCAGCAGTGGTTTACTGAACACACCGATGAAATAAAAGCCTGCGGTGTGGAGCTTACCTTTACACCGGCCAGCCAGCTTTCTGCAGATGTGCTTGCCGAATCTGCTACACCGGGAGAGCAAGCAGAACAACAGGTCAGCTTGGAGCACAGTAGGGACCTTGATATATTCATATCAAGCGATGGCAGTCAGCGGTCCAAAGATAGTGAAAGACCAGAAGTGTCTGTTGAACCAACAAGTGTGAAAAGGCCCGAGGAAGGGGAGAAGCCTGATGATGAAGATAAAATATCCGAACAAGAAAAAACAAAAGAACCAATAATTACAATAGCGCCAGAGCATAGAGGCATGATGTTTGAGAGGATGTGCTTTGATATAACTGCTGAAGAAGTGCGAGCATTAATCAAAGATTCAGCATTTAATACTATGACAGTAGGCGAAGCATGCCTGCGGCTCGGTACCACATTATCAGAGGTTGCACAAAAAATGGGGCATTGCGAAGTATTGCCTGATAAAGGAATAGGGTATAAGGATAAATTACATGATATTTGCTGTACTCTTGGCATAGAAGACCCTAAAAAACTTGTAGAAAGAATAGAGCAAGGAGCAGGCGAGGTAATAGACGAATTAGCAGAACAGTTAGAGAGCGAAGGATATCAAGAACAGGCCGAATACCTTAGGTGTAATAAAGGCCGTATTATTAAGAGCATTGCAGCAAAAATGAGAAAGAAAGACTTCAAAGAAATTAATCTTGATGCTACTTTAGGGGATATTTTAGGAGATGTGATACATGATGCATTTACAAGAACAGTAGTAACGGTTGTTGAAACTGTTGTTTTTGAGTATGAGGAAACCATCAAAGACAGAACACTACGTAATCTCGTTGCTTCTAAGATAGCGGATAAATTAGGTACCAATTTAAGGGAGGATGTTACAGTTCATATTGATGTAGAAGGTAATGTTGATGTAATTGATTCTTTATACACTGATCCAGAACCTTTTCCCCTTAGCGGAGAAAATCAAAACGGCGGGGTAAAGAGGCTTAATCAGATGCTTAACAGCGTAATGCATAATCCTAATGCAACGCTGACTGTAATCATAGAAGGTGACAGTGGTGATGTGCAGGAAGACAGTGGTGATGTGCAGGATGGCAGCGGAAAAGAAACAAGGACAATTACAGCAGATTCTACTGTAAGCAATGTAAGCATAACAACATCAGATGGAAAGGTTTCGGTTGCCATAAGTGTTGCGCAGACTGAAAGCACTCAAACCATAGTGCAGCAGCGTGTAACAGACAAAAACGAAAAAACGACAGTAGTAATACACGAAACCATAGAAACCTCTGATGGCAGGACATATCATGTATTGGGTGAATGTCTCCATAGGATTGATGGTAATATACATTATACATATACGCCTGTTTATGTAGAAGAAAATGGGCAACAAACGCTAAAAGAGTGGCAGGTAACAAAACGAACTTACGATGTAAACGAAAAGAGTTATCAAGTAGAGTATGATGAGCAGACACAAGAGGTGAGCAAGGTAACAACAGAAGACGGGCAGGAGCTTAGCGGGGAAGAAATGCAGGAGCACAATGACATATTAAAGCAGCTGCGTGGAAAAAAGAGCCATACAGAAAAAGCCGAAGATGGAAGAAGCTCTGTGAAGTATAAAGTAACAGAAACAGACAAAGACGGCAGGCCCATGTCATATACAAAAACAGGCCGTTCATGGACAACAAAGGATATAAAAACCATATTAGCAAAAGAAGGCAGAACATTAGAGCAGGCAATACAAGAAGAACTATACATCAAGGAAAAGATAGAGCTGCATAAAGGCCAGCGCGTTAGGGTAATACAGCAAAAACGCGTTATTCCTTGGCTTCGTCCAAAAGAGGAAGAAAAAGACAGCCTTGAGGATGTTGTAAACGACCAGATTGCGCTTTGTGAGCTGTTCCACACAGACCATAAAGGCCATGCAGACCATGCAACTGCTATGACAGTAGAGAAGATACATCAATCCGCTGCTATACATCAGCTTATGTCAACGCATAATACATTTTTTGAAATACCAACAGGCACAGGGAAGACCTTTTATATATTTATGATTTGTGCAATGGTTGCCAAACAGCAAGGCATAAAGATGGTGTTTATCACTCATAATGAGGAGCAGCACGAAAAAGAAAGCAAAGAGACCAACGAACGTAACGAGCTATTTGATAAAATAGGCATAGAGAAGTTTAATTTTAACCAGGAGAAAATGCGCGCATTATTTGGCGATGATGCGGCAATGAGAGCTAAAGTGCTAAGCGAGCTTGAAGCTGCGGATGTTGTTTATATGACAGCCAATTCATTCATGTTCTTTGACTTGGCTGTAAGAAACGCACAGTTGGCAGGACATGTAAGCGCAGGCTATGCCAGTGCAATATGGGATACGGTATTTAAAGGAACAAAGATTATACACGATGAGGCTGATACGGCATTTTTTAGAAACAGGGTTCAAACAGGAAAAGACCCAAAGCCGCTAACTGATACTGAAAAAAGAGTCCAGAGGATGTTGCATCATGCATTCTTCAGAGATTACTTATACGTAAAATATAAAGATAAAGACGGTATGACCCACGAAGGAAGGCTAATAGATATAGAAGATCCGTTAAAAAGGCATGAAGCGGAACTTTCACTCCTTAGAGCCAGCGCCACAGTTGAGATGGATGAATCAGACGGCAAGAAGAGAAGGGATATTAAAGAGATTAGCTATACAGAATATCTTGCTGCTATGGAAAGCGGTAAAAAGGTTTCAGTAAAAATAGGCGATAAAGATTACAACGCTAAGGTTATCCAGCTAAACGATGTTCATTATGATGAAAAGGTTGTGATGGCACAGTATGAAGAATGGTGCAAACTTATGCATATTGATGAGAATCTGGAATTAAAACACGAGTATGATATGTGTATAAGCGCCCGCCGAAATGCGCTAATACAGCTTGATGGCCCGAATATAGGGCTTAATGACTACTATGATGAAAACAACCCACAATGGTACCTGATGATTAAACCGGCGCCAGCGGGAGTTGTTACGCCGGAGCTCCAGCTATCTGATCCGTATTTTGCGGGAAATACAGAACTTTTATTTAGTGAATATAAAAAGGCGGAGATAAAAAAATATGTTGAAACAGAAGCAACGCCTGATTCAGAAGCAAAAGACCCAGTAAAAGCTCAAAAAGAAGCTGAAGCAAAAAATGCTACCCGCGCGGAATTAAAGCAAAGGTTAGAAGCGCGCGAGGAGTTAGAGGAAACAATAAGAGACAAAGGCGTAAGAACCAGCAGCGGTGAGATAAAGAAAGATAACGCAGAGGTAATACAGGGGCAGGTTGAGCAAGAAGGCGTGGCTAAGCAGGCAAGAGATACGCTTGAGCTTCTGGAGCTTACAAACTGGGCAAGCGTAACAACAATGCAGAGCGCGGTAAGAAGAGCTAGAAACGTGGGAGCTGATTTTTCAGGGTTTACAGGAACACTTAAGGGTGTCGAGCAATTCACGCAATTATTCTACGGCTTAAGTGTTGCAAGAGGCGCCTACCGCGCCGGGGAACAAACATCAGAGGCTGCGCAACGAGAAGAAGAGTATTTTTATAATAGGATTAGCAGTCTTCAAGCGATAAAAGACGTAGATCCAGCGCTAGATAAAATTTTTGCTGAAATTGATTCTAACCCTTTAATGTTACACCCTATTTTTTATAATGGCTTAGGATTTAAGGATGAAGAAATTATGAAAGATCCAATTATAAAGAAATTACTAGCTAAAGGCCCTAAAAGTTACGTTATATTTGTTAAAAAGCAGGGGACTGGCTGGCTAAGGTTAGAAGCAGGCAAAGATCCTGTAGACACAAATATTAACGAGGTGAAAGACTATCTTAGCAAAGGTAACAATGCCCAGCAGCGGGTTGCGTTCTATTTCAATACTTCAGCAACAAGGGCAACAGATCCTAAATATGCACACGCCGTGGAAGAATTTAAGAGTGTTGTGGGGAAGGCGCATATCAGACAGTGTGAAGTGGATGGGGAAAGAGTGGAGGCAGTAGATGTTGCATTATTATCAAAGGAAGAAGCAGAAGCGGTCATAACTGAAGCAAGAAAGCGCCTTAAAGGATATGCCTTTATTGACAGAAATACACCGGAATGGCTATTTATACAGCTTGCAGGAAGAGACAGGGGTATAATGCTTCTTAATCCTGCTACAGGCAAATATGACTTTATATCAAGAACCGCTGAAGGAGACCTTGAATTTGGCGCAGACAATAAAGTATATCATGAATTAGATACCTATATAATAGGTTCTTCGGTACTTTCTGACCGTTATAATAAAGAGGGAATAATTGAGAATAGAGACGGCGAAGAAGAAAAAAGAGAAGCTATCCAGAAGGAACTCAAAGGTATGTTTGAAGTTGCAAATCAAAGGGCTATACAGCTTGCAATATATTCTAACCTAACAGATAAATTGGATTCTGTATATGCGGAGTTTTTCGAGATGCTTATGCATAATGCCTCGGATGAGGAGCGCAAACAGCTTTATGGGTATATAGATGCGTTTCAGAATGAGAGAAAAAGGGACGATAGCCTTAAGCTTAGAATGACAGCAGCCACAACGCAGGAAACACTAAATAACAAAGTAAGGCGAATGCGCGAGAAACTAAGGCAGATTACAGAAAGCGATAAATTTGAGCGATTAAACCCGCATATACAACAGCAGATATTAGCAGAGGCCAATGTCCAGGAAAAGGCCCCAATCCACCTAAGCCTTAGAATACCAGAGGGGGAACGCGGACACGGCGAAATAGCATTTACAAATACAATAACAGGGCTTGTGAATGCAATCAATGCAAATATAACCGAGGATATGCTGCCTAAGACACCGCCGCAGTCATCAGCAGCGCAAGAGGCGGCATATACCGCAAGGGCTGATGAGGCATTGCATTCCGTTGAAAAGGAACAAGAAAGAGAAAAGATAGAAGCTGGATTAACAACTTCAGGCCATATTGATAAGGACGGCAGGATTTCAGAATCAGGCGCAAGGCTTGTGAGTTATTGTGCAAAGGCGCTACATACGGCAAACGCAGCAATAATGACAGCGATATTAGAGGCCTTCCGCGGCGGCGATGATGATGAGGCAAAGGTTGCGCTTATCTTTGAGCTTGTTGAGCGGGGAGTATTATCATTAGGCATGGATAATTTTAAGGAAGTGCTTAATAATACACTTAATTCTGTTGCTGTGCTTGCCAACAATAAAATAATAGAAGCAGTAACATTAGATGAAATTGAGCAGGCCTTTAAGTCCCCTGATAGGGATGCGTTAATAAAGCTTATGCTCTTAAAGGATACAGGCGGGCTGCTAGATTTTCTAAGAGAGCATATGATAGGCACGGAGAAATTCAGAAGCAGGATTTTAAAGGCGCAGGCAAAACGGCAGCACAGGATGCTTTATAGAGAAGAGAAGATAGAGCCATGGTGGACATTACCAAGAAGATTTTTTGGTATTTTCCCTGCTGCCTTAACTGTATCATTGCTTGTAAAACCGTTTATACTCCCATCTTCTTTTGTTGGCAACGCCTTAGCGTCTTTAGTCATCCCCGCATACATCTTAATAGGTGGGACACTAGTACCGCAATTATCTGTAGCCGCAACCCAAATCGGACGAGGCATTTCAATATGGGGGCCGAGCCGTTCTGTGAAACGCGCAAAGAAAAAAATAACAGGCTTGGATAAAGACTTTATGCAGGCATTGGCAGAGGGACATTTTGCACAGGATGAGGATGAGAAAAAAGAAGAAGAGATTAAAAAGGCATTATTCAGTCTGTGTTTCATCTCACATGGAAGAGCAGAATTTACAAGGGCGCTGAATCCGGGCATAACCGAAGAGACCTTTGAACGATATAATGTAGCAGTAGCGCTTGAAGCTGACGCTACACTGGATGAGGTAGAATTTGTCCTGTCAAAAGGATGCGAATTAGTAGTCAATGATGAAGAAGCAAGACTATATCAAACCAGCGATGAGTTGGTTGAGGCTGTAAATAAAGATGGATTTTCTGCTGACGCTAATACCAAAAAGAAGATGACAGCTATGTTAAGGCGCCACAGAGTAGTTAAGGAAAGACAAGAAGCTATCAAGACATCAGAAGAGTTAAAAGGCAAAGGTCCGGATTCAAAGGGCCACCTTAGGAAATACATGGTAAAGGCTATGCAATGGCTGATGAATAACCTGATGTATCTTAAGATAAAACATATCGGCAGTGTTACCTTAGTAGAGAGAGTTAAGGCAGCAGCAAGTTTGGCAATATTAATTACGGCTGTAGGATTAATAGTAGTTCAAATAGCGCTTGGTTTTGCAGGGTTTGGCATTGTAGGTGTTGCTGTTGGTGCTGGCATAGTTATGGCAGCTGTGATTGGGGCAGCTGTAATAGCATCTGTTATCTTACATGCATTTTATTGGGTTTATGCTAAAGCCACAGGCAAAGAATCAGCCGCAAGCAACAAACTCTATGTCTTCTATGCTAAGACAGAGGGTTCAGGTGATGCGCATATAATAGCTATCGGGAAGCAGCTATTGGATATGATAAGGACAGGTAAGGCTATAAATCCTAATGGAGAGATTATTAAGCCTTCGCATATAAGAGCAGCCCTTAGGCGATTAATCAGGCCATCAGGCCTAACTCAAGAGCAGATAGTTAAAAAGGCTAAAAGATCACACAAGATATGGGCACTTAAGAGAAGAAAACAAGAATCGATACAGAAACGCACAGAGGATATGCTGCTGATTATGAAAAACAACCCTCAGTTTAGAGGAATGGACCAACTAGAATTGTATGAGAAAGCAAGAGAAAAGGCTAAGCAGGCATTTGAGACAGAAGAAGAGGCATTGGCTAAGGAGCTAAAAGATGCAGAGGGCGCGTTAGACTCTTTAATGAATGCAATCTTAGGTGCAAAAGGCCTGGCTATTTTAAAGGTAGTAACCGTAGCAAAGAAAAAACATGTAATGCTTAAATACAGAGAGCTAATAGAGGAATTAGAAGCAAGCAAAGAGGATATAGAGGGTGAAAATACAGAATTAGAAGAAGAGACAATCAAAACAGCTTTAAAATATGCCGGATTCCCCGAAGTATATGCAGAGAATATAGCCCTTAATAAAGAGCAAATAGAAAAGCAGCTTAAAAGGGCGCACCATGGAGACCTTATACCAGCCGGCCTTTTCCTTATAGACTCTGGGGTTACAACACAGCTAGGCATAGTCAAGATAGGAGAATTGCTTGATCTGGTTGAAGATATACAAAAAGGAACAAAGACCGATGAGGAAAAGGCAAAGAAATTAGTTGAGCGCTTTGATGATAAAGATAAAAAACCGCAAGGTATTTTTAATGATGCTAGGATATTAACTCTTGCCGCAACAGACCCTGAGAATTTAAGAATAATAATAATAAACTTAACACCCCAACAGATGGCCGATGCAGACAACTACACAAAGGATATAGTGAATAAAGTGCAAGCATGCCAATTAAAAGCAGAAGATTTCTCTGCAGAACAGCTGCAGAAAACTCAAGCCTTCATTATAGATTTGGTTAAAACAGGAGCCATAAATTTTGCATCATTGCCTGATACAGAAAGGAATTCTGATAAGATGTCTGTTGCTAACGCAGCCAGAGTGCAATTAGTCAAAAATGCATTAGAGATATACTCAAGGATATATCATGAGGATATGCCGGAGGCATTAAGAAAACTCGAGATAACTCAAGAGCAGGTTGTCAATGCATGCATCGAACCTGCTGGATTAGCTGCTCTTATTAAGGAGCTTGCAGGAAAAGCCCTTAATCAAGGGGATCCTGAAGAAGAACTATCTGATGAAGATAGAAACAGATTAGAGAAGATGCAAAATGAGGCATCACTGGTAGAAATGGCAATTGAAGCAGCTGCGGGTTATGTTGTAAGTATTGGTGGAAGTTTTTATATAGCCGGCGTTACTGATGTGGTTCAGGTTAAGTTCATAATTAAGAAGGCAACAGAGTTAAAAGAACGCGTCCCCTCGCTTGCCAATAAATCAGAAGATGAAATATCTGATCTGATAATATCTTATGTGATTAACGGTAAAACAACAAGAGAATCGCGCAGGGATTTAGTTAAGGTCTACAAGAAATTCATACCAGATTTAACTGACGATGAAGCACAGCGTTGGCTTATGGCAGATACCTCACATCTGTATTGGGATAAAGAAAACACGGAGTTTACTATAAGGCTTCAAGGCGGAGAAAAAGAAACGCGAGAGGAACGAGAATTATGTGGTTATTTCAACGAAGTCATACAAAAAGAGCAAATGTCGGATGAAAACGGTGTAAGAAAATCATTCCAAGATTTTATAAAAAGAAATACAGACAATACCAAAGAAACAGACCCAGACCGCTATCAGCGCTTTGTAAGGGTTGTATTAAGACATGATGGCGATTTTGGTAGAAGCTATACAGAGGGCCAGGGACACAAGAGATTTGAGACAAATGGCCAAATAGCAGCACTGGATTTAAATATGCTTTTTATAGGCACTATTGTAGCAACAAGGGAACAGAATTCGCAGGCATGCCAGAGGCTTATGGCTGAAATACTAAGGCACGAGTTAACACACGAAGACCTAGCAGGTAATATTATACAGGATATGGATGAAGAGGCAAGGCAGCGTTTTGGCGATTTCTATATGTTCGTTGATCTATATGCCAACATAGACAATGAAGATCTTGTAGGAAAGTTAAACAATTACTTTGAAACGGTAAAGCCTGTATTTGCATCAGGATGGTACTCAAGTGAAGAGAAGGGCTTACTCGGTGAAGCATTTATGGAACACAGAAGAACAGTTGCCGAAGAATTATCAAAAGGCACAGAGGAGACAGAAGCGAGGAAAGCAGGTTTGCAAGCAGGATGTGAATATCTGTATGCATATACCTACAATGATTTTACAGACAAAGGAAAACTAAATATGCAGAAGATAATGGCCGATTTTAAGAATCAACCCGCTACTATGAATGCCTTGTTACAGGAATTTGGAGAGCTGCAGGCAATGATGGGCTCAAGAGAAAAGGACGAAAAAGCCAAGGTTAACTTTGCCGCTCGTGTTAAAGATATAAGGGATCAGATGTGGCATCCTGAGAGATTCTCGGATAAAACACCTATTAGAGAAAAGACACAAGAGGAACAATGCGACGAAATGCTTGCCAATGCATTGCCAGGATTGAATTGCAGGATTACAATAAAAGCTGCTCCTGAGGTTTTTAACGCTTCTGCAACAAAGGTAGATGATGCCACAGAGGCAGCTACCCTTGCAGATATGTTAAATAAAGCATTAGGTTATTTCAATGACGATCCTAATATTTACTCAGCATTAGCACAAAATTCTGCTATTAAACAGTTAATTGGAAGCGGCGAGACAGATATGGAGATACAGGTGCATGTTGTTGAAAACGGCTCAGGTCTATATAGAGATACATCCGGCGCACTACATCTTTTTATACACAAAAACTACTTTGATTATATAAAACAAGAAATGCAGGGACAGGAAAATCTGGCGGCATATGCATACTCTGTAATGTTAGCATATGAGCTTAATCAGCCTTTTGACCAGCAGACAGGAGAAAGGACGGCCATACAGTCAGAAGAGATCCTTGAGAGCAATCCTGTAGTGCAAGGTCCTGTGAGAAGCATTGTTGCGGCAACAACGGAAAAATTTGCAGGGGAATTGGGCGTTACAGCAGCAGAAGCCCATAGGCAATTTGCTGGTTTCTTTGCAAAGGCAAAAGTGGCTGGGTCTCAAGTGCCGCCAGTAGTAGTTATACATAATGTTTATCAAGCAGCTACAGCGCTTATACCTCAGGAGCAAGAGCAGGCACCAGAATCAGAAACACCAGTACCAGCACAAGAACCACCAGCACCAGCACAAGAACCACCAGCACCAGCACAAGCACCTGCAGCAGAAGCAGAAGTTGCAGCAGCAGCACCAGAAGCACCAGCAGCACCAGCGATAGCAGAACCAACACCAGCAGAACCAGCAGCAAAAGCAGCAGCGCCAACAACAGCAGCGACAGCAGAACCAACACCAGTACCAGCACCAGCACCAGCACCAGAACAAGAGCCAGCAGCACCAGCAGAAACACCACCTGCGGCACGATCAAAATCAATGCCAGAGGCGGTTATCCCGGTAGTTACTTCTGCATTGTTTGCGTCAAAGACTCCATTTGAGACAATGCCTGCTTCATTTATAGAATATATAATACATAACCCTGATGTAAAACGCCTCTATGATGCTATTCCAGAGGACTTAGGAAGCAGAGTAGAAGCAGCTGATACACCAGAAGGCAAATTAGCCGCAATTCATAAAGAGGTGCACAGAATTAATAGCGAGCAAAGACTAGGCCTGGATTGCGAACCATTAAGCGTCCTAATCTATACAATAACACAGGAGTTAGGAATAGAAGGGGTGGGGCTTGCAAAGATTAAAGCCAGCCCTCAAAACCACATTGTAATAACATATACAGATACAACAACAAACACGGTTATGTTCTTAGAATCAACAATACCGAATGCTAAATTTGAAACAGAGCAAGATGTGATAGCAAGGCTAAGGGCTCACGAGGCAACAGATTATGTTGCAGATGAGGCTATTAAATGGGGTATGGATAATGTCATAGCAGAGGTAATGTTAAGAGAAGCTGTTAGTGCGGCAAGAGTTAATAATGCTGAAGATATGATTGAGTTTATGAACAGAGCTATTAAATTGGACCCAACAAGAATTAAGGAATATCATATGCTAAGGGCTCTGGTAGTTAGGGCATTGCCATTGATGTTGTTGACAGATGTAGAATCTGCCGCGCTTAATGCTAATATGGTTTTGGGATTAGATCTTGATGTTGTTGATAATGTATTTATTCAATATTTAGCAGAGTTCCTTACTAAATTGCCGGTAGATGTGCAGAAAAACATAACCATTATTACACATGGAGACACTGCCAGAATAGAAGAGCTTAGTAATAATGAGCACATTACTATAACAGCAGAAGCGCCTGAAAATGAAGTAAAAGCGGCAGTGATAGTATGCAGGTCACAAGAATTGAGTCCTTTTAAGGAAGTTGCGGCAGAGCACACAAGATTTATAGAAGTTTCAGAAGCTCTTGAAGGCCAAATTATTTTAGCAACAGATATCCTGTTTGCAATATTCCAGCTGCCGTTTAAACAATTCATACAACAATTTGCCGCAGCCATAGGATTATCCGAGTCTGAATTAGAAGCTTTATATGGTGATACTGGCGCAAATACAATAGCAATAAGGCCGGTTAGTAAAGAAAAGGCAGAAGAAATAAGGAGATTAAGAATAATAGGGACGAATGTGTAAGTAGAGATTGCCTGCCTGCCGGCAAGGCAGGCTTCAGCACCTTCGCTTCGGGGCTCGCAATCAGACTGTGTCGCAATGTAGGGGCTTGATACCCCTTTTCAGGGGCACAAGTTTATCAAGCCCAAAATGAGGGTTCGATAAATCGAACCCCTACAATATGTTGTATGTAGTATTATGACATAGTCGTAATGACGGAAGAGAATAAAGGAAAAATAACATGGTATTTGGCCCAAGAGACTACGACCGCCGTAAAAGTAAAAGATTTAATACAGAGATATGCACAAATTATTCTACCGCTAAGGTGAGAACTGAAAGCGGAGGCGAAGGCATGATAACAAACTTAAGTAAAAGCGGCTTAGAAATGGATCTCTATGATAAATTAAAAAGAAGGACCCGCATTTTAGTAGAGGTTCCAGCAAAATGGCTAAGCACCAACCTTACTTTAAGTGGTAGTGTTGTCTGGGTTAAGCCTTGTGAGGATTTGGTAAGTTGCGGTATAAAAATTGATTGGGTATCAAATGAGGAGGAATATAAAGAGTATATAAAAAGATTAGGAATTAGGAATGCACAGTGATTAATCCCGCAGTAGAAAGCCACGCCTAAAGGAAAAAAGCCCTTTTCATTGCCCTTTAAGGTTGAGGTAACCTATCGTTGCCCTTTCTACTGCGGGATTTTTTTGGTTCAGGGTTTTATATTATTTATATTGATATCACTATTTATTTGTTATAGACTATTTATAAGTAAAAGAAAGGAGAAGTTTAATGAACGCAAACATTGAGGCTATTAATGCAAAAGTAAAACAGGAAAGTTCTTTCCTGAAAAAGGTAATGAGTGAAATTGAAAAAGTAATCGTGGGTCAGAAATATCTTATAGAGCGCTTACTTATAGGCGTTTTAGCTGATGGGCACATCCTTATTGAGTCTGTGCCTGGTTTAGCAAAGACCTTATCAGTAAACACGCTTTCACGGCTGATCAATACTAAATTTCAGAGATTGCAGTTTACTCCGGATATCTTGCCTGCTGATTTGCTGGGTACACTTATATATAACCCAAAGACAGGTGAGTTTACCATAAAAAAAGGCCCGCTCTTTACAAATATTGTCCTGGCAGATGAAATCAACAGGGCCCCTGCTAAGGTACAGAGCGCGCTTTTAGAGGCCATGCAGGAGAAGCAAATCACCATAGGAGATACAACCTTTAAGCTGGAAGAACCGTTTTTGGTATTTGCCACCCAGAACCCTATAGAGCAGGAAGGGACATATCCGCTATCAGAGGCGCAGGTTGACAGGTTTATGTTAAAGATTAAGATAACATACCCTAAAGTTGATGAGGAGCTGCAGATTTTAAACAGAATGGCTGTTATAAATAAAAAAATAGAAATTTCTCCTGTAATAAATCCAGAAGATATTACCAGGGTTAGGGGAGTAGTAAATGAGGTTTATATAGATGATAAAATTAAAAAATATATAGTTGAAATAGTTCATGCGACGCGAAAACCCGAAGATTATAATATGAAGGATTTAAGCGCCCTTATCAGATACGGTGCTTCGCCCAGAGCTACTATTAATTTAACCCTGGCGGCAAAGGCATACGCATTTATGCAAGGCAGGGGTTATGTTATACCGCAGGATGTGAAGGACATAGGCATGGATGTTCTGCGGCATCGTATAATAGAAAGCTATGAAGCAAAGGCTGAGGAGAAAACGTCTGAGGATATTGTCGCCAGGATATTGCAAGAGGTAAAGGTCCCGTAAAACGCAGATGAGCACAGATGGGAAAACGCAGATGATCGCAGATGGGAAGATAGAGTATATCTATAAAGATTTAACTTATAAGATAATAGGCTGTTTATATGATGTACATAAGGAATTAGGTGCTGTTCATAAAGAAATTATTTATCACAAAGCATTGACCTTAGAACTTAAAGATAAAAATATTTCATTCATAGAAGAAAAAGCGATAGATGTTACATATAAGGGTAAAAAGATAGGTTTATACCGACCGGATTTTATAATAGATGACAAAGTTATTCTTGAGATTAAAGTTGTTCCTGCCATAACAAAAGCTATGCAAGATCAGGTTTATTATTATGTTAGAGGGACAAAATACAAATTAGTCTTACTTGCTAATTTTGGAACAACTAAATTAACAGTTAAAAGAAGGATTTATACATAATAACATAGATAGTTTGTGCTAATCTGTGAAAACGTAAGTTTAGCATGAGATCTGTGCTAATCTGTGCATAAAAAAATGTTACCGAAAGAAATAGTAAAAAAAATACGCGAGATAGAAATAAAGACCTCCCAGAAGGTAACAGAGGTATTTGCGGGCCGCTATGAAAGCGTTTTTAAAGGCAAGGGTATGGATTTTGACGAGGTAAGGGAATACCAGCCTGGTGATGAGATACGTTCCATAGACTGGAATGTGACTGCGAGGATGGGTAAACCCTATATAAAGAGGTTTGTAGAGGAAAGGGAACTTTCTATTATTTTAATGCTGGATGCTTCTTTATCCTGCAAGGTAGGTACCAGAAAACGCTTAAAAATAGATCTGGCTGCGGAAGTTTGCTCTGTGCTGGCGTTTTCTGCCATATCAAACAATGACAAGGTTGGGCTTGTTATTTTTACGGACAAGATAGAGAAATTTGTTTATCCGCAAAAAGGCACTGAACATGTACTGCGTATAATACGAGAAACCCTTTGCTTTAAACCAAAAGGTAAACAAACGGATATAGCAAATGCATTACAGTTTCTTGATAAGATAGTAAATCACAGGGCTGTATGTTTTATTATATCTGACTTTTTTTCTCCAAATTACAAGAAAGCACTTTCAATCGCGAATAAAAAACACGATATTATAGCAGTAAGAATGACAGATCCAATAGAGGAGCGTTTTAGCAATGTAGGCATTGTGCAACTCCAGGATGCTGAGACAGGGGAAGACTTTCTTATAGATACATCTAATAAAGGCCTGGTAGATAAATATAGCACCCAGGCACAGAAGAAATTAAAACAGTTAGAGAAGATGTTTACTTTAGCTAGCATAGATATGATTAGCCTATATACTGATCGCCCGTATATTGACCCGCTTGTCAGATTTTTCCGAACCAGAGAGATGAGATTGGCAAACAAATGAAAAAAATTATATTTTTCATTATCTTTGCAATATTATGCGCAATAGCTGATAAAGCTTACGCAGGCCCACAAATAAAAGTTAAAGTAGATTTTAACAAAAGCAGTGTTTATATAGGTGAGAAGTTACAATATCGGATATTAATTTCTTGCGGAAAAGATATGCGTATTAAACTACCTGAATTAAAAAATACAATAGGTAGCTTTAATATAAAAAAAAGTAGTATTCGAGAAAATACATTTTTCAAGCAAAGATATATCACATTACGTTATGTATTAAATTCCCTTACCATTGGCGTGGGAGAGATACCCAGTGTATCTGTAGGATACCGCAGGGAAGATTCTCAAATTTGGAACTCTATTAATACAAGAGCCATACCAGTTGAGGTTAAGGATATATTTATAGATAATGCCTTTACCATAAAATCACTAGTCGGACCATTTGGTATTCTGCAGCGCTATGGGACGTTTATAAAAATAAGTGGATTTACAATATTTATCATTATATGCCTTTTTGTAGTTATTGTAACAATAAAGGTAATAAAAAATAGGCCTTTGCCAGTTATTTATGCCGACGAACTAGCCGCAAAAGCCATAAAAGAATTAAAGGCCTCTTATAAGGACAAGTCAATCACTACAAAAGAATTTTTTATAAAAATTATAGATATACTAAGGCAGTATGTTGGAAAAAGATATCAAATGCCATTAAGTACGATGACGACAGAGCAATTTAGTGAAACTATTGCAAGCGTGCGAGATATGTCGGAATCTAACAAGGAAACGATACTTAAGCTTTTAAAAAGAAAAGATGATACCCAATTTGCACAAGGCGAGGTATTAGAAAATGAATTACAAATTGTGTTGGAATTTGTGGAAAAATTTATAAAAAACACAAAACCAGAAAGAATATAAATTGTTTATTTTTAAAAATTATATGGTATTATTTTTAATACCAATCAGCATTTTATTTGTCACCCTTCTTTTAAAGAGGAGGGAGCAGGCCTCCTCTTATTTTAGGTTTTCCTCATCACAGCTTATAAAAGATTTAGCAACTACGCTTAAGGTGCGCCTTAGCAAGCTGCCTATATTTTTAAGGGGCGCAGCCCTGATTTTTATTCTGCTGGCATTAGCCAGGCCGCAGGCTCCTGTAGAGGGCTCGAGCTCTGATTTAAAAGGTATAGATATTATACTGGCAATAGATACATCCACAAGCATGCTTGCTGAAGATTTTGATATTAACGGGGAGCGTATGAACAGGCTGCATGTAACAAAGATGGCAGTGAAGGAGTTTGCAAACAAAAGAAAAGGTGATAGAGTTGGCATTGTATCTTTTGGCTCGTATGCATATACTAGTTGTCCACTAACTATAGATTATGGTTGGGTAGAGCAAGTTTTGGATAAATTAAGAGTGGACCCAAGAGAAGATACTACAGCCATAGGCTATGCCATAGCCACCTCATTAAACAGATTAAGAGATTCATCTGCAAAGAGCAAGATTATAATATTGCTTACCGATGGAAGAAACAATGCTGGAGATATATCGCCTCAAACGGCTACAGAATTAGCACACAGCCTGGGTATTAAGGTTTATACAATAGGTGTTGGCACCAAAGGCGATGTATTATATCCTTTTAAGGATGCCTCGGGCAACAAGACTTATAAAAGAATACGCATAGATCTAGATGAAGACACTCTTCAGTCAATAGCGCAGAGAACGGGGGCAAAGTATTTTAGGGCGGCTGATACCGAATCTTTAAAAAATGTTTATGGAGAAATCAGCACGCTTGAGAAAAGCACATTCAGGCATAGGAGATTTAATAGGTATGAGGAACTGTTTGCCAAATTTTTGATTATTGCTTTAATAATATTATTTTTAGAAATCGTGCTTTCAAATACCATTTTGCTCAAAATACCATAACAGTTATCAGTAATCAGTTAACAGTTATCAGTCAACAGCTGAGAACTGAATACTGTAAACAGTAATCAGCAAACAGTAAACAGTAAACAACAAACAATTACTGAAAACCGAAAACCGATATGAGTTTTGAATATCCAATATTTATATTAATGGGAGCTGTTATAACAACTGTGTTAATTTATTTCTATGTGATGGCAGCTATCTATAGAAATAGAGCTATGGAGAAGTTTGCTGATAAAGAATTACTTAGCGAGATAAGTTCTGCCCTGGATAAACGCAAAAGAAAGATTAGGACCATTTTACTTATTATTGCTGTATTTTTAGCTTTTTTATCATTAGCACGGCCGCAATGGGGGTTTACCTGGAAGGAGATAGAAAATAAGGGTGTGGATGTGATATTTGCCATTGATACTTCCAATAGCATGTTGGCAGAGGACATAACGCCTAGCAGGCTCCAGCGCGTGAAACTTGAGATAGAGTATTTTATAAAGAAACTAGGTGGAGACAGAGTGGGTATTGTAGCATTTGCAGGCAGCTCTTTCCTGCAGTGTCCGCTAACTTTGGATTATAACGGATTTTTGCTAAATTTGAGTTTGCTTGATACCAAAACAGTACCTAAGGAAGGTACAGCTATTTCATCTGCAATTAATGAATGTGTAGATAGCTACAAGCGAACAGGCAGGAAAGCAAAGATAGTTATCCTCATAACAGATGGGGAAGACCATGAGGGCAAGGCAATCCAAGCAGCCAAGAGGGCACAAGCAGAAGGCCTTAAGATCTTCTGTATAGGAATAGGTTCCAGTGCTGGTTCAAGTATACCTACAACTGATAAAAACGGAAAAAAGAGTATGCTTTGTAATAAATCCGGTGAGATTGTTATAAGCAAACTTGATGATAGATTACTTAAAAAAATAGCATTTATTACAGGAGGCACTTATTTGCAAGCAACAGAAACCCATTTTGGTTTAGAGCAACTTTATAAAGAGAGGCTTTCACAGATTAAAAATGAGGCAGAG